>Ga0208299_1000912_pt1 | contig 24138 bp, 31 predicted proteins | sample 15_taG_FD_184089 | JGI IMG/M metagenome (GOLD analysis project Ga0208299, IMG submission 184089) | Marine viral communities from the Subarctic Pacific Ocean - 15_ETSP_OMZ_AT15312 metaG (SPAdes) (version 2) | ecosystem: Environmental > Aquatic > Marine > Oceanic | place: Pacific Ocean | collected...
GTAAACGGCACTGATATCACATCTAGGGAGCTTGGCAACAGCGAGCAAATAGTTGTAGCGATAGGGTCACAGTTAATTATTGAAGATGGATCTCAAGTTAATAATGCTAATTCATTTGTGACTGATACAGAATATAAAGCCTATGCTGATTTAAGGGGCTTAAATGTTGCCAGTACACAACCAGACAGAGAGGCGCATTTAGTCGCGGCAATGGATTACTTGCAAAGTTTTGAGGGTAATATCCAAGGGGTAAGGACTAGTTCCTCACAACCTCTTTTATTCCCGCGTAGCGGTGTAATATTGTATGGGTTCATAGCGGCGTCCGACAAAATACCTCAAGAGCTAAAGAACGCCCAAATGGAAGCGGCAGTTTATGCGACTTCAGGATCATTATTGATTAACTCGTCTAATAACAATGTTAAGTCTGAACAATTAGATAGTTTACGCGTTGAATACTTTCCAGGTGGCAAAACAACTTCGGTAAACTTGCAGCGGGTCAACGCTCAATTAAGTCATTTAATGAAGTCAACCGATACACTGGTGCGTACCTAATGAGCGTGGCATCGTTTAGGGGTTTAACTAGTACTTTTGTAAAGAGTACGTTTGCGGTTTTTACGCAAGATTTTATAATTCAACAGTTAACCGAAACACCAGACGGGCAAGGCGGTTTTACTGCAACATGGTCAACATTTGCGAGCGTTACCGGTTTTGTTAAAACAGTCACAGCAAAGGAAGCGCAACTTGATGATCATATCCATTCTGAATACCTTAAAAAGTTTAGCTTTGAGTATATTAGCGGCATTAATAACGATATGCGTATTCTTTATGGTGGTGACTATTATAATATACGTTCTAGCGTTTCGATTGCTGACAGTACTATTTGGATTGATATTGTCGCAGATAAAAACACGGCCACATAAAAATGGCGTTAAAAATAACGGGTTTAGCTGAAATTCAAAAAGCACTTGGAAAAGCAGGTGTAAACATGGATGAAGCAATAGACGACGCGGTAAAAGCTACCGCTGTAAAAGTATTAGGCAATGCCACAATGGCAATAAAAGCGCCAAGTATGGGTACATGGGTAACAAGATACACGACAGCGGGAAACCCATACGATCACATAGCAGCCAAAGAGGGCGAAAGCCCCAACACTGACACAGGGCGACTAATTGGGTCTATTGCTTTAGACCACCAAAAGGGGCAAGGCGTGGCGTATGTTGGCACTAATTTAGAGTATGGTTTTTACCTTGAAACTGTATTGAATAGACCTTTTTTAGAACCAGCGCGGCGCGAAGAAATGAAAGGCTTTGATAAACGTGTTAAAAGCGCGATAAACAAACAAATAAAAAAGGCCCGTAAATAATGAATGAAATTTACAGCGCGATATATAACAGGCTAACAAGCCAACTAACAGAAAGCGTATACGACCATGTGCCGCAAGACTTAGACGAAAACAACTATCCTTTTGTACGTGTTGATTCATTAGAAATAAACAATAATGATGTGGACGACAAAACAGGGTTTAGCGCAACCATCCAAATAGTTGGCTTTTCGCGCTATAGAGGTGTTAAGGAAGTTTCAAATATAGCTGATAGCGTGTATAATAGCTTAAACCGTTTTGATTTTCCTGACACGTCAAATTATGGCATATCAGGAATAGAAGAAACATTAAGAAAAATCATTGTACAAAGTGACGGGTTAACTAGAAACAGCGTACAAAGATACGAATTAAATTTTGAACCATTGCCAATTTAGGCAAAATTAACTTATCCATAAGGGGTATATTATGAGCGTAGGAATTGGCATTAAAGGCCGTGACGTAACATTTACATTAGGCGGTGATGCTGTTTTGGGCATTAACTCAAAAGGTATCAGCTTTTCAAATGAAATGCTAGACAGTACAGATGACGCAGCGGGCGGCTGGACTGAATTTGTAGCAACGCCAGGCTTAAAAAGCGCGGAATTTTCTGTTTCAGGTATTGTAAAAAACTTGGAACTGATGAAAGCATATTTTGCAGCTAGTCAGATTTTTGAAGTGGTAAAAACTTACCCTGACGGGTCAACGCTGACTTTTGATGCAGCAATGACGGGCGCACCAAGCTTTTCAGGCGAATCAAACGCGCTAATGACCTTTGAGGCTAGTTTCACATCAAGCGGTGCAGTTGTATTTGTAGCGGGTACTTAATCAATGGCTATGCGTAAAAAGCTAGAATTGAACTGGCAAGGGGTTGATTACCCTTTGCTAGTTACAATGGAAGTTATAGATCGCGTTGAAGATAAAATCAGCGTGGGCAATATTTTAGCTCGACAGTTAACAGGTGATGTGCGCTTTAGTCATGATGCTAAGTTTATTGCTATTGTTTTAAATGAAGCGGGCGCAAGCGCAACACAAGAAAGCGTTTATGAATATATGTTTTCAGATGGCGCGGTATCAATGGAAGAAACCAAAAAACTTTTAGGCTTTATTTTATCGGCTTTTTTTCCTGAGTCGAAAAAAAAAGATTCGTCAGCGAAGAAGAAAAGCAAAGCGAAATAATAGTTGATTACCCGTGGGATCAACTATATCAATTATTAGTCGGTGAATTTAACATCTCACCGACTGACTATTGGAAAATGACGCCAGCCGAAGTCAATTCTATTATTGACGCAAAAAGGCCAAAAGTTATCAACGGCATTCATGAAGACGATCTAGAAGCAATGATGATCCGCCGTCAACAGCTTATAAACGAAGGGGTTAATGTACTTTAATGGCTAATTCTACTATAGGCGCGTTAAACGTAAAGATCAGCGCCGATTCTAAAGGGCTAAACAAAGGCTTAAAAGAAGCGGGCGAAGCGCTAGAAGCCAGCGACAAAAGCCTTAAAAAATCCTCTGTTGAGTTCTCCAAGTGGGGCGCAGCGGGCGCACTAGCAGCGGGCGGTATTGCCGCAGCGATAGTTAAATCTAGTCTCACATCAATTCAAGAGCTAAAAAACACAGCTTACGCCGCGAATACCACCGTCGAGGCTTTCGAGCGTGGCGCATTTGCCGCAGAACAATTCGGTATATCTCAAGAGAAATACGGCGACATTTTAAAAGATGTTAACGATCGCGTGGGTGATTTTCTTGCCACCGGTGGCGGCCCCATGGCTGATTTCTTTGAGAATATCGCGCCTAAAGTTGATGTCACAGCTCAATCATTTAAAGGTCTATCTGGCCAGCAAGCTATGGGCTTGTACGTTAAATCTTTGCAAAAAGCCAATCTTTCGCAGCAGGATATGACTTTTTATATGGAGGCAATGGCTAGTGATTCTACGCGATTAATCCCACTATTTAAAGACAGCGCCAAACAGCTAAAAGAGATGGACAAGCAAGCCAAAGCGCTGGGTATTGGCTTGTCGGATATTGACGTGGCAAATGCCGAGGCCGCATCAAAAGAGCTTAAAAAAGCGAGCGCCCTTATTGATGCTATAGCGTCGCAAGCGGTGGTCGAAATAGCGCCTATTCTTGCAGAAGTGGCGCAGTCGTTTACTGACGCAGCTAAAGAAGCCGGCGGCGCTTCGGTATTAATCAAAGATTCAATAGAGGATGTTGCCGACGTATTAAACGCAGTGCTTATTGTTGCCATTGGACGTTACACAGGCGCAACGATAGCAGCAACAGCCGCAACCATTGCCGACACTATAGCTACAGCTAAAAATGCAGCAGCGAAAGGCGCACAGGCCGCAGCAACTAAAACAACAGGCTCATACCTCACAGGATACACAGTAGCGCAAACCACAGCGACAAGGGCAGCGGTGGCGGGTACGGTGGCAATGAATGGGTTGCGCGGCGCAATGGCTTTTTTAGGTGGCCCAATTGGTGTCGCAGTGATGGCAGGGCTTGCGATCTACTCATTTGCTACAGCAGCAGAAGAAGGCGCAGACAAAGCCAAGATTAATGCCAAAGAGGTCAATAATTTAACAGGTAAATACGAAGGGCTTTCAAGGGCAGCAAGAGCGGCAACGCTTGCAGGATTAAACAACGAGATGCAAGCTTTACGCGGGCAAAGCGTCGATCTATCAGCAGAGTTAGCCAAAGTTAACAAGAAACTTAAAAAAGAAACAGGAGGACAGCTCTATTCATCGGCAGCAGCGCGGGCGGCTATATTAAAAAAAGAAATAAAGGCGATCAATGGCCAGCTTGATAAGCTTGCAGCTAAACAAGCTGTATTAGTTAAACCAATCGACACAAGCGGGTTTAAGTCGCAAACCGTGGGCGGTGAAGAAGTCGAAACAAGCGTAAAACCTGACCTTGAACAAGACAAACAAACGCAAGCATTTATCCAAGCTTTAAAAAATAGATTTAAAAGCGCTGAAACTTTAGAAAACGAGCGTTATACTGCTGAACTAACAAGATTGCGTTCAAGTTATACGGATAAAAACAATTTAACGACAGAGCAACAAGCGCTTGAAGCAAGTATGTTACAAGAGCACCAAGCCAAAATTAAAGAAATAGAGGGCAGTGAGGGCGCTTATTTAGAGCAGTTAATCACCCGTTTTGCTAGCGCTGAAGAGTTAGAGCAGCAGCGCTATAATTCAGAATTAGAGCAACTAGCAGCGCACTACGCGAACAAAAGCGAGTTAACAGCAGAGCAAACAGCACAGCAAAATGATCTAGAGCAACAGCTTTTGTCTGAGCATTTAGACGCAATGGCCGCGATCAAGGAAGAAAACGAGGGCGGCGACGATTCTGCCGCCCTGCTTGAAATGATCGGTTTAGGGTATATTGCCGAAGAACAGCTATATATAGAGCATTTACAGCGCAAGCATGAAATATTATTGCAAGCACTGGAGCAAGGCAAAATAACACAAGAAGAATATGACGCGGAAAAAATCAGGATGACAAAAGCCACAGAGGACGCGCAGAAAAATATTTTGATAGGCTCAGGGAAAGCTATTTTAGGCTTTTTAGCGACTAACAGTAAGAAAGCGGAAAAAATACAAAAGGCGGCGGCAATAGTGCAGGCGGTGATCGCGGGCAAACAGGCAGTTATAGAAGCCTATAGATCCGGTATGCAGACACAGGGGCCTTGGGCACCTGTTGTAGCCGCAGCTTATTCAGCAGCAGCACTGGCGAACACAGCAAGCCAGATCGCAAGCATTAAAGGCGGCGGCAAGTCAATGAGCGGCATGTCAGGCGGTAGCGGAGGTAGTACAGCAAGCAGCAGCCCAGCGGATGCCAGCGCGACGCAATCAGCGCCAGCGCAACAGGAGCAAGCAGCTAGAAGCATAAGCGTTGATTTTCAAGGTTCGGGCGGTTTACTTAACACTGAGCAAGTGAGAGAATTAATACAACAAATAAACGAGCAAGTCGGCGACGGTGTTGATCTTGCGGTAACAGGGGTTTAACAATGGCGATCACACCAGAAACACCAGGCGGTATTAACCCGCCTAATGATTTATCAAGCGAAGCAGCTAGCAGCGTAGCAGCGCCTAACACTTTATCAAGTGAAAGCGTGGCTAGCGTAGCAGCACCAAACACGCTAACAAGTGAAAGCGCGGCTAGCATAGCAGCACCAAATACTTTATCAAGTGAAGCGGTGGTTAGCGTGGCAGCGCCTAACACTTTATCAAGTGAAAGCGCTGGCGCGGTGGCAGCACCAAATACTTTAACTAGCGAAAGCGCGGCTAGCATAGCAGCACCAAACACGCTAACAAGTGAGTCAGCGGCTAGTGTGGCAGCACCAAACACTTTAACAAGCGAAACAGCGGTTAGTGTTGCAGCACCAAATACTATTGGCGCAGTAGCGGCAGCGGCTTTGCCTCGGACACTAACGCCGATGTTAAAGCTTAATTTTGCACATGATAGTTACCAGCAAAACGGTACGGCTAAAAGCTTGCTAGATATTGTCACTTACTCAAGAGCGTCAAGCGCAACATTTATTAATAGACAGTTGAACCAATACGGTCAATACGAATATTTTGTCGATACTGACTACGTGGGCGATGTTGAAAATTTACTGACTTATTCAGAGCAGTTTGATAATGCAGCTTGGGTTAAAACGGGGAATATTACAACGGAGAAACAAAGTTTTAAAGCGCCGTGCGGCTCTGATGTTTATTTGGTTAATGATAAAGATACTACAAACGACAACGGAAAAATAAATCAAACATTGTCGGTAGCTAATGACCAAGTAACAAGGGCGTTTAGTATGGAGCTAAAAAAGGGCAATAGAGATACAGTATCTCTATATGCTTTTTATACTGGTGGTGCAACGGTCACAACTCCTATTACTGTCAATCTGTCAACGGGGGCAGTGATTTATGGCGAGGGAACTGTCGTTCCAGTCGGCGATGGATGGTACAGAGTAACAATATTGAGTACTAACAACCTATCAGGTAATACGAGCGCACAAGTTAGATTATATCCCGGTACGACGGCGGCTTCTGAAACGGGAAATGTTTATGCATCAAAAGCACAGTTTACAGAGTCAACAAAAGCTTTGCCGTATGTTAAAACGATTGACGCGCCAGCGACAAAAGCATTTACTGAAACGGTGCGCCGCGAGTATGACCCAGAAACGGGCGAAAACTTAGGCGCATTAATTGAGGGCGGCAGTACTAATCTGCTAACGAGATCAGAACAGTTTGATAATTCAGCGTGGGTTAAATCAAGCACAACAGTAACAGCCAACGCGACGAAAGCACCAGACGGAACAATGAGCGCGGATAAATTAACCCCTTTGGGTAGCGTTTCTTACGGTGTTTACCAAACACCAACAGTAACAAGCGGTCAAGAACATACTTTTAGTGCATACTTTAAAAATATTGATAGTGCGCAAACGCTTTTTCGTGGGTTAACTACTAATAAATATGTATATATAAACTGGACAGGCAACACGATCACGTCATTAAGCGGTATGACCAGCGGCACAACAGCGAGCTATAAAAAAGTAGGTGATTTTTACAGAGTTGATCTAACTTTTACAACAGCAAGCACGACCGAGCAATGTATTATTTATCCTGACAGAGCAAACGGCACAGGATCGGTTTACGCTTGGGGCGCACAGCTTGAGCAAAAACCATTTGCCACAAGCTATATTCGCACAGAGGGCGCGGCGGTTAGTCGTTCGGCTGATGTTTTGAGTGTTGATAACTTTTCGTTACCAAGTGAAGGCAGCGCATCGGTAACCGCTGATTATATCGGGGGATCTGATTTAGCGCCTACTTACAGAAACGCCATGTCTATAGATGACGGAACAAGCGCAAACAGGATGCAATTTTATAACGGCGCAGGACAACCAAACTATGTATATATATCAGCAGGAGGCACAGCGCAAGCGAGTATATCAACAGGCGCAGCGACAGATCAAGCGACAACAGCAACGCTGACATTTAAGCCTAATGATTTTGTTTTATATCGTGACGGGGCGCAAGTCGGTACAGGTACAAGCGGTTTAATACCTGTTACAACTAAAATCAATATAGGGTCGGCGTTTAATGGCGCATTCCAACTATTCGGCCATATAGCAGAATTCAGCACATACAACACAGCGTTAACAGCTCAGGAGGTATCATTATTATGATCCAGTACGTTATAAAACTACCAGAGAATACAGACATAAACCTTTTAAGCGAGGAAGCGCAAGCAGCTATACAAGCATTTAAAGGTCAATTTCCATCGGGGCAGCTTATAGGCTCGCAAGCTGTTGACGGGTATGAACTAAGGTTAATCATGGCGGATATTGACGGCGAACAGTTTAACGAGGTTTTAACCAAAGGTTACTCAGTTATTGATGAAGAAGGCGAAGAAGTGCTGATTGATCTGGGTTTAGATTGGGAGATATTGGCAGAAGAAAAAAAGCAGATCGACCAAACAAAACTGTTGCCTTATATGTTAGATCTGCCGGTATTCGACGAAGAAGGCGAGCAAACAGGAAGCGAACCCGTAACAGACTTAACAGATAACCTACAAACATTCGCGGGTAAAAAGTGGATCTATTAAATGATTAATTCAATTATTGAACCAACAACAAACGCGCGTAATGCGCGTATAGGCTATAAAAATTTATTAGTCGGCACAACCACAAGCGAAGCGGCGGTTATGCTCATTCCTAACACTTACGAGCGATATAAGCCGACGTCAGGTAGTAAAACCATCAAGTTTCAACTAACAGCAAGCGCAACTGTTGATTTTGTTGGTATAGCAGCGCACAACGCAGGAACGCACGATAGCGGCACAAGTATTATTATAAAATATGCTGCGACCGTTGGCGGCGCGTTAACTACTATTGACGTAATGGAGTTCGACGAAGAAAACAACGCCAAAATGATTAACTTTGATCCAGTGACAGCGGCAGAAATTGCGATCACGTTTACAACGTCAACGGCAGGGCTTGAGCTTGGGGTGATTTATGCGGGAGAAGCGCTAGAGATGGAGCGCCCTATTTATGGCGGGCATAACCCAATAGATTTATCAGCCGAAACAGATTACCAAAACACCAGAAGCGAAAGCGGAAACTTTTTAGGGCGTACAGTCATTAGGCGCGGCGCTGAAACAAGCTATCAGTTTAAACACTTGAGCGATGAATGGATCAGGCAAAGTTTTAAGCCTTTTATGAAGTCAGCGATCAAACACCCGTTTTTTATAAAATGGCGGCCTGATTTATACCAAGCTACCGCGTTCGGGTTTACTACAAAAGATATTAAACCGTCGAACATGGGCGGCGGTAGTCGTTTAATGCAAGTTAGCTTTAACATACAGGCGCACCAGGATATATAACTAATGAGCTATGCAAATAAAAAGAAAGAGATCGGCCGCGAACACTTATACATAGTTGAGCTATTAACAGATTATTGCTTTTTAACGCATGGTACATCGCCATGCGCCGCAACTGGTACGGGTGACGCGAAATGTTATAACACGCTTGAGAGTTGTCAAGATCCGCAAAATTTCACAAAAGAAACGGCTCGCGGTGTATATCGTTTTTATCAAAGCAGATCACCAGCGCCTATCAATATTTCGAGTGGTTTAGGCGGCAATTGCGACGCAATACCAAGCTTGCAAAACGTGAGCATTTCACCGTCTAAAATAGATATAGGCGGCGGCTTAGGTGTTCGCGCGAGTGTTAACTGCTCTTTTGTAGATCACCCACATTCTGACATTGGCGCAGACAAATACCTAAATGATCGTACCTATATAGCGTCAGATCGTGGCAGCTTTTGGACTAAATTCAGAGCAAGGAACCCTAACTACCAGTTCAAAGAAATGCGGGTGTTGTCAGGTTATCTTGTAGATGGGGTTTTTGACAGCGCAAACTTCGAAACGCGTTATTATGTTATTGATAAAATGACCGTTACCGGTGGCAAGTGTACCATTACCGGTAAAGATCCGTTAAAATTAGCAAGCAGTGAAAAAGCGCAAGCGCCCACACCAAGTAAGGGCCAATTACAATCAGACATCACGGCAGGGGCAACAAGCGCAACATTAACCCCCGCGGGCATTGGTAGCGAATACGCGACAAGCGGTAAAATATTGATCGGCTCGGAGGTTATGGAGTTTACCCGCAGCGGTGACAACTTAACGCTAACACGCGGCCAAAATAACACTGTAGCGGTTGAGCATGGCGCAAATGATACAGTGCAACAATGCTTGGAGTACACAAGCGAGCAAGTACACGATATAGTTTATGATTTACTAGTTAACTATGCAGGGGTTAACACTGATTACATCACAACTGCGCAACTACAAGCTTGGCAAAGCGAAGCAGACACGTATTTAAGCGGGTTATTGAGCGGTATTATTGTAAAACCGTATGATGTAAACAAGCTATTAAAAGAGTTATCCGAGGCAATGCCGCACTATTTATGGTGGGATGAAAAGCAGCAATCAATACAGTTTACTGCTTTAAAATCACCGCCTTCAAGCGCTAATGTTTTAAACATGGATGAAAACATAATAAAGCTTACAACGACCGATAAAACAGAGATGCGAAAATCAACTGTCTTTGTGAACTTTGGGCAAATTGATCCAACTAAAAAACTAGATGAACCCGGCAACTATTTACAATCACATGCGCGTGTTGATACTGATTCCATAGCAAAATATGGATCAAGCGAAGTTAGAACCATAAACTCGCGGTGGATAACCAACACAAACAAGGCCGCAGCTTTACAACTTGCAAGCTTAATTGGCAGGCGGTTTGCTAATCCACCCAGAGAAGTTGATTTTAGCTTAGATGCAAAGGATTCTGATGTTTGGGTCGGTCAGTCTTTATCTGTCAATCACAGAGACATTACAGACTTTTCAGGCGCACCAGTTGACACAATATTCCAAATTATCAGCTCGAAAGAAAGTAAAAACTTTGATTATAAAGGCTTGGAGTTTTTATATGGTGTTGCTTTGCCAGAGGATGAAGGAGGCAGCGAACCAGGTGTTACATTAGTTATTATCCCGCCTGACTCTAAAAACATTAATTTAAGGACGGTTTTTGAGGTGGATAATTTGCCGCCTACAGGCTCAACTATTGCCAAATTTGTTTTACAAAATGGATCGGTTGTTGGCTCAACGTCAACAAGCGCATTTGGCCTTGATACAGGTTCGTGGCCCGCTGGCGCAACAGTTAAGCTTATTATTGATAGCGGCGCGTATATTGTCGGTAAAGGCGGCGACGGTGGCACAGGTTCGGGCAACGGGTTTAGCGGCGGCGATGCCATCATATTAAACCATGCTCTAACGCTTACAAATGGCGGCGTTATTGGTGGCGGTGGTGGCGGCGGTGGTGCGGCAGAATCAACAGAGCCGGGTTTTAGTGGTCAGGTTAGCGGCGGCGGCGGTGCGGGTTATGAGGTCGGTTTTGGGAATGGTGGAGCTGACAACGGCACACTTGAAAACGGCGGCGAAGGTGAAAGCACCCAAGATATAACAGCATTAGCGGGCGAAGGTGGTGACTTGGGTCAATCAGGTTCTGCCGGTATCGGCAATATCACAGGGGCGGGAGGAGCGGCTGGCTTAGCTATAGATAAAAACGGCTATACATTAACGCAAACTATTACCGGCAGCGATATACGCGGCAATGTAATCCCGTAAACGATAAAAGCGCCTAGTTAGGCGCTTTATTTTTTGGTGTTAACCAAGCTCTTTGATGTTCGTCAACTGTCATGTAAAACTCATCAACAGCGTTAACTTCGTCGTGAAGTGCGGTTATTTGCTTTGCTAGTATGTCGTTTTCAACCACTAACATTTTTATCAAAACAAAGCTGTCATCTATAGTTATTTTGTTTTGTTCGTATTCGCTAATAAGCGTATTTAATAAATCAACATCTTGTGTCATAATGTAATTCCTTACTTCGGTTGTTTAAAGTTTTGCTGGCGAATAATACCGCCAGCTTTTTTTACTCATAATTTAATAAATACTCATCTTCTAGCGCTTTTTGCTCTTTTAATATTTCAATTTTACGCCGACTTTCTGAGCGGATTATTTTTTGCTCTTTTTCGTTTTTCTTAAGCGCGGTCTTAAGCATAACTTCTCGATCAATTTCGCGCTGTAAATATTTATTAATTCGTTCTTGTGTTGTCATTGTTTATACGCTCCTTAGCAATATTAAAATAGTTTTCGTCTAACTCTATACCGATAAAATTACGGTTTAAGTTTTTAGCGGCAACGCCTGTTGAACCACTACCCATGAAAGGATCAAGTATTGTTTGCGCTTCATTACTGAACTTTTCTAACAAGTACTGCAGTAAAGCTACTGGCTTTTGTGTTGGGTGTAATTTATTGCCAGTTCGATTAAACTTTAAAATATTAGGGTCGCGCTTACCGTTTATAAATCTACGTCCTTTCTGTATAAAAATAATCATCTCATACTTTGGCGCAAAGTCAGCTTTTAAATCACCCATGCTAGTGTTGTTCTTTTCCCATACAAGCACATTCTTTATTTTAAATTTTTGCTCTAGTGCTTGTTTGAATTTATCAATATTATGAAAGCTACAAAAAACATAATGCGCTGTATTGTCTGCAGCAACTCTAAACAACTCATTTACCCAAACATCAAGCCAACTTAAATCTTTGTCGTTTTTTATCTTGCTGTATTTCTCTTTTCTATGGTTACTCTGAAACTCCATACCATAAGGAGGATCAGTTAAAATCATATCAATAGATCCGCTTTCTATTTCTTTCATTCGTTCCAAGCAATCACCTTGTATTAAGTTAATCATTGTTTATTCCTTAACTGCTTTTATATATAAAGTTTTAGATCGTCCATTCTTTACGCGTTTTGTAATTACTTTTCGCTTACACTCCAGTAATGCCACAGTGCGCTGAACAGTCGCGCGGCCGTAACTTGTTTTGTCGACTATAAGTTTTATAGTAATAAAACCGCTGTAGCTACTAATCACTTTTAACACAGTATCAAGAGCTAATTGGCTGACATTACCTGCTAGCGGTTTGGCCCTTACTTTTCGACTAGCTGGTATATGATTTGTATTAGTATATATTTTTTTTATTGTTTCCGCTGTTAGCATTTTGTTACCCCTTTTAAAATATGTTTGATAACTTCCATCGTCCAAGCATTGCCCGTCATTTTGTAAAGCTGTGTGTTGCTGATACCAGCGTTTAACAGTGTGTTAATATGGCTTTCTGGCACTGTTTGGAGTCTCATACACTCGCGCGGTGTTAGTTTTCTTATTCTGTAATCCGTATCTAGTATTGTTTCAAAAAAACTTCTTGCGGCAGTTAGGCAGTTTGCTTTTTTGTGGCTGTGTGACTTATACATTTTTGATTTGTTGCACCTAGCGCTAGTATCTCTCCCTTTTGCGCGACTAAGCTCCTTCCTTAGTTGTTTGCCTAGCTCCGTTCTTGTTTCGTAGAAAGAGAATGGCGGCTTGGTTGACAAGTTGACCTCGATATCTTTAACTCCGTCCTGTTTTATTATCAAAAAATTACCATTCCATGATGCGAATTGACGGGTGGTCATTGTTATAGCCTTATCATTAAAATTAGTTATACAGCTATATGACTTTAAAACCTGCTTGTCTATATTATTAAAAAACCATTTATGCCAGTTGTCAGATTGATTCTCAAAATCTGGGTTCAACTCAATAATATCTTTGAGCAAAATACCTTTATCTTCAGGCTGTTCAACTTTAAAATTTGTCCAGTAATATCTATTGCGATTTTGAGCAGATACTAGGGCGCTATTAATTAAAATTTTATGAACATGACCAAGTGCATTTTCAGTGTGGGTTGTAATATACTGCTCGAATTCTTTTTTCATTTTTACGTTTTCAATCATAAAGTGCGCTTTCGGGTTGTGATGTTTAACATGCTTCATAATGTCTAGCATGACCCAGAACAGCATCCCGCGCTCGTCTTTGTCGCCTAACTGTTTGCCAGCCATTGACCAAGCTTGGCAAGGAAAGCCGCCAGTTACTAAGTCAATACTTGACCAATCGATACCCCATTCGCGCCATTTTGTAACATCGCCCATACTAATAGTGTTAGGGTATAGCGCGTTTGTCGCCTGGTTGGCGTACTTGTCGATCTCACTACTGTAATAATTATTAACATTAATGTTTAGCGATTCCAGCGCCATGTGGCCTACAGACATCCCATTGAATAAACTTAATACATTCATTCCTACTCACTCCAATCTAGGCAAAGGTGTTTATGTTGATCAAACATGATTTCAAACTGATTAGCCTTTGCTATATCTTGCTTAAGCTTGTCTTTCTTTCCTGCGCGTATGCGGTACTTTAACGCGTTAAACAGACAAGCACCCCGCCATTGCTCAATAGTTAAATTTCTGACTATTATTTCAACCGTTTCATAACCTAAAAGCTGATAATGACTAGGGCTTTTAACCATGTCGGCGCTTTTATCTTTTGGCGTTGGTGCGGCTTCGGGCTTTGGTGTTAATGTGCCTAAAATATAACCGCTAACAGGAACCCACTCTTTAGCGGGCACATCCCAACAAAAAATCTTGTGGCTATAAGCGCCTTGCAGATAGCGTATCCAGGGCGGGTTCTCCGGGTCATTATCGTAATGAGTAGCGCCTTCGGGGGCTGCGTTCCAGTTTATTTTTAAATCAGTCATTTTTTATTCCTTGTTGGCTTCAATTATTGCTAAGCAGATGGCTTTTTGTGGGTTATCATCTAGCCATTGAGCAGCACAAGTTTTATAATCAACTTGTCCATCAAACGTGTAAACATCTACAGATGATGCACACCAACAACCACTAGACATAGGCGTTAATTCAATATTATACTTAACCATCAGGTCAAAGCACAAAGCTTTGTCTTTCAGGGGGCTGTATATTTTCCAGTTTGCCCCGTCGCCAAACTCAAGCTGGGCGCACATATTTACAGACCAGTCCTCGCACTTGGTAAATTCGCCCTCAATCTCTGCAATACGCTTGCATATTTCTAAGTCATTCATTTTTTTTATTCCTTTTTAAATTTCACAGATGCGGCAACCGTGGTTGCTTTCATCCCAACGCTGGCCGATTTTGGCAGTAAATACGCTTTTGTTAATTTCTTTTTCAATGATCTTTACGTCTATTAGTTGTTTTTTGCCGAAGTCATCATGTTCAAAGGCTTTTATTTTCCATTTGTCGCCCGATGCTAGACAGGGAAAACAACCAACGCGATCAAAACCTTGATCATATAAAGGGTTGTGTTCGCCGCTCAGCAGCTCCATTACCTCGCTTGTGGTCCAATCTACAATAGGGAGGCGATACCTCACGCCATTTTTGCCTAGATATTGAGGGTATTTTTTAAGTACTTCATGGGGTAAATATAATTCATCAGGATCTTTATAAGCGTAACGCTTTGATCGCTCTGAGCTTTCATCCGTTCGCATACCATACCAGACTTGCACAGGGCCGTTTTTCTCGGAATACTCTTTTAAAAAAATACGTGTTTCTCTAATTTTTAGTTCGTCGGTACAGTGCCTAGCCCCACCGCCTGGGAATCTTTTGTACTTTCGTGTTTTTTCCAGTACGCTGCCGCCGCATACGGTGTACATATCAACACTATAGATATTAGATATTTTCTTAATGTGTTCGTATGTTAGCGGGTGTTCGTATTTTGTATCACAAAATAAACCTAATACATTTTCAGGGCCAAACTTCTTAACGGCTAATTTCATGCAAGCTTGGCTGTCTTTGCCACCGCTAATAGGTACTATACAATTTACTTTTTTCATCTTGTTTATTCCTTGTTAATGGCCGCAGCCGTATATTGATAATTCGCCGTTTTTTCTTTCCACTACTACATAAGGCCAAGTGCCTGATTTATTTAAGCCGCCCGATGGATCTTTAACGCTTAACCAAGCGATCACAGGATCGCACCCTTGAAAAAAGTTACCGGGTTGATTGTTCTTTGATTCTCTCACCACTAGCATATCTTCAAGCACTGTCGGCGCTAATGTCGCGCCTAGTCTGTTGGCGTATTCTGTTAATGTTTCCATTTTGTTTCCCTCTTTTTGAATATGCAGTTAATTTAACGGTTAGCTATTATCTTGTCAAGCGTTTATTTACTCTTTTTATAAAATCCCTTAACGCACAATTAGCGGCAAAGCCTGCGGAGTTTTGTTTTTTGTGTTCTATAAGCTCATTATCAAACGCTTTTTGATACGTGTCTTTATACCCTTGCCATGCCTTTTTTTTATACTCAATATGAGGTAGCGTGGATATCTGTTTGCTCACCCATTTTTCATCATGGCTGTTCATTAATCCACACCTCTAAAGCCTCTAACGCGCCCGTACAGCCGCGAGCGACACAAGCAAAGCCGCCTAACCTGTCAACGCTTTCAAGGTAGGCTATTTGCTCTTTGCTTGGCTTACTGCTTTTGCTATGTGTTTTTAGTTCACAACAAAAGGACGGGCAGCCATGTATAAAAATATCACTCGCGCCTTTAATCATTCCCTCGCTTTTTTGTTTTTGTGTTTGCGCTATGTTCCTTTTTCCCTCGTTCCTGATGTGGGTCGCAACTTTGGCAATCTCTGGATAATGTCTTTTTATATAATTAAAAAAAGTTATCATCTCTGCACTTTCAGTTGGTTGTTTACCTTTTTTTGTTTCGCCAAAATAATGGATCATGGTTGTTTATCCTCTGGTGCGTTGTGAGCTGTCACTTTGAAAAAATCACCCTCTTTTTTACTTGTGATAGTTGTTGGCATTCTACCGTGACCTTTATTTAGTGCTGATAAAAACAGATCAATACTTGGCGCAACTTTACCAAAAACAGCTATACATAAGTTATTCCACAAATGCTGTGCAAACATGCTTTTACTGTCTGGTGAATACCAAGCTGAAAAACTTCTGTACTCTGTCGTGTAGTCTACTCTCAGTGTTTTATTGCCTGCTTTGCTGTGCCATTCTTGAGCGTACCATGTTACAACTTTGTCACAACTTCTTTGATGTGGGCTGCTTTTCATGCGTTTAAATTCTATTTTTAGCTTTTCATTTGGATCAACCAGCTCTGCTTTACATTTTGAACAGTAACGGGCGGCAATATCGTTCTCATGATCACATTCAGAGCAAGCTTTAAAAGACCATCTACCGGCACATCGTTCATATTTGCCTTTGATTATTATTTCACTTGTGCAACGTCTACCAAAGTGCGCTGGCATTTCTTGCGGCTCTTCTGCATCCGTTGTTATTCTCTCACCAAGCAGATCAAGAAAATAACCGTTTTCATCAACTTCTAAGCGATCAGGGTTTGGTCTTGCTGAAAATTGATTAAGAACGCCGCAGCATTCGCAAGCAGCATCAATAAGAACTTTCTTAGATCCACTGGCAGCAACTGTTATTTTTGGCTCAAATAAATTGTCCTCTAGCTCGTGGCGCTCTATATTTTCCGCAAAGTCTAATATTAAACAATCTTTTTTATTGTCAGCTAAGCGTAAGCCGCGGCCTATTATTTGTTGAAAAAGACTAGGGCTTTCGGTAGCTCGCAATACTGCTACAACGTCAACATGAGGAGCATCAAAGCCTGTTGTTAATACTGACACATTAACTAGATATTTAAACTTTTGCTGCTTAAAGTCGTTTATTATTTTCTCTCTGTATGCTTTTTTTGTTTTTCCTGTAATTAAAAAACTGTTTTCCTCTGGTAGGCTTTGAAGCACTTCATAGGCATGTTGTATTGTAGCAGCAAAGAACATTACCCCTCTTCTATCCCTGCTAAACTCTACCACTTGTGCCACTATGCCCGCCGTTTTTCGTCCTTGCCCCTCGAAAGCCTGTTCAATTGTCGCTTGGTCAAATTTACCATTACTTTTTATTTCTAGGTTTTCAGTATTGTAGCCCTCGCATATATCAGCCACCGGTTGAGTTAAAAAGCGTTGATCAATAAGTTCCTGCGTTTTTACTTGATAAAGCAAACGTGTAAAATACGGGTTTATTGTTTGATCTTCATCTACTGCCTTATTGTCTTGATCGATGCGGTAGATATAGCCCGTTTTCATGCGGTAAGGCGTAGCAGTTAAGCCAATTACTCTCAGTTTTGGGCTATGCTCTTTCATAGCCATTATTATGCTTTTAATGGTCGGTGTTATTTCGTGGGCCTCATCAATAACAACGGCTGAAAATTGCGCTCCAAACTTTTCAATACTATTCAACACAGACAAAGGCGAACCAAAAACAACACAATGTTTTAGCTCTTTTTTTCCTGCACTTGCGCTAAATATTGAAGCGGGTTCGCCGTAGGCTAGATATTTCTCTCTATTTTGTGTCACTAGCTCTTTTGATGGTGCCAAGCATAAAACTTTTTTATTAGATTTGTTTTTGATCCATCTTGCCACTTCTGCAACAATAAGCGATTTACCCGCGCCTGTCGCTAACTCTAGCAAACATGGATCATAACATTTACTAATAAATTCAGTTGTAGCATTCACCGCGGCTTGTTGGTATGGGCGTAGTTTAAATGTCATCTAACCCCCCAACTGGTTTTACTTTCTGTTCTATACTGCTCTAGATCTACATTTTTTAATTCTGGGATCTTGCCGTATTGTACCGCCCCTTTGCGATCAATAGGGTATACAAGCACCCCGCTAATATTGGTTTTTTTGCTGTCAGCTATTGTTATGAATTCTTTTTTTAGCTCATCCAGTCGCGTTTTAATTTCCTTTTCTTGCGCTTTTAATTGCCTGTATTCATCGGCTAATTTAACGGCCTGTTTGTTCTGCACTAAATCTGCTAAATGCTTATCAGGGCTTTTTAATTCAACCAAAAAAGAATCATAAAACTTTTTTAGCTTTGGTAAATTTTCGCTTAGCCATGTGCTAGACAACTCTATTAATTCAATACGTGATCCAACGCTTGACCATTGGTAGAAATGACATTTCTTGCGCCCTGTGCAGTACATTTCTATTTGTGTTTGCGCGTAGTAATGCGGTTGCTCACTAATACTTTTAAAATCGTTTTTATCGCGTTTACCATAGGGGCATTTTATTTCTAACACAGCATCATCATTGATTAAACCGTCAGGACTAGCACCAAGCCATTCTAATTCATTGTGAACATGAAAACCCGTTTCAGTGACGTTTAGCCCCGTCTCCATCTCAAAGTCTGCCTGTGCATACGGCTCGAATTTTGTGCCGTATTCTGTCGCTATATTGCCCTTGAATTCACTTTCAGCGCCTAGCGCGTCACGCACCATCGCCCGCATGACATCGGCAGGCTTACGAAATGGATCACAACCGAGGATCGCGCCAATGTTAGAACCTGTTATTTTTTTCTGTCTTTGTTTAAACCACTCTGGAGATCTTTGTTCAATCATAATTTTAAAAAAGGCCAGTTATTAGCTAGCCTTTTCGCTTGTTAAGTTAGTTTTTAATTTTAAAGTCCGTTTGCAGTTAACCTGTCGACTATGCACTTTGTTACTTCTACCATTGAAGCACTGTCTAAGACTCTATCGTGATCATCGTTCCAACTGTTAACCCCTCTTAGTGTGTCCATGTATACAACTATATGATCGCGGTAATTCTCTGGAACTACACTTAAAAAACACTCGAATTTATCTTTCATTTTTTATCCTCTTGTTAAGTTAGTTTTTAAAAGCCGATATCATCATCAAAATCGATGCTCATTGGTGCAGCTTGCTGTTGTTGCTGTTGCTGCTGTTGTGGTTGGCTCGCAGCGTTTAACGGGCTAACAGCTTTGATCCAGTTGCCCTTTTTATCGTTGATTTCCCAGATCGCAACAACTACAGCCATTGGCTTATTCGTTAGGTTCAAACCAAGTGCCATATCATCGGGCATCACGCCATTTGCTAAAAGTTTACCGCCTGCGTTGCTGTCAATAGCAGCGAGCATTGTTTTAGCCTTGTCTGCTTTTGTCGTGTTGTCATCTAGTACGCGTACTTTTTGGAAGATCTTGCGGCTTTTATATTCGCCGTCAATAACCATCCAACGGAGCGAGATATAACGATCGCCGTCGTATTCATCCCATTTAGCTTCATCAATAAGCACTTTTAATTGTGTATTGTTAGGGATTGGCTCAAAGTCGCCGCCGCCTAGATCGAATGATTGGTTAGTTTGGATCGCTTGGTTGTCGCTAGTAGTGAAAAAGTTCATAGTTTATAATCCTGTAATAATTGTTTTAAATGGGTTTTCGTTTTGTGTGACTGTTAGATCTTCGGTTATTCCAAAGCGGTTTTTACTCACGTTTGCCGCCGTTGCTGTTACTGATAACAGTCTTGTGCCGTCAGAAATTGCTTTCTTTTTGTCGCCATCTCCTTTTAAGAATGTGCTTAGTTTTAAAAATCCAACAATGTCAGCATCATCAACATATGGAGCAGTTGATTTTTTACCAAGGCGCAAATTATAGCGCGTGTACGGTTCACCATCGGGCAGATCAATAGTCTCAGTGTCAGCATGTGCAATAAATACTATGTGCATATTTTTATTATTATTTAAAATACCGCAAGCTTTTCTTAATCGACCATGCAGCGCAGCGACAGCCGTTAACCCTGCACCATAACCTCCTAAAGCTTGGTTAATAGATTTGGGGTTTTTAGGGTCTGTCTCCACTATATGATCTATAAATAAACGCTCTAGCGCTGTCACAGAATCAATAACAAGTGTTTTGTATTCGTGTTCCTCGCTAATAAGTGCTTTTAATTGCCCCCATAGATCATCAACTTTACCGATAACAGGAAAGGCGTCAGGGCGTGTGGCCTCTGGTATAGCTTGTAATCCGTCCTCAGCGCGAATAAAGATAGGGTTGGGGAATGTTGAAGCAAGGCTAGTCTTACCTAATCCCGCATCACCTAGTATTGTAGCAATAACAGATCTATTTTCTGGCTTGCTAATTGTTGAAAGTAACGACATAAATTGTCTCCTTTGTTTTTTTCTTACTTTTCGAGAGCTAGATTATAGTAATATTTTGTTGCCGTCAATAATAAATTGTTATAATATTCTAATTAATTTCAAAAACACAATAAATAAGGGCGCACAATGAAAGAGATATTAAAAGACGTAGTTAAGCGGTTACAAGACAGAAACCTAACCATAGTTTCAGAAAATACAGGTATTAGCTATAACACATTAAAAAATATAAGGGATGGCATTAACACTAACCCAACAATAAACACGTTAGAAACAATCAGCAACTACTTGAGAGGGTAAACAATGTTTAAGGAATATCATGAGGCAGGGTATAGGGTTTTTGGCTTATATGGCATGAGTAAAGGCGTTTGCGAATGCGGCAACAATGAATGCGAGGCATTTTATAAACATCCAAGGGTTAGCAACTGGCAACATACGCCGCGCTGGTCTGACGATCAGATCGCTTGCATGGAAATGACAGGACAGGTTAGTACAGGCTTTGGCGTTTTGTGTGACGGTTATTTGATTATAGATATAGATCCGCGCAACGGTGGCAACGAGGGCTATGCTCAACTAGTAAAAGATACAGGCATTGACTATAAAAAACATTCTGCTTTTGTTGTCGCTACCGGTGGCGGTGGCTGGCATATATATTACAAACATGAGGGCGCAGAGCGTTTACATAGCCACTTAAAAGCTTACAAAGGCATTGATTTTAAAAGTTCTGGTTTTGTCGTGGGCGCAAGTTCACGCCATGCAAGCGGTAATATATACGAAGTGGAGGAGGGTTTTTGTGACGAAGTAGAACCGTTGCCGCAGGTGCTTTTTGATTTGCTAGTCAAAAAGGTAACAGTTAAGAAAGAATTTTGCGCTATTAGTGACGAAGTAACAGCAGAAGAAATACAAGAGTATTTATCATTTGTACCATGTGCTGATGTCTATGAGGATTGGATCGAAATAGGGATGATCATTCATGAATCCCTTGGTGACGAAGGTTTTCAAATTTGGGATAAATGGAGTCAAACAAGCGACAAATACGCACCTGAAACAATGGAGCATAAATACCATAGCTTTGGAAAAAATCCTAGCAGAGTGACAATAGGCACACTAATACAAAAAGCAAAAGAAAACGGCTACATTGAAAAGGTAACTTTTGAAACTACTTTAACGTATGAAGTTAATCCGCTTTTCACTGACGATATAGACACGAAAAAAGCACCTGGCTTGGTCGGTGAGTGTATCAACTACATTAATAGCTGCTCAAGATACCCCCGCGAACATTTAGCAGTATCAGCGGGCCTGATGTCTGTTGCTAATATTGGCGGGATGCGGTTCGAGGATGAAGACTTTGGTGTAACACCAAATTTTTTCGCGTTTAATGTGGCAGGATCTGCAACAGGAAAGGAAGCAATACAACAGGCACAGAGCGAGCTGTTAGTTTGTGCGGGCCTTGGCAAAGCCAATTACGGTGTTATCAAATCCGAACAAGAGATTTATAGAAACGTATATAAACACCAGTTAACCAGTTATACAATTGATGAGTTTGGGATCTTGCTCAATAAGATAGAAAACGCGAGCAAAGGCGGTGCAGCTAGCTACTTGGGCGGCATCATTGGCGCATTAATGTCTGTGTATTCAAAAGCTGACGGGAAACTCCCACTTGGCGCAGACTTTGGCGAATCCATACAATCAGAGCTAAACAAGGAGATCGCGGCAATAACCAAACTGATTGATAATAACGAGGCCAAAGATTTTCACCATGAACTATTAGATAGCTTACGCGCGTTAGGTTTGCAGCTAGACGCGGGCTATATAGCGCGGCCATTCTTGACGCTTTCAGGTTATACAACGCCAAGCACTTTTCACAATATTGTTAGTTTTGCACAGGCTACAAACGGCTTTATCGGGCGAGCTATATTATTTGAGGAAAAGAACAATAACCCACTAGCCAAAAAGCGGTTTAAAAAGCCAAAGCTTAGCGAGGCATTGAAAACTAAGCTTGTTAAATTGAACTCAGGCGGACACGCTAGCGCGTACGCAGCACCACGAATTGAGTTTAATGGTACTCGGACACCAATTTTAACAGATAGCGCGGCTATGGACTTGCTAGACCTTATACAGGATGATTTGCATCACATGGCAGATCACGCGATGGAGACAAACGGATTAGAAGCCATTGTTCGTAGAGCTTTTGAGCTTGTTTTAAAGGTTAGCATGATCTTAGCAATGGGAGACGGTGAGCACAGAACCGTTGAGCATGTAAAGTGGGCCTATGCGTTGATCAAAAAAGACCTAGAAAATAAGATAAACTTAACTGGCGCAAACATGGCAGCAGAAGAAAAAAACATCAGTGAGGAAATATTATCCAAAGTAAAACACAAACTAGATACTAAAAACGGTGTAAGCGTGGGGGTTATTTCAAACAAACTCAGAGGCGTACAACGTGAAAACATCGAGAAAGCTTTAGAGTTTTTACTCAAAAACGGTGAGGCAACAATGGAGGAAGTGAAGCCAAAAAGAGGTGCGCCAAGTAAGCGTTATTTTGCTAAAAATTAATTTTAGTCACTAAAATTAATTTGGCTACTAAAATTAGTAGCCTTTTTTTTGCTTAAAAATCAGGGGCTTATGTTATTTTAGAAATTGTAGTTATTTTAGTAGCCCCTTATACATATATACATATATATACATACCCCCTATACATGTATTTTTCTGTATATTAGTAAATATCTCTATATGTCTGTTTTTCACCTCTGTAAATAATTAATAATTATTAATAATATAATAACTAAAATAATAATAATTAATAAAATCAAAGACTTAGCTCAAAAAACACATTACTAATATTAATAAAATTAACTAAAATAAAAACTGTGTGTTTTTGTTAGCCCTGTGTGTTAAGATTTACTTTACATAATTAACAGGAGAAAAACATGCTAGATAAATTAATTGAACACTTCGGAAGTCGTAAAGCTTTATATGAAGCACTTGGAGTATCGCGCCAAGCTTTGTTCCAATACGAACAACAAGGTTATTTGCCAGCGGCCAGGGCGATTGAGATCGAGACAATCACAAAGGGAAAATTTAAAGCTAAAGATATTTGTAAATAAATGCTTGACAATAAAATCAATAAAAAGTAAATTACTAACCAGACAAAAAAAGGAACTAAACAAATGAACAAACATATTTTATTAGTCATGAAATGGTTAGACGATAAAGATTCAGTTAGTCAAGAAGAGTTAGAAGAGAATAAGCGTATTTCTGTCGCTGCTTATTGGGCTGATGCTGCTGACGCTTATGCTGCTTGTGCTGCTGCTGATGCTGCTTATGCTGCTGATTATGCCGCTTGTGCTGCTGATTATGCCGCTTGTGCTGCCGCTGATTATGCGGCTTATTGGGTCAATAAGTATTTTAAAGAAACTGGCGAAGATAAAAACGAATATGTAAAGGAGTTAGAGAAATGAACAAACATATATTATTAGTCATGAAATGGTTAGACAATAAAGATTCAGTTAGCCAAGATGAGTTAGAGGAAAACAAACGCGAGGCTTGGGCTGTTTGGGCTGCTAATGCTGCTAATGCTAATGCTGCTGATGTTGATTGGGCGGCTGATGTTGCTTGGGCTGCTGATGCTGCTGATGCTGCTGCTGCTGCTAATTATTGGATTGATGAGTATTTTATAGAAACTGGCGAAGATAAAAACGAATATTTAAAGGAGATAAACAAATGAATACAATGAAATTATATACGGCAGAATGGTGTGGCCCTTGCAAGGGGATTAAACAATGGCTAGCTACACAATCATATGATATTGAGTATGTAGATATAGATAAGCTAGAAGAGCGCCCTG
>Ga0208299_1000914_pt1 | contig 24100 bp, 38 predicted proteins | sample 15_taG_FD_184089 | JGI IMG/M metagenome (GOLD analysis project Ga0208299, IMG submission 184089) | Marine viral communities from the Subarctic Pacific Ocean - 15_ETSP_OMZ_AT15312 metaG (SPAdes) (version 2) | ecosystem: Environmental > Aquatic > Marine > Oceanic | place: Pacific Ocean | collected...
TTACAGTATCACTAGTAGCTTCTATAATAGATTTGGAGCCCTTTAGGTCAACTAACTTATCTTTATATAATTCTACAAATTGGTTTGTAGCTTCTTCTACTGCGAAATATAATGCAGCTTCTTCCTTTTTCCCTAAGTTAGCCTCTTTAAGCTCAGGAAAAATAAGAGAATACTCTAACTTATTGTTGAACATTCTATTATTTATATGTCGAGTAAGTGTGTAGTCTAACGCTGGCTGTACTGCCTCTAACTTTGCATACATCCTATTCTCTATTATTCTTAAAATGCGAGGATCAGTTCCTGCGTTCTTTAAATTCTGCAAAGACTCATCAACAGACGTTCTTACCGCGTCTTTCACTACTGCAGATACATGCCCTCTATGAATTGCGTTACCAGCCTCCAGGAATTTAAGTCTCTTAGCAGCTCTAAAAAATGTGCCTACTTGACCAAAATCTTTTAGTACTATATACTCTTGCCCACTGATTTGAGCCTTAGCGTCATTCAACTTACTTTCTGGATTCCATTTCTTTGCCCAAGCAAACGCCATCTTCCTAAAATTTGCGAAGTCCTTTTCAGGTACTTTAGCTTCTTTTAAAACTTCGTCAGTTAGTATAACTACTTGCGCTCTAGGGTTTGATGTGGCTTTACGAAACTTTCCTGTTTTTAAATGAATAAATTGAAATAAAGGTCCAAAATGTTCCTCAATATGTATTTTACTCATTAGCTTATATGCCTATAATGCTCCAAGATACGCTTTATGTGTGGAGGGAATTCTGAATGGAGTGTCTGACTCTTTGTTACATTTTTAATTTCTGAGCCAGGCATTGATTTAGCGGGAGTCGCTTCTTTCTTTAAATAATAAGTAATTAAATCATATACTGCTAACTTCAAATCTCCTGGAACAGAAGAATATCCACCTGTATATACTAGCTTAACTGATTTGACACCTGTAGGAAAAGAACCTCTTGTACGAAGAACTTCTTGACTTTCAGCATCTAATTCATAATCTCTATCCGCAGTCCAGTATTCACCAGCTGCTTCACAAGTTGCTTGAGTTGTATATGAGGTGTTGCTACATTCGCCAGTCCATCTTTCTGCAGTGAAAGCCCAATTGTTTCCACTTGTATGTCCTGTTGTAGCGTTGAAGGTTACAGCAACGTCTCCTTCTAAAATTTGACTAGAGCCTGTTATTGCTACGCTAGTTGCCTTCCAATTAGAACCACCATCCCTAGACCACTTAAACGTGTCAGGAGTTCCTGTACTATCAATTTGTATCTTATAACTTCGTCCAACTTCACCTGACGACGTATTTGCGTTGTATCCAGTGATTGTTAAGTCATTTAAACCTGATCCCGTAAAGGTATCATTATTAATACAAGTTGTTTCTGTAGTTTTTGTTGAAAGTGAACATTGTGCACTACCAGAGCTCAAGAGATAGTAATTGTTACTATCTGCGAGGTTTAGTTCGACGGTTTGTTTATCTGTTTTTGAGCTGTTACGCTCGTATAACTGAACAACTTCCTTGATAGGAAGCTCAGTAGGAAAGATAGAAGATTCACCGTGAACAATGTCAAAATATTCTGTCTTTTCCGTTGAGTAGTAGTCTAAAAAACTACGACCACAGTATGTTTTAATAAGCGTACTAACCTGGGACTTTAGTGTGTTTATAGCCGAATCACGAGTACTACTGTTTATTCCTGCGTACGTTTTATAATCACTAACATCAACTAAATCTGCCATTCTCTATTTCCCAAATACTTGTAAAAACCGGCGAGTTGCCCCGCCAGTTTTAGTACTAACTTATGTTATTAGCTAGCTGCTGTCAATAGTAAAGCCATTGAAGCTTTACCTGCTGCTCCAGCCTCTTTAGCTATAAAGCCAAAGCGACGAGTCGCAACGATTGCTCTTTGTTGAGCAACTACATCAGTAGCCATTTCAATTGTTAAGCCTCTATGATTACCGATTAGGTAGTTTTGAGGGTTAACTAAGATACCCAATGCTGCAGATGCACCTGCCGCTTCGAAAGCGTCAGAAACAACTAGAGGGATACCATAAAGTTTACCAAGCTCACCAGTTAAAATTGTAGCGTTATCACCATACTTATCAACAGTAGTAACATCAGAATCAGTTACTAAGCTGTAGTACTGTGCTTGACTCAAAAATAAAACTAGGTCTGCAGGGTTATGTCCCCACTGTCCCATGTTTGTACGAGCTGTGTGAAGCTCAGCTTTTAAGAATAGGTCAGTTGTGCTACCAGTAGTTACAGTGTTACCACTATGACCACCTGCTAACTCTTCTAATTCAGTAAAAGGAGCTGTTTGACCAGTACCTAGAATTGAAGCATCAGATGTGCGTGCCATTCTACGAACGATTGCATCACGAACAATACCTGCAATAGGAATTAGTGAATCTTCATCCTCTTCATAACCAATGTACTCACGAGTTGCAAGCTTATGAGCGGTCAGTGTGACCTCTGTTAAGCCGTGCGCCTGAGTAGCACCAGATGAAGTATCGTTAAATGCTGTACCAACGTTATCACCGTCATTCAGTGCACCAGAAGCTACCCAAGTAGCGTCTGCGCCAGTATCTGGGTTAAACGGGAAGTTCATTACACGTGCATTCATCGCAATTTGTTGGAATATAGGCTCAACAACTACACGATTTTGAATACCTTGGAAAATATTGCTATTCCAAGTAGTTTCCCAATCTGTGTCTGCCCAACGAGTTGCTTTTTCAATTAGTTTCTTACCGAAGTCTAATTGGTCAACACTCTTACCAGTAATTTTTGATGTAATGTACGCAGCATTAAGTTCATCTGCTGTAGGCTCATTCGAACCTGCTTCAGAAAACTGCATCTTTGAATTAGCTCTTGCGGCTAACTCTTCTTTTGCGTTTTTAAGTTCAGATGACATTTCTTCTATTGCTTTCGAATAGTTATCGTCATTGTCCTTAATCTTTGCTTCTAAAGCCTCTGCGACTTTATCTGCTTGGGTTTTACCCACTTTTAGGCTATTTAATTCAGCTTCAGCTTTAAGAGTTTGTTCCTTCTCAGCGACTTCAGCCTTATATGTGTCAACAGCTTTTTGAGCTGTTTGCTCCATAGCCTCTTGTATTTCTTCTTGTGTCATGTCTATGTCCTTAAGAATATTATCCTGAGAAGGTGTCTTCTCAATTATTTTATTAACTTCTACTTCTTCTTTAACTTCCTTAGGTTCTTGAACCTTTGGAGCATAAGATTGTTTGAAAGCTTTATAGGCTTCCTCGCTATCAAATGATTTCGCTAGAGAAAATGTAGAATCTTGATTTGCGGGAACAGAAACCACACTTATTTCATATAAAGATAAATCTTTAATGAAGAAAGTATCCTCTCCCCTGTCGTAGTCTGCATCTTTAATGCTAAAGCCTACACTGAATGTTTTTAAAACACCATCTTTAATTAGGTTGTACACCTCACCTGCAGCTTTACTTATTTCAGCAACAATTTCCAAGCCCCTATCCGTCACACTGTGACTAATAGTTGTACCGACAGGACGGGAGTAGTCATGAAAAGCCAGAACAATAGGATTCTTTAGATAATCATCCATAGCTCCTTTTTCCCAAGCCTCTTTGACAATTACATCGCCCGCTCGGTCCTTGGATACAGTATTCGCATAACCTTTTATTGTTAAAACAGAATCATCAGATGCTTCTTTTTCAACAACATTAAATAATGAGTTTATTTCAAACTTTTTATTCATTATTTTCTTCTTCCTCTTCGTCCTGAGGTTTTCCGCCCTCAGAAGGATTGCCTGCACTACCTGCCACATTGGCTGGTATGCGTATGTCGTCATGACCGTCTATCTTCTCTAATCTTAATGCTTCTCTAGCTTCATTTGGAGTAAGAATACCCCCATTTACTAAAGTGCTGTAATATTTTGCTTTATCTTCTAACTCTGGCTGTAAAGGCGAGAGGTCTTCTAGTACTGCGGCAAGGTCATAACCAAAATATCGCTCTAGCCCATTAATTACTTTTCTAACTAAAGGCAGAACGGTTTCTTGATACATCAATCTGTGATTAGGTCTAATATTTGCATTATTTCCACCTTCTAATAATATCGGTGGAATTCCTAAAACTTTGAGCACTGTACTCTCTAAGTTACTCACAGATTCTTCAAAATCTAATTTTTTAAAGTCAACATCAGACATACTATCAATCTCTAGGCCGCCATCCAAAACTAAAGGTCTGCGACCTCCATTTTTAGGATTGTATCTCTGCGCCCAAGAATTAATCAATCTTTCTTTGACTTTAGTACTAAGAGTATTTGGACTCTTTAGTACAAGACCGGGGACTGCTCCGTTTTTAAAGAAGTTGCCCTGGAAATCCCTCATACTATACAACAAACTAATTGAATCTTTTGCTGATATTAATCGGGAAGTTCCTCTATATATAGATTTTGAGGAGTTATCTTGGATATGAATTATTTCTTCGGGCTTATATTTAATGTCGCCGTATTCATATCCTTTAATAAATGTTTTCTTGTCTGGGTGTATCACCACATTACTGGCGGGTAAGTGGTATAAATGCGCCCCATCGTAGTACATAAAACAATTGCCATCTAGTAGTAGGTCTAAGTAGATGTTCCTTCTAAACGAATCCGCATTTTGAAACGGATTAGGGTGTCTGTTTAGTAAGGTAAATAACTTTTTATGCCTAATAGTGGCTATACCTGGGAAAGCTTCTTTGTCGCCTACATCTACACTAATTTGAGAAGAAGCATCAACTAACATATTTATGCCTCTGTTGACAACTTCTAACTTTTCAAAAGCTCTCTCAAAAGGTACTGAAAACTGTTGGGAGCCTTGTAGTCCTTGGTCGTCAGCTATTCGAGGTTGTGAAGGGTTTAACTTACGTAGCCCCAATCTTTGTAACATTCCCATATTCTTTTTCTCTTCTTTTATTAACCCAGCGTTTCTGCTTGGGGCCAGTAATTAAAGAAGGCTTCTTCCCGTATATCGAGTGAAGTTTTAAGTGATGCGTATGACAGAGAGTAACTGTGTCATCATAAATTTCTTTATGATGTATATCAATAAACTCATCTCTAATACCCATCATATCTTCGGCCGTCAATACAACGAGGTTCTTTTCTTTAATCCACTTATTAAGAAGTTCTGTTACACTAAAGAAATGGTGAAAGTCCAATTCTTTATCTCCGCCACAGATGTAACATTCTTCGTCCTTTACGTATGCACTCTTAGCGCGATCTCTAATGTATTTTATTTTATCACGTTTGAGTTCACTCATAAAGTATTTTTCTTACAAATTTTCTGTATTTGGATAATTATATCAAAATTATAGCTAAAAGTCAAGAGGAATTTTTCGTTGGTCATAAGATTATTTTGCTGTATCAAGAAATTTCATTTATAAAAATATACTTAAAAAGTGATTTCGGATGCTACGAAGGTATAAAGAGCGTACCTTAAAGCATCTGCCATATGCGAAGCCATATTATGCACAGGTTTCTCTGTTATTAAATTAACATTAGGATTCCATTGATATTGATCTAAAGAGGAAAGCGTGTTCTTGCATCTTTGATCTACTATTAACCTATCATTATCTACTATAGTAGCTACTGAAGCAATACCATCTAATACGCTTTTTGTTGCGTTAATAGTAGAAATGTCATATTCCTGCGCTAAGTCAAATCTCATTTGTTGCGCCGCTGAATCGATATAAATAGCATCAATATCCCACTTATCAATTAGTGCCTGCATTATTACAGCATGCTGCTCAGTCGTCTTCTCTGCTTCCATGTACTCCTCTAATACGTAGTACTTTTTATCTTCCCAATCATAACCAATCACACAAAAAGCGGTAGGGTCACGATAACCGACGTCAAGTCCAGCAAAAATCTCAAACTTAGAAGTATCTAACTCTTCTAAATTAGCAACACATTCTTCGTAATTAAAGTCCCATACTTGACCTTCAAAAGTATTAAAGTCAGCTAAGTACTCTTGATTAAATTCTGCTTTAGACATGCCAGATTTAGCATCTTCAATATCTTTCTCACTAAAGCGAGGGTTTTCATGATAGCTGGCTCGGATAGATATCCAGTTGTCATACTCATCACTATAACCCCTTTGATAAAACTCTGAAAACCAGTTATTACGTCCACGAGGGGTGGATATAAATATACACTTGCTTTGGGGCTTGTCTAAAGTAGGACGAAGTGCAACATTGAAAGCGTCTTTACCGCCATCTCCTAGTGCCGCTTCATCAAATATAATAAGATCATAACTCCTACCAACGGTGCTATCGACTTGATTAACTGATCCCATTCTAATAGTACTTCCATTGGTTAACTCTATTACCTTGTCTTTTGCATTATCTTTAGCTACTTCCAAATCGAAGTGCTTAATTAAACTCCTTTGTAGGTCAAAGGATATTTGTGAAAGAGCGTAGTTTGGACTCATTATTAATACATTAATATTTGGTACTAACGCTACTAGTTGTCCAATGATATTGGATATATAAGTTTTTCCTTGTCGTCTGGATAAAGCTGCTACAATGAATCTGTAGTCAGGAGAATTGACTGCATTTATTAATGCAATTTGAGACCTTATAGGGTTAACCCCTAGTAGGTCTAAATACTGAAGTATAGGAAGTTTTATAAACCTGCTTTCTTTAGTGTATTCCTTAAGTGCTTCTGTTCCTATATTATCTCTACTTACTTCTAACATTATTATTTTCCTATATTACAAACAATAAAAAAGCCCTACTAAGTAGTAAGGCTTTTCAATAATGACCTTAAACTTAGTTAATCGCTAGTGAATAATTTATACACTATTGCTGCTGACAATAAGCCTACTAAACCTGCGTCTCCTAGTCCGTGAATAATGCTAGTGATAGCACCAACAACGTCTCCACCTAGGAACGGGACTGTGTTCCCGAAGATTACTTGTAAAACAATTGTTAAAGCAATTAATGCCACTCCCGCTTGTGTAGCGGAGTTTATCCAGCCTGTTACTTTTTCTACCATAAAATATCTCCTATCTCAACTTTTGTCATCTTGACAATTTAAAATTATACCAGACTTTAACAAAAAGTCAAGTGGCATATTTCTTAGGTAGTTAATTTAGTACTGTTTAGGGGTTTGGTTCCTTTCTATGGTTTGAAACTGCTTTTCCCAGCTTTAACCCCGATATTTTATTATTAGGCACATACCTCCAAATATAACCCTGCTCAGTGTCTTTATGTCCGAATACCGTCATCATTAAACCTATTTTGATAACCATAGCTTTCTTACCATCCAACTGCACAAGGTCTCCTTCTTTGAAAGGCCCAAAGTATTTAAAACTTAACCCAGCAGCTACTTTTACCGCAAAATCCTTCACCCATAAAGCAACAATAATTCCCACCATCATTGTTATAAAAGGGGTTATTAAATCTGCTATTTGTATTCCGAAGTCATTTGGGTTCATATTTTTCTCCTCTATTTTGTCCTGCGGGTCTCGCCTGTTAATTAAAATGTTGTAAGGCACTCTTTATTATGTTATTTACTTGTCATAAATTCTGGATACGCTAGAGACCCTGTCTCCCACATATCTGAACCTGCAAGTTCCTCTTCTTCTCCTACTCTTAAACCAATCGTTAGTTTAAGAATCTGCCATACAAATAGCGATAACAAGAATACAAATCCGAAGATTGCTCCTGTTCCAATCAACTGTCCATAAAGTGTAGCATCGGTATTTAAAATTGGCACTAATAATAAGCCTATAATACCTGCGACACCATGAACGGAGATTGCACCAACTGGATCATCAATACCCCATTTTTCTAATAAAGACATAGAAACTGGAATAATCAATCCACCTAAAGCACCATACAATATGGCAACTTCAGGACTTGGTGTTAATGGGTCGGCTGTAATAACAACTAACCCCGCTAATGCACCGTTAAGAGTAACATTCAAAATGGTCTTCTTTAACCAAAGTTTAGAGTACACCATTGCACTTAATAATCCTGCAGCGGCTGCAGTGTTTGTATTTACGAATATTTGAGATACTGCGTTAGCATTATCCAAACCTAAAATACTTAACTGTGAACCACCATTAAATCCAAACCAACCCATCCAAAGAATAAGTGTTCCTAGTGCAACTTGTGTTGAACTGGAACCATGAATAGCAACCGGGTTGCCTTTTTCATCGTACTTACCTTTCCTTGGGCCTATGAGTAGTACAGCTGCTAAAGCTGCGGCAGCTCCTGCCATGTGAACAATACCAGATCCTGCGAAATCGAAGAATCCTAGTTCACTTAGCCAACCCCCGCCCCAACTCCAAGAACCTTGGATTGGGTAAATTACTGCTGTGAAAATTGCAGCAAAGGCCAGGAATGACCACAGTTTCTTTCTTTCAGCAACAGCGCCTGAAACTATTGACATTGCTGTTGCGACAAACACAACTTGAAAGAAAAAGTCACTCATCAATGCGTGGTCTTCTGGGGCATTCCACCCTCCGTACATTAATTCGTAACCTACTAACAAGAAGGTTATTGATGCCACACTATACAGTGCAACATTTTTTATGAGGATTTCAGTTACGTTCTTTGAACGAACTGATCCTGCTTCTAACATTGTAAATCCAGCTGCCATCCACATCACTAAGACTGCAGATACTAGAAAATACAACGTATTTAAGGCATAGCCTATTTCCATTTTGATTTCTCCTTATATCTTTAGGAAACAGTGCCTTACAACATTCTTTTACGTTTATTTTTCGTTAATATGGTTTATTCCATCTGGTTAAGTGTTCTATATAATCGGACATAGCATGGTCTGAAAAACTATCCATCTGCCCCTTTGTTATTCCTAACCATAGTCCATGAAATCTATCTTTAAATTTAGGCCAGAAAGACATCTTAGTGATAGATATTTTCCCCTTACTAGTAATGTAGTGTAGTTTTCCATGGTGTTTATAATTCATTATTCTTAGAGGTACTCGAGTTACTATATCATTGTTGTTTTGCCAACGAATATGTTTTACTTTTAATGAGTCAACATACCCAGGCCAACCAACTCGAGGGGAACCGTAGGTGTATAACTCCTGTGGGTCTGGGAACCCCCAATCAAGGTAGCAACGAGAAGCCATTATAGTAGCCATTGCAGCTCCTAAACTATGACCACAGAACCACAACTCTTTATGTACATGTTGTAGGTCGTTACTTACCTCAGGCCATAATTCATCTACCTCAGCTTTAAATCCTCTATGTACCCTAGAGCAAGTTTCTGCCTTTACGGGGAAGGCTTTTAAATCTGCTGATAAGTCATTAAACTGATCAGGTTGCGTGCCTCTACAGGCTATAACAATATCTGTTTCGTTTTCAAATCTATAAGCCTGTGCTCCTTTTAAGTTATAAAATTTAACACTTGTGAACCCTAGGATCTGCCCCAGCTCTTTAACTATCGATTCTTTTGCGTAGGAATCAGCTGCTAATTTCGCAAATAATAAGCTTCGTCCTTTTAAGTTTAAATCTCTTATCCTCATTATGTATCTCCCCACTCCTTATAAGCTGCATAAATACCATATGCTAGTGTCCCCCAAGCTACTATACCAACTAAGGCTGTTGCGTTGATAGCTATTAAACTGAACGCAATTAGTCCTATGTGTGATATCATACCTTTGTTCTTATTGACTTTTTTAAGTGTATCGTCAACTATATTTAGTTTTTTATTTCTCATTATAGTTTCTCCTCTAGTATTTTAATCCTTTGCTCTACTTCTTCAATCTTCTTTGCAATTTTAGGATTTACCTTTTTCCAAGCATTGGGGTCTTGGTTTAACCAAGTCCATCCGTATCTATCTCTTAAATAATCTACTAATCCATCGAATTTAGAGTATCCCCAAAGTCCTATCCTAGTATCTCTAACATAAAATAAGACAGCGGCTCCTAATATTGCCCCTGCTATACCGGTATAAATCCATAAAGTATCTTCAAACATTCTTTCTCCTATTCCTGTGTTACTGTAATGTCGCACCCAGAAGATGTCTGACAATTATTAGTTAATGTATATGTTTTATCTGAGCCACTATTTTGTGTCAAGGATAAATCTGTTGTATAAGACCCTGTTAAATCTACAGTTGCTGTATGGTCGCCATTGCCGGCTTGTATAATCTCTTGTTCACCATTATCCGTTCTAACTATTAATGATAACCACTTATCTCCGTTGCCAGACTGTTTAAAGAAAATATCATTATTATCACCACCATAAGTATAAACTTGAGCATAGTGGTCTGCGTTACCTGTACCAGTTTCTTGTGAGCCTTTTAAATCTGTATTTCCAGAATGAAGGTCTATATTAATTGTATGCCCACCATATTCAGATGATGTTGTTGATTCACAAGTTGTATCCGCTGAGTTATCAAATGTTTTACCCTGACAAACATGTACAGTATTATCGTTAGTTGGTATATGAAACCCTATTTTGTTTTCATCTGTACCAGTAGTATTAAATTGTTCAAACTTTAAAGTATTACCTGAACCATCTAAGTCGCCGCCCCAGCTTAAGCCGGAACCCCAGTACGACACCCAACTTATAGTGTTATTATCTCCCACCTGGTCAAATTCAAGGGTATTATCATCATGAGAAACGGATAAACGAATTTCGTTATCGTCTCCCTCTTGTAACACATCGAGTGTAAAATCATTACTTGTACCAACTTGAGTAATATATATCTCGTTACCTGCATACACATTAAGGCATAATAAAATACTACTGACTTTGAATAATAGTGATTTCACTTTCTGTGCCTCCTAACTCAAAATCGATTAACTCGAAATTTCCTTGTTGGATATTCATTATATAACTGTTTGCTTTTTCAAGTCTAAATTCTATAACGCTACCACTTGCGGCTTCTCTATGCCAGTACCACTCTGGGTCTTCATCTAGTAAAGTTATTCCTGTTTCTGAATCTTTACCTAGTTTTAAGTCTCCTATCTTCTTCTGCTTCTCAAACTCACTTCTCATTTGTAGTGCTAATTGTAAGTTTAATTGGTCTAAAATGTTACCTAAAAAGTTTTGGTCTAAAAAATCAGTATCTAGAGCAGTTTTCCAAGTATCCTCTTCTTCTGCTAAGAAATCTATGTTTAAATCATCAAACTTTAAAAAATCTATATCTAATGCAGTAGCAACTTTATTTAGTTCTTCCGACCTCTCCGCCTCAACAATTCCTTTTGGCTTAGATAGAATCATTAAATTATTAATTAAATTTTCTTCTAAGTCTAAAACAACAGGCTTTAAAGGTCTACTCGCACTTGTAGATACAGTAGTAGCCTGAAACGCTTGATTCATAATAACCATGCCAACATCAGACTCAACCGAAATTTCTCCTACAAAGCAATTACCATTTGTATCACAAGAAGGTAAAAGAATAATAGTAGAACCACCAATTTCATCTACTGTCATTGTGAAGTCTGTACCACGGACACCAATTACAGCACTAGGAGTAGTAATCTTTACATTCTGACGACTAGTCTTCGCTATTTGTCCACTTGCATATCTTATAGTACCCAAACTAGCTTTTAAAGATAAAGAACCCTCTTGAGAAGCTGGGTCATATACAAAATCGTCAATTACTAAACGGCTATGCTCTGTTACATCAACTCTAGTTTCATCAATGAAATCTATTTGTACCTTGCCTTTAGCTGTAGCAACAACATCTAACATTTCTACGCCAAGGTCTTTCTTTACTTCGTGAACTTCAAACCCTTCATCACGTTCTATCGCAGCACTACCACTAAAGTTTGTTACTGAGCCAATACTTGCTATGGCGGAAGTACTAAGTAGTAATAAACTAAGGCCTTTGAATAATGTCCACATTTGCGCTTGCACCATTAGTTGTCATATCTACTACCGATCCCGCTAAACTTTGGTTTATAACAAAATCTGCACTGGCACCTGTTTGATCTAAATCTATAGTGGCAACCGCAGTTTGGTCTATATCGTAAGTTCCTCCAGCTCCATCTAACTCCAATGTTGCGGTTGCATGAGCAGTCTGGTTTATATTAATAGTCTTAACTGCAGCAGAAGTACTTCCAGAAGACGTCATAGTAACAGTGCCGCCCGCTGTTTGGTTTATATCTATATTTTGAGAATCACCAACAGAAGTATATGAAACATAGTTATCATAACTACCTGATTGAACTAAGTCGACATCTGCGGTAATACCTGTTTGGTTACTTATCCACGTATGTCCATTTACGTCACCATCATCATCAATATCAAGTAAGTAGTTATTCGTGTCTCCATCAACAACTATTGTTACTAAAGTACTAACACCGTCAATTGCGGCACTAACAACTGTGCTATCTGTACCAGAAGCACCTGTTATAGTAACAGTAGAAGAATCACCCGATTTGGAAGTAGTATCTCCTATATCAATGTCAATATCACTTGAGTTACCCACAAGAGTAATTGTAGCCGTAACACTATCACACCCTGAGGTGCTATCACCGCTATCACAATTAAAGTCTACATTGTTGCTATTACCTGTAGTGGAAAAAGTACCTGTGAAGCTATCACCATGTATATCGAAGGTTAGTACGTTACTGTCTCCTACTTGGTCTATATTAAAGTTTGTTGCTGAACCATCAGCAGTTGAAGCGGTAGTACTATTACCTACTAAGTTACCCGCTCCGTCTTGTAACACATCAAAAACAAGTGAAGCACCTGCCTGGGTTACATAAATCTTATTTGTTGCCATAGAAGACAAGCTCATCATTAACACGATAAAGAAAGTTATAAATTTCACGTTACTCTCCCATTTTTATTCTCCTTGTTTTTTAGTAATTGGATACCCTATCCAATTATCTACTAATTTAACATATTTATTTCATTATTAGCAACTTCCTCTGTAGTTGCTGGTTCTTTCCAATTCCATAGCCCTAAATTTTTACCTTCATGTACCATTTGTAAAACTGCATATTCAATCGCAGTACGAATCGCATAATTCACCGGTTCATTGGCTGCGTTACCTGATTCTATTTCTAAAGCTCTTGTACCTAAATCTAGAAATCTAAATACGTCTGCTCCGTTACTAGTACTTGCGATTGTTTTAGTCGAAGATACGGTTAGTAAAATCTCTCCCGTCTGTACAGCAACAAGTCTTAAAGATACTGTTACTTGGTCTGTTCTATATTCTTCATGTGAACCCAAACCAAAGTATCTAGCACCAGCACCCCCGGAAGTCGTATTAGTATCGTATCCAACAATACCCCCTTCTAGTAGTAGCCCAGCAAACAACATTGGCTCTAGGGAATCTTTTAATTTAGAACCGTCATATAGTTCTCTTGTATTTCTAATTAGTTGTCGTTCTTTAACTACATTATCTAAACTCGCTCTTTCGACAACTGTAAACCAATCTCCCTCACTAACCGCCATCAATGCTTGTATAACCCAAACATCAGCTCCTTGCGAAACTGCTGTTGATAACCCAACTTGTTTTCTCTGCCCTGTAGCATCAGGAAACTTATAAACAGCAACTGTAATCTTTACTGGGTTGCCCTGCCCATCTGTTGGTGCGTTTATCAAATCGGGGATATCTTGCAACAAGGTTTTAGTTGGGGTTCCTTGTACAAAAGGCATCTCACCTTGTATCGCTTCTGTCGTATGGTTAACAGAGCAAGCTCCCATCAAACATGATAATAAAATTACTGCAGCGTATTCCATTAGAACTTAAAGTCACCCACTGGTACAATTAATTGAGTTATGCTTCCAGAGGCATCGGTAACCGTTAATGTAATAGTTTCTGCTGTTTCATCTTTAATCCAATAAACCGTAGAGCCATCAGGTAGAGTTGCTTCCCCACTAAGAGGGCACTCATTTTCTTCCGTTACAGTACAATTAGTACCAAACATATTGTCAACCATCTGTTTAGAGAGGTTTGCAAATATACGGCTTTCAACGTTAGTTACAAACTTAGCAAGAGTAGTATTCTTAGCTGCTCTTTCGGCTGCTTTACTTGCTGCCGCTGTCTCATCTTTTACACCTTCTGTTCTATTATGTTGAAGTTGTTCAATTGAGAGTACATGGCTGGAATAACCTTCCCCACTAAAAGAGGGGTTGCTAAACCCAAATGTTAAGTTACTAGCTTTTACTGTTAGTACTAAAGGTATAATCATAGTAATGACTAATAATATTTTATTTTTCATTATTATTTCGTTCTCTCTCCTGTAGTATCATATCTAATTTAGCATTTAACCTAATTAAGTCATTATCCAACATTCTTACTCTATCAATAAGTGCTATAAGTGTCATATGTGACTCACCAATAACAGGGTCTACTTTTGAAGATACCCATGTCCATATAAAGTATATAAAGTAACCCATTGCAAAAGCCGCAATAATAGGAAACCCATATTGACTTATTATACTACCGATTGTCATACTATTCTCTACAACCATTAATCTCTCCTCGCATCAGTCTTACCATCTGCTCTCGCGATTCGATCTGTATCAGGTCTTATACCGAATGCCTGACACATCTTTACATCAATTCGTATTAATTCACTATTCATAGTCTTCACTCTATTGTCAAGAGCTTGAGCAAATTGTCGTTGAAGCTTTATATCATCTAATACACCATCTAATATGAAATTAAGTGTTAGATATACAAAATATCCAGCTCCTCCGGCTCCAACTATAGGAAACCCCACATCTTTAATTAAAGTTAAATAATCTCCCATATTATAGTACCATCTCCAACCATATGTATATTCCAACTAGTGCTAGTGCTAAACAAAAGATTACAAATTTTTCTAAAAACTCCATGTCAATCTTATTACTCCGTTATAATACTGTTCCTAGCCATATGTATAATGCAAGTGCAAGGGAGAAATAAATAAGATGTTCTAAAAACTTCATATCAATCTGTTGGCGAATACACAGTAACGAGTTCTTCCTTACCCTTTACCTTAACTTTATCAATCTCTACTGACTTCATATTATCTGGCAACTGCTCCATAGTGTAAGAGGAATAAAGAGTAGTACAATTAGGATATTGTCTAGTCTGTGCCTCTAGTCTTGCCGCTAAATTTACTGCATCTCCTATACAGGAGTAATCAAACCTTGTTTTAGACCCCATGTTGCCTACAATACAATCTCCAGTATTTACTCCAGAACCTATTTTAATTTCTGGCAGTCCTCTAGCTTGCAATTCAGCTTTTAGTTTATCTGTTTCTATTGCAATCTCTATAGAACTCTTTACGGCCATTTCAGCGTGGTTCTCACAAGGTACTGGCGCATTCCAAAATGCCATAATACAGTCCCCCATATACTTGTCTACACAACCACCATTATCATTTATGATTCTTGTCATTCTATCCAAGTAATCATTTATTAATTCACATAACCCTTCTGGGTCATCATTGTTTTTAAAGTATTCTGATATTGGAGTAAATCCTACAATATCAGAAAACAAAAATGACATTTCTTTCCTATCTCCCCCAAGTTTTAACATACCAGGATTCTTTTGTAGTATAGCAACCTGTCTTGGGTCTAAGTAGTGTTCAAATTGTTTTTTAATTAATTGTTTGGCTTTAAATTCTAATATGAACCTACCAAACACTGCCGTTAGTCCTACTAAGAACGTAACAGCTAAAGCCATTGTTATATCTAAAAGATATAAGTAATTCTGCCATGCATATATAGAGCCATAAACGAGTGCCCCTATATCAGCTACAAAAAATACTCCTATCAACCAATAAGGAGCAAATCTTGCTAAAACGACAATAAGTAGACCTAATAATAATGTCGTTAATAATTCTGCGGTCTTAGACCAATAAGGTCTTTGTATTGTTTCACCTTCTAATAATGTTTGAAGGGAAACTGCTGCAGGTATAAAGTTATACTTCGGACCTGTAGGAGAAGCAATCATTCCACCAATACCTTCGGCAGTTGCTCCTATTAATACGGTTCTACCCTCAAAGGTAGATAAGTCGGTGGAAGCGGCAGAGATTTGATCAAACTCTTTATTCCACCTTATCCAGATTCTTGCATTCTGGTCAGTTTTCATTATCGGGAAGCCTTTAACTCTAACTGCAGAAACTCCTCCCGCATTGGCTTTCACTTGATAAGAGGGGTTACCTGTTGCAACCCTAAGTACTTCTACCGCTATAGAGGGATAAACTTCACTCCCTATACTCATCATAAGAGGTAGGCGACGAACTACACCATCAATTTCAGGAACGGTGTTTAGTACACCTACTCCTTCTGCAGTCTGCCCTAGTAGAGGTATCGGCCCAAGCATCCCACCCCATTCAAAAAGAAAAGGAATCGGGTCGCCTATCTTCGCTACCCCTCTTGGTACTCCGTTTTTATTAACTTGACTAGAACCAACTTGAGCAATGACTATGCCATTCTGGTATAACGCGTCGGCAAACTTCTCATCTCCTCCTAACCTGTCTTCCTCTGAGAATAATATAGGAACGACGATTATGCCTGCTCCTACTTCCCTTAGTTTCCAAATTAACTCCCCCAATACTTCTCGTGACCAAGGCCACTGTCCGTACTTCTCTATCGCTTCCTCATCTATCGTAAGAACACCAATAGCTTGTGATTTTACAGGCTTATCCGTTTGCTGTAATAAATCAAATTGTTTTAATCTTGCAATCTCTACAAGACTACCATCTTCGTAATGGAAAAAGGTTAATAAAAAAGTTAATAGTAAAGGAAGTACAATACTTAACTTTTTCACTTAATCTTCTTAGCAATCCAAAGTATAGAAGCGTACATTAGTAACCCGTATACAGATACAAAAATTAATTCGGGTATATACTGGAATATGTTGTAAGTCAGCTCTATTACTGCCTCAACATCCCCCATTTCTGCGCCACTACCATCGTCTCCAAATTCGTTATCCCCCATGACAATAGTTTTTGTGAAATCGCCCCCAACATCACCAACAGTCTGTTGTATATCTAATACCTCATCACTCACCGGCTTCTCCGAAAGCTATCCATATTCCTAATAGAAATAATAATCCGATAACAAGTTCCTCTATTTCTATAATGGTCATTTAATACCTCTTCCTCAATAATCGCTTCTTCAAGTTTTTTAAACTCTTTACTAGACTAGTCTTTTTCTTAATATCTTTTACTGACTTTCTAGCTCCTTTCTTTTTATTTATAATTTGTAACTTTTGTTTTATATGTTCTAATTGTATCTCTTTCTTTATGTTCCTACGAGTTTTTTTATTCATTCATAAATACCAAATAGCATAAGTAAGTTGAATTACGTACAGTATTCCAACGGTACTAATAATTATATCAAATACGTTCACTTCTTAGTCTTGCGAGCGACGTGCCTTTAGTTCTGCTTTCATAGCATCATACTTATCTCTACGTCTACGATCTTCTGCTGCTGCTTCCGCCTTACGTCTAGCCCTTCTCTGTGCGGCCCAAGGACCGATTACGTTTGTAAAGACTAGGAATCCTATAATTGCATACAGGATAGTGGTTGTAATATTTTCTGCTATATATGCTGTCATTTGTTCTTTGTTCCCTTCTTCGATTTGCGATATACTCGACTCTTCCGGTAGGACCTCATCTACAGTAACCGAAGTTAGTAAATTCGCTAACGCAGGTATAGGTCCTGCAACTGTATAAGTTACAGCCGTAGTTGCGGTAGTTTTTACTAAGTTATGGGGTTTTAGTGACTTTATATCGAATAAAGCACAACTGGATAAGGAGAGCGCCAAGGCTCCGATTAAGATTTCAGTTTTCATTTGAAATTATATTGTAATGCATAAGGGGTACACACAATGTGGTTTATCAGGAAAAGTTGTACTACACCCTGATAATAAAGTAAGTAGTATAGTTGTTACTATATATATCTTCATATTAAGTATACCCTCCCCTTACGAAGAGGGTAGAATAAAAGTATTTAAAACTCCCCGAAAGTTTTTAATACAGTATCTAAGAATCACGATTATGATTGCTTAAATTAGTGGAGAACCCTACGCATATCTTTGCCGTGAGGCAGTTGATAGTTCGGGTCCTTATGTAATTCTTCGTATAGGAGAACAACAACTTCACTCAAATTTAATAGACCCTCATCGTCGGGGGTTAAGTAAGTACGATTAGGGTTTAAAACTAGAATAGCTTCTGAACAGGTTTTGTATACTAAATCTACCCATTCTGCATCTAGTTTTACTTGAGCGGTCATTTTTGCTTTAGTTGATACCCATGTATAATATCAATCATTTGATCTAGTTTTTTGTCTATTTTAGCGAACATTTCACCATGCGTTTTTTGTAAAGAGTCTATTTGCATTTGTACATTAGCTAATTGCGATTCTAAAACTGCTACGTTCTTTTCAATATTGGTTATGTAAATTACTCCTGCTAATACTAGAGCGAAAGTTGTAGCGAGGTGACTAACACTGATCGCCTTGGATAGGTGCCATTTTTCCGTTGATTGCATATTACTATCCTTTTTTTCGTTTGTTAAGTTTTGGAGAAGGTTTCTTTACAACAGGAGCAGGCTTCTTTGGAGCACGCAAGTTTGCAACCTCTTCTACTGATATACCGGAAATATTAGATACTTCTTCGTCTGTTAGTCCCTCTGCAATTTTACGTTTAATTTTTTCTAGTTTCATTTTGTTCCTTTTTTCAGTTTCGCTACTTCAAGTTTTACTTTATTTAGTTCTGTAACTAATAATTCAACTACTCTTAGTGTCCAGCTATCAAACTCCTCGCCACTTGGCGGTTGCTTTTCTCCAGTTAGTTGTTGTAGTACTTTGTAGGCTCTCTCTGCTTGGCTCATTTGCCTCTCCTTCTATTAAAATTTTTAGTTGCTCCTCAGTAAGAGAGGGATATGCAGAAACATACTCCTCTTTAGATAATCCTAAGAAGGCTCTTTTTATTGTGTTGAATTTGCCCTGATTCATTAACCTGACTCCAGTAATTTTTTCATTAACTCACCATAATTACCCTCACCGAAAGTAGAGTTATCATTAATCTGAACATTAGTTTGACTCTTGATACTAGATTGTTCGGCTTTGGCCGTGTCTGTTTGAATTTTCATTTCATCAACACGCATTTTGTGAGCCATTTGAAGTAATTCTGCAATATCCTTGTTTGATGTCATGTCAGCTTCATCTAATTCCTCTAGCTTCTTTTTAATAATATCATCTAAAGTTGCGGCTAGCGTGAACCTATTTCTGTACCCGACATCCAGATACACCGTATCAACATATTTTTTTACTTCCCGTTGATTTAAGTACTTACTTACTTCATCCTGAGTCACACCCAATGAAGAGGCTGTCTCTGCGACAGACGTGGTCTTTAAGTAAGTGTTCGCAATTTCCAGACCCTCTGGAGAAATGTGCGCTTCTTCAATTTTTGCTAAATTATTCATTTATTTCTCCAATTATCTCGATATTATATCAAATTTTTGGCATGAAGTCAAGGAATGTTTTTCGTAGGTTATTTGAAAAAAATTTTTTTAAATTGAGTATGCCTGTTAAACTCGAAAGTAGTCTTATTTATACACCGTTATCGAGTTTCGAATTTTTCCCAAGTAGTACGTGTTGGGGTGTCCAGCCAACGGGCAGATTTCAAGGTCTGCTAACCGCCCCATATTAGGGGTTCCTAATATACTATGGAACCCCAGATAAGAATATTAACGATTACTAATATGATTACTAAAATGTTCTTCATTTTTTGTAATCCTCGGGGAACATTTTCCAAGGTGATAATTCCCACGCTAACCAAACTACGAAACTACTTGCTAAAATGAACATTGAAACTGCGATTACCTCAAACATTTTTAACTCCTTTTTCTATTTAACTTACATATATTATAGCACAAAATAATGCTTTGTCAACATTTATTTACATTTATTTATAGAAATAAATTCAACTTATGTTGAATATTATTCAACTAAAACGCTTGACTTATTGAGGGTTATATGAGATAATTACCTTGTAAATAGAAATGATTCTGTTACATTTTAAAGAGGTTAAAATATATGAATAAAATGAAAGAAAGATTAATAAACTTCAATCGCTATGAGATGGCTGGTTGGGTTGGTTTGGCTTGTTTGCAATTCAACTCTATACCAGCGATTATCTCATCAATCGATACAGGTTCAACTACACCATTAGCGTCTGTGTATCTTACTTTGTTAGGTCTTACACTATATCTAATTAGGTCAATCAATGCTAATGATACCTTATACACTGTTGGTAATACAATCGGTATTATAGGTAATTTGATTCTGTTATTCACTATCTATGATTATCTAGGATTGGTATGAAAAAAGATTACTATTTAATTATAGATACTGAAACCACTGTCAGCGACAAGGTCGCTGACTTCGGGGCTGTTGTTGTCGATAGATGTGGCAACATACAGACTCAATGTGGTGTATTGGTTAGGGGTGCATTTGGTACAGACGCACTGTTTTATAATGCTAATGATGACGAGGGTATTTGGTCAAAGCAAGGCAGAGATAGACGCATTGACCGATACAATCAAATGCTTGACGATGGCACTCGTATGTTAGCGTCTGTCAATGCTATTAATAATTGGTTAAATAGGGTAGCAGGAAAATATAACCCTATGCTAACGGCTTATAATCTACCCTTTGATATAGACAAATGCAATAAGACGGGCATTGATTTATCAATGTTTGAAAATTCCTTTTGCCTATGGCGTGTAGCATACAATAAATTCTCTATGACTAAACCATATAAGAATTTTGCATTATCAATTCATGCCTTTAATAATCGCACGAATAAAGGGAATATGTCATTTCAAACTAATGCAGAGGTTATGACAAAATTCGTTACTGGTGATACTGATTTGGCTGATGAACCTCATACGGCATTGGAAGATATCATATACTATGAACTTCTAATATTAAAGAGATTACTCAAGACCGAAACCAAAAACGATTTGCTAGAGGGTGGAATATCATTCAATTGGCGAGATGTTCAATTGAAAGACCACTTCAAGGCGATTTAATACAGAACCCCCAAATGAGAACCATTCTCATTTGGCGGCGCCGAAGCCAATATTAGAATATTATTATATACCAATTCTCTTATATGCGCCGATTTTACCACAGAACCCACGAAATGTCAAGAAAAAATGTTGAAAAATATTCAACTTATAGTGAATTTTTTTCGATAAAAAAACTTGACTTTTGGCTAATAATATGAGATAATTACCTTGTAAATAGAAATGACTCTATTACACATTTAAAGAGGTAAATATTATGACTACAATCACAAAAAATTATACAAAGGAAATGGAAGCCAAATTGATGGCTGAATACAAATTGAACCCAACACGCCAGACGGTTTCAGATTTGGCGATAGATTTAGGAAAATCTACAAGGTCAATTACAGCCAAACTTTGCCAACTTGGAATTTACAAAAAAATTGAAAGGGTTGCAAAAACTGGAAAATTGATATCTAAATCAGATTTGGTTAAAATCATCAATGAGCATTATAATCTTGAAATGCCATCTCTGGTTAAAGCCACCAAAAATGACTTAGAAAAACTGGTTATGAATTTGGAAAATTAAACCTCAAGGGGGTGAAAATCCCCCACCTTTCCAAATGAGAATGATTCTCATTCTCGCTGCGCCGATTTTGACTTGGCTCTCCCACCATACCATAATTATACCACAGATAGGAACGATGTCAAGAGAAAAATATTCAACTTGACTTGAATTTAATTCAACATCTATATTATTATATTATAATATTCTTATCTTAAATCTATATTAGAATATTATTATATAATAATAATGCGCTTCGCGCCTAAGTGCGCAGCTGCGCCAAAGTGCCTAAGTGGCGCGACGCGCCGAAGTGGCTACCTGCGCCGATTATACCAGAGTCGCGACATTTTGTCAAGAAGTTTTTTCGATTTTTCTCAATTTTTTCATAATATGAAAAACTGTAAATTTTGCCTGTAAATTTCGAAAAAAACTCTTGACAACTGATCCAAACAAGCGTATAATTGTTATTAAGAAATCGAGAAAAATAATATAACCATACACCCATAGGAGAAAAATATGACACAGATCACCCCAAAAAACTACACAGACGAAATGGTCGCAGACCTAGTATCAGGCTACGCTACTAAAGAAGGCACTAACAAAGAATTTGTTACTGCTATGGCTACCCAGCTAGGACGATCTACTAAGTCTATTGTGGCTAAGTTGGTTTCTTTGAACCTCTACAAGACTGAGGCTAAGGTAACTAAGACAGGTGCGAAGATCGTACACAAGAGCGAATTGGTAGCACAGATTGAAGGACACTTCGATATTGAAATACCTTCACTTGTTAAGGCTACTAAAAACGACCTACAGTCCCTAGTCGATCAACTAGACTAACAGCCCAGAGTCTTCCCTCCAGACTTTAAACAGGAGGGGTGCTAATTGAGCCAGTAGAACAGCACGAATACATATCTGGATCGGGCATTGCCACCTTGCCCCTAATATAAGATGGATTAACCCCGCCCACCAGCGGGGTTTTTTATACCTATAAAAAAGACGCCTGCGGCGCCGACTAAGTACTGTTCTGCGCCAATTTAAGTATACCCCTGCGCCGAACCAAGTACTAATCTGCGCCGAAAGGCTTGGAGGTAAGTACTAATCTGCGCCGATTTCAGCGACACAGACTTTCCCATTATAATATATATTATACACGAATTTTTGCTAAATGTCAAGAAGTTTTTAAGAAAAATGACCAAATTAATCAAATTCCGCCCAACTGGGCGTAACGATGGGGCTTCGCCCCCAATTTACGCAATTTATGCCCAATTTGAGGCAAATCTGGACCAAATTGGGACCAATTCAAGATTTCGTGGTCGCGGCCCAGAAGCAAATATTGTGAATTATTTTACAGTTATAGTTTAAAAATGTCTTGACAAGAACCCTAAATATTGGTATAATATAACAATGAAAAAATATACAAAAACCTTAACCAAAAAGCGTAGCAATGTGTATAAGTTGCAAGTGGAAGAGCATGGTAATAAAATTAACCACTATGTTTTTGCTCGTAACTTAGGAGCAGCTACGAATATCATCCACCAAAAATTCGCTCACAAGAACGTAGTTTCAGTACAGAGATTATATTATGGGTGAGCGATTTTACTTACAGCAAAAGCAAGGAGCAAGAAATATGAGTAAAAATTACACAGATGAGCAAGTCGCTCGTATGATTAAAATGTATGATGGGGGAACTTCAGACGACGAACGCAAAGATATTGTTATAAATCTGGCTAGAGAGATGGGCAAAACTGTCGGCTCTATTCGTGCTAAACTCGTGGCTGTAGGACACTACATCAAATTATCAAAGCCTATAAAAAAGGCAGAACCAACAGTACCAAAAGCAGAACTAGTTAATCAAATTAGTACTCGTATCGGTACTAACCTAACTTCACTAAAAAATGCTACTAAAGCAGACTTGGAGCGTATCCTAGAATACATGGAGGAAGCGTAATGGCAAAGAACTATACAGATGACCAAACTAAGCATATGATTGAAGTTTACCAAGCCAATCCATGTCGTGAAACAGTAGATAAACTAGCATTAGAGCTAGGTAAGACAGTTAAGTCTATTATTGGTAAGTTATCCCGTGAAAAGGTATATATCAAAAAGGACTATGTTACTAAAAGAGGTGAAAAGCCCGTAACTAAAGTTCAGATGATTGAAGAAATCGCTGGTATACTAAAAGGCGATAAAGAACGCTTGCAAACACTAGAAAAGTCTTCAAAAGCAGAATTATTGTACTTAAAAGTACTAGTGGAGGACTTGAAGGAGGGCTTTTAACATGAGAACTTTCAGAATAGGTATGGAATTTACTAGAACAATAGTAGCCCTAGCAGTATTAGTACTACAAGTAGTAATATTATATGAGGTGGTATTATGACAACAACCATTATAATAGTAGTAGTTATAATACCCATACTTTTGGAGGTAATAAAAGCATTATGACCACAGTAATAATAGTAGTAGCAATCATTGTAACCGTATTAGTAGTCGTTGGAAAGAGGGATACTAAACACACTTCTTTCTATAAGCAACGTATGAAAGATACACACTTTCACTACTAAT
>Ga0208299_1000916_pt1 | contig 24090 bp, 35 predicted proteins | sample 15_taG_FD_184089 | JGI IMG/M metagenome (GOLD analysis project Ga0208299, IMG submission 184089) | Marine viral communities from the Subarctic Pacific Ocean - 15_ETSP_OMZ_AT15312 metaG (SPAdes) (version 2) | ecosystem: Environmental > Aquatic > Marine > Oceanic | place: Pacific Ocean | collected...
GGCTAACCTAGTTTGGGACCATGTTAAGAAATATGGAGTAGAACCGGAATATCAAGGGATGGCCGGAATAGGTAACAAAGGATACAAATATGGAGGCAAAAAATAATTAATTTGGGGCTACTGTCCCCCTCCGGGGGGATGGAGTCAAACCAAAAAAAATTGGGTGAATAAAAATGTTAAGAACACACATGATACGAGCAGAAACTAGCCAGTCAATGTCTAAAGACCAATATAGACACGAAGCAAACGCTTTTTGGGAATTAAAAGCAGTTGTAAAAGCATGGTCCGAAACTATTAATTTTAATGGTGATGAATTAAACGGTCATGAAATGAGGAATTACGGCCTTGAAGTAATTCATGGATTAAAGAAAATCACTAAAAAAATAGATGATGCAATAGCAGAAGGTAAAGAAATGAAAAAAGATGGGTTTGTATATGAAAACTTCGAACTAAAACAAAAGGGAGGTGAATAAATGAAATTCGAAATAGAAATATCAAAAGATGATTTTAACTTAATGTTAAAAAATAGATATGGTCATGACGACGTTTTAACACGTGGTTATATGTTGGATATACTACACGATATAGTCGACCAAATACACGACAAAGAAAGGGGCTACTAAGGCCTTTAATGGGGGGTATGGGAGAGCTCCGGCTCTCTCAACCTAGACCCAATAAAAAAGGGGTGAATTAAAAAATGGATTACAAAACAAAACTAGCAGTTTTGGGGGCATTACGCTACAGGTTTGAAAACGATAACTGTAAAGTAAACCTACCAAAAGAGACATACGCAAAAGCATTGGAGAACTTTTAAAATGAAAGTGATAGCAAAAGGGGTTGACGCTAGAGGTCAGCCCTATAAGCTCATCCGTGAGAAAGAGGGATGTAAATACCTGTGGGGTGAGAACGGAGACGAAACAGTGTGGGAGAGATTCCACAACCCAAAGACCATAGGGGGATTGGGCATCTGTCGTAAATGTGAGAAAGTGGGAATCCACGTCAGCGGGAGGGTGAGCATCTGTAAGAGCTGTGAGTAATACGCGAAATGAGAAAACCTTAGACCTCAACTGAGGTTTTCCACTCGGGTGAAAAAACCTTTATATAGGCACACCCGTTGGTATATTATGGAAGAAATCAGAACGAAATCCGATTTGTTAGCATTAAGCCTTGATGAGATTCAAGAGCATGAGAACCAAGCATGGGCATACTATTCAAAAGTAAAAAAGGTCATGAACTTCATGCAATTAGAGGACTGAGTGAGAAACTTTATATAGGGGCTCTCTATTGGTATTACAGAGAAATAAGACTTATGCCCGTGTACAGGGTTTGAGATTCGAGGAAATTCGAATTAAAATAATGTCTGTCGTCTGACAACGGAGGACGAAGCATAAAATAGCACACATCACAAGAGTGTTGCTTCCTAATTAGTTAGGGGCACTAGGTCATGTGTGACTAGAGTATTCTAGATACTCGCGGTTGGAAGCCCGTGGTTAATGTGAGGGGTTCTGGGGCACCCCAACAGACAAGCTGCTAATGAAGCTCGAGTGATGGGTTGAGGCAGCCCTTTTCCACTCGGGTGAAAAAACCTTTATATAGGGTATTGCTCTTGGTATTATATGACAGAACAACAATGTGATGACTGTGGCTTAGAAGATGTCGAATTATTCGGCGGACTGTGTGAGGATTGCGACACCCAAATGTTCGCGACTTTCTGGACGGGGGACTGAGAGAAACCCTTATATAGGCACACTCAATGGTATAATATGAGCAAAATACAAGACGACTCAATGAGAAATTCTTTCCGATTTAGGAGAGCAGCACGCAGAACAATAACCAAGAATAAAATTGATTCTGGAGTATTGGACCAGCTAACAGCTATTAAGATGGGACTAACTGATGACCCAAGAAAGGCAGATGTTCCAAACATCCCAGCCACTGATTTCCACAACAACGTGAGGGTATGGGAATGAAATCAATCTTAGACATTTTGGATGACATGGAGGTAGAGTTCCTTGTCATACGATAAACCATTAAAAAGAAGTTGGAAAAAGAAAACTAATAAGATTATAAAAAAGGCCAGCAAAAACTAGCTCGTTTGTTTTCACCTCCGGGGGGTAGGGCCTCCCCCCACTTTTCCACTCGGGTGAAAAAACCTTTATATAGGGTCACCCGTTGGTATATTATGAATTTAAGACAAGCAGAGCAAAAAGTAGGCGGCCTATCACGTCCCTCTAAAATGCCATCTTATGGGTGGAGTATATCAGCTAAACGGTGCAACACTGGGAGTAAATTAGCAAAAGTTAAAGGGTCAGTATGTTTTAACTGTTATGCTCTTAAAGGGAGATATATGTTTAACACTACACAAAACGCTTTAGATAGACGCTTTAACTCTTGGAGTGATGACCGTGAGAGTTTTATTAAAGCCATGGTTTTTATTATGCATAACAAACAACATATAATTGATACAGGTGTATTTAGATGGTTTGATAGTGGTGATATTCAAGGGATTGAAATGTTAACAGATATTAATAGAATAGCCAAGGCCACGCCACACGTTAAACATTGGGTACCAACAAAAGAATATAACTTAATCAAAAACCACAACTTAGATATAGCTTATAATTTAACAATAAGAGTAAGTAACCCAACCCGGAATAAATCCTTTAAAGGTTCTTATGATTATGTTAGTGCTGTATATGATACTAATTTAAAAGGTTCTTATATGTGTCCAGCACCAAAACAAAATAATGAATGTGGAACCTGTCGGGCCTGTTGGGATAAGGCAGTGGAAGAGGTAGTATATAAAGCACATTAGTTTTATAAATGGACAAGGCGCGCAGCCTTTCCACTTGCGTGAAAAAACCTTTATATAGACCCCCACTCTTGGTATTGTATGACTAAAAACTTATGCGGGAAAACCCGAGAGAGAAACGACCCTTACGAGGTCTGGACTGGAGCTAATGGCTTCGAATGGAGAGTATTAAAGAAATACCAAAACGCTGAGAATGAGGCAAAGAACCCTTATGCTCGGTGGTTCTGTGCAGTGAGAAGTAATTTCACTTACGGAGAATTTGAGCTTGGAGATGTTTATGTCTCTGAGATAAAAAGCAACGGGGAAAGGCTTAAATAGCCCAACCCTTTTGTAGTATTACAGTTACTTAAGTAACACGTGACCTGACAAAGAAACAAAATCGACCATACGCAACAACGACCTTCAATAATCAAATTAGCGAACCCATCCCTCAACGGTTACCAGCTGGGAGAGTATCGATTTAACTGATTCGAAATGTTGACATCCTTTTCCCTGTTATAGAAGTAAGTCGTTAAGCTATGCTGCATCACACCTGTTCTGTTTGTGTTCGCCTTTCGTGAAGGATATCCTTTTGACTGGCGACAGGTCACCCCCTAATGGGTAACCTCTGTCCCCGCGGCTCACGTTACCCTGTGGCAACCGCTCCCCAAGGTAGGCTTTAAATTCTAATTAGAGCCTTGGGTGAAGTTGCTAATTATAATTTTTCCACTCTCGTGAAAAAAGCTTTATATAGGGGGTGCCCCTTGGTAATACATGAGCCAAGCAACTCAGACTAAGACCAATCTTCCTTGGAAGAATGGAAGCAAGACTGTCGATTACTTCGTTGAAATCGGCACGACTCCGTATGGAAAATATGGATTATATAAAGAGATGATTCCTGTCGGCACAGGTAGCCGAGGAAGACATTTGGAACTCGCCCGTGAGATTAGAATGTCCAATCCAGAAATATTCGACGAGTTCGAATTGCGTCAAATAGTGAGCAGGGGTTAAGCTTATATAGGGACACCCTATTGGAGTAGTATGACTAAAGCAAAGATGGATTACCTTTGGGCACCAAAGGATGAAAAGCTCGTGAGTTCTTTATTGGATTCACTAGGATTTACCGGAGTTGGAGAATCTTCAAGATATCCTGCTGGTGTAAAGTATGATGCTCTTGTAGCAATATGTGATGTCATCTCATCAAACGAGAAGACAGCATCGATGGTTGCATCAAGAACTCATGAACTACAAGCTCAAAGACGAGTAAAGTCGGTTCGTGCTCCTTCTGTTGATTCAGTAGTGTCTGCTCTTGCATCTGGAAAGATGTCAGAAGCTGACCTAAAGAAAGCGATGAAGAAAGCTGGACTACTCAAGTAAACGCTGAACACAGCGGTTAACAAGCAAACACGTAGGGGAGGCGATTCCTCCCCGGTATTACCTTTATGGAAGTAGCTCTTCCGTAATCGGGTATGGCCGAATAAGTCCGCCACGGACTAAGGCACAGGATTAGCCAACCGAGAAGCAACTGCTGGAGGAAGGTTAAACTGGTAACGCGTCTACTATGTAGTGGCATAACGCGTTTGGAGGTATACATTAAATCCTCCTACCCACCTTATAGTTACGCCCCCTAGACCTATCGTTAACGTATAATCGATATAACGAGATAGGAAAAGCTACAGCTGCGCAGTTGTTTAAGTCTGGGGGCTAACACCTATTTTTCCACAAGAGTGAAACTTTTTTTTCCACACGGGTGGACGCCTCAGCTCGATTAAAGCCCCCCTCAGCTCGATTAGGCTCAGGTGAGAAACTTCTCAGTTGGCTCTACTAAGAACCCTCAAGGGCTCAGTAGGGCTCAATGAGAAAATAAGCTCTCAGTTGGGCTTCATGGCTCTACTGAGCACTTCGGTAGGCGCAAATGAGAAAATGCTTAGTGGAGCTTAGGTTGGTTCGAAAGCTTTAAAGCTCATCCCCTAAACTTGAACTAGTTTTGGTTTAGTTTTGCTCAGTTCGTCACGAGATGTGTTCGTGAACGAAGAGTAGTAGTAATATGTTCTAAGCCTATATTATAATGCTTTACTAAGAATGCTCTACTCAGCTCATAATAGAGCATTATAAGCCCTATATCGCAATGCTCTACTGAGTAAAGCTCTACTAATCTCTTTACTTGGGTCTCTATATGTCTCAATAGAGCTATGATTTAATATAGTTAATATAGGGAACACGAACTATATAAGGTTTTGCATGAAAAAGCCCCCCGTTTTTTATACTCAGTTAGATTTTGAGCATGGTGTCTCAGCCCACAAGGGGAAACGCTTATATAGGGGTATATTGATGTAGATACGATGACTAAGACCGACATAACTGCATTAGCAGAACAATTAAAAAGCATGACTGCCAAACAGTTACAACAACTGTTAAGCGCAACCCCGAACCGAGACGGTTCTGAAGTTCGAGCTAAGAGAAATGCACGAACTGAAGCCTACTTCGATAGAATTAGAGAACAGGGATTATACCCTCATAAGTATGATACCTTTACTCAGTTTAGAGAGGTAGTAGAATGAACTGTGTAGACTGTGGTGAATACAGCTGGGCTGATAACGGTGGACACGAAATAAATAAAGCGTGTTGCGAACACTGTTTAGTAAATGATTATATGACAGGTGAACTATGAATAAAGAAGCAATAATAAAGTTCAACAATTACATGACTCAGCATACTGACAAAGTTCCTTTGTTAAGTGTGCAGTCAACTGATGATAAACGATACCATGTGCTGAGGGATTTTTTAAATTCCGTCTTCGATGATGTAGAAGACAATGCTTGGTCAGTTAGTTCAAACTTAGGAAAGTTTGTAGATGCTCTCAGCACAATGGAGTCCAAAGACATAGATACTCTAACACGAACTGTGAAGAAGTATGAAGTTAAAGGCACCTCAAGTGGGGTGTATGGTGAGAGAACATATGGTTATGACCGTAGTAGAATAGATAGAACTCTCATCAGACGCAAGAGGGCAAACTGATGGCAAGAAGAAAAGAAAGACCATCCCCAACTGAGTCAGCAACTACCTATAGAGTAGGTTATGAAAAGTTAGGTGGAGATGGAAAGCTATGGCACGTCTCAGCTGATACACGAGGTATAAAGAGATGGACAAGAGGAGTGTCCCCTATCACACCGACTGAGGATTATGATGACAAAGCAGGTGGTTACCCAGAATCCGAACTGAGAGAGGACACCGAAACGCTTATAAAGGATGATACATCTGGAGATACAATGGAAGAAAAACCGACACACGAGGGCTTAGACAGTTTGTTCGATATAGGACCAACTGAGGAAAGCCCCATGCATGAAGAGGACACTACCCCCGAAGAAGTGGTAGAAGTAGAGAAAGACACAGTAATGTCTAAACTGAGAGGGTCAGTTAATGTCCCCGAAGAGTTTAAGTTTGCTGATGATACTACCTTCTATACTATGTTGAGAAATATATTTAGAGGAAAGAATATCCTTATTACAGGTCCCTCAGGATGTGGTAAGAGTAGTCTCGGTAAGATATTAGCTGATATTACTGCTAAGGATTACTATAGTTTTAACTTTGGTGATACAATGAATCCCTCAGCTAAGTTATTAGGTGATACTAAGTATGATAAAGAAGCCGGAACATGGTTCAAGCCATCTCGGTTTGTTAACGCAATACAAGGTGATTCGTTTATTATGTTAGATGAGGTGACACGTGACCGAACAGGTGACTTAGCTAACATTCTCATGCCGGTATTGGATGGACAAAAGTATTTAGCTCTCGATGAGAGTGAGGATGCTGACTCTGTCTCAGTTAATCCGTCAGCGTTCTTCTACGCTACGGCTAACATAGGCCGAGAGTATCTAGGTGCTTCTCATGATTTAGATAGGGCATGGAAAGATAGATTTACTGGTGGAATATATGAATTAGAATATTTACCACCACAAAAAGAAAAGGAACTGATTATGAATCGTAATCCTCAGCTTAGAGACTTAGTGGCTGATAGGATTGTCGACTTCGCTAAGAGAGTTCGTGACTTATATAGTTCAGATGAACTGTCTACGGCAGTCTCAACTCGTATGTGTTTAGCTGTTGCTGAATTGGTTGTAGATGGAATGAACTTAGTTGAATCATTAAAGCATACTTGTTTACCATTCTACCCAGTTCAAGCCGGTGACGATACTGAGAGAGTAAGGATTCTACAAGTTATTCAAGCTATGGGAGAGTAGTTGGGGTTTCTCAGCAGGACAGGAAAAATGGTTAAGAAAAGAATATTAAGAAGAAAGCACACATATTGGCATCAGTTGGCTAAGTTCCTTATACTGAATGGTTTCAAACCAACTCAGATTGGAAAGATAATACAGGATGTATTTCCTCAGTCTGATGTTAATGGTAGACACGTTGGCGCATACAAGAGAAGATTATTACAAGATGAGGACATTCTTATTCCGGACAAAGCTACGATGCCATTAAACGAAGTAAAACAACTAGCTGGTAGTTTAGTTACTAATGAAGATATGTTCATATATAAATGTGTAGTAGGTTCGGCTAAACGAAGTCTTAAGTGCTTCGAGTATAAGTTTACGAACGAAGATAAAGACTTAGTAAGTGAGGTAGATAAATGGATTACAAAGATTCAGTAGACGATTGGGCTGAGGACAGTGACGACTATTGTTACGGTTGTGATGATTGGACCGAGAATGATGGTCATGACAACTGTGTAACTTGTGGTAACAAGTTCTCAACAGTAGACCCATTCATCAGTCCATCAGTAGCAAAAATTTATAGTTCACCTGCACCATCTGTCTCAGAACATGGAGATGTATGGAACAGAGGTTCAGGATTTACATGGGGAACTGGTTCGTTTTGGAACAGTGGAGTAACTACCTCATCATGGGGTAGTTGGTCTCGGTCTACAACAGACAGTGCTCGTATGATGAAACATCAAAGGCATTTAGATTCTCTCTGTAAGGTAGTAGACCCTCATGTTAAGCATTCATTACACTTTGCGAGTGAGAGTAAAAACTATTCTAATATGGCTAATGGAACCATCTATGTCGATGGGACTCTCATTGAGAGTGATGATACCAACTTAGATATTGTAGCTGGCCTCTCAATTCATGAAAAGCTACACTTAGTCCATACTAAACCTTTAGTAGCATGGGAAAAGTTATATACTTATGACAACAAACTGAGTAATGCCGAATCAAGATTACTTCACAACATCGGTAATATAATAGAAGATGAATATATTGAGTCTCAGTTAGCTAAGTCTCACGCTGGTTATGTGGTTTATATTGAGAAGGTTAAAGAACACTTCTTTGGTAAGCATGGACATAAGATAGATGAGTTCAGTGGTAACGCTTTGGCTGATGTAATGAATAGTTTATTAGCTATGGTGAGGTTCCCTAAGAGTATCTCAGCTGATAGAAGAAAGAAACACGCAAAACATTTACAGTTCTTTGCTCGTGCATTGAAAGATGCCTTAGATGACCGCCAACATAGTTTAGATGCTATCCAAACTGTGTTCGAGTATATGAGACAGTTAGCTAAAGAAGAAGCTAAGAAATCCAAAGGTGCAGACGAAGAAGAGATAATGAAACGAGCTGATGAAAGAATGACTGAACTATTAGATGATTGGGGAGATGAGGCTCCAAGCGGTTCTGACTTAGAACGTATTAAAGATAGAGTTATAGAACAAGAAAGGAAATCAGCTGAAAGGGGTTCAAGGTATGCAGATGAAGAAAAACTCGATACTGCTTTAGGTAAGTTTGCTAAAGAGTTAGCAGATTACGATGCTGATAAGAGTCATATTAGTGATATACTAAGTGACGAAATAGATGAACTATTAGACTCAGACTATTCAGAAGAGAAGTGGGACTCAGGTCGTGCTCTCGGGCTGAAACAAGGTGGTAAGATAACATGGAAGAATCAACACGCTGGTGACTATGGTTCAGTTGAATATAATAATGGACTTAAGGCCATGAAGTCAGCTATTGGTCAACTGAAACGTAAGATTAATCTATATGGTGACACACGTATTAATACTATTAGGAACCAAAAGAGAGGTAAACTCGATAAGCGTATGCTACATAAGATACCTCTCGGTAGAACTGACTTATTCAAGAATGTAGTTATCGATGAAGATAAACCTCTTGATGTATGCCTCTTAGTTGATGAGTCAGGTAGTATGGGAACATGGAAAATGAGGAAGGCACGTGAGTGTGCTATTGCGCTGAGAGAGTCATTAAAAGATAATCAAGCTCTCAACTTATGGGTCTTTGGTCACACAGCTGATGGTTATGATTGGGGTAGTAAGAATGAAACCAATATGTCTGTATATTGGTCACCAACTTATAACTCTGATGTGAAAGCTATGGGTGCGATGAGGGCACGAAGCGAGAACCGAGATGGTATGGCTATCTTAGCCTCAGCTGAAAGAGTAAAGGCTGAATCGGCTTCAATTGGTAGTAATAAACTAATGATTGTTATCTCAGACGGTGAACCCTCTGCTGATAAATATAGGTGGAGTATTGGTGTGCCACATACTAAGAAGTGTGTAAGGCATATTGAGACGCAAGGATGGAATGTTATTCAAGTAGGAATTAGTGGTGCTAGTGAAAGTAGTATGAAAGAAATGTTTACTAACTACATCTTAGTTGATAACACAGATGAATTACCTGCACAGGTGAGTAAAATCATCAGGAGAGTGATTAAGGTTTAAGGGTGAAAGGGGTTGAGTCACTTAATAATTCTTAGTCGGTTTTGCTCATCGGCTCAGCCCCCACCAATCGCACAAAGGCTTTAGATTTTGACATCAGTATTGTTAGTCTTAGTCCACGGTGACACCCGAAACCATCCGAGAAGATGGGAGAGGTATCATGCAGAGGACATGGAAGAACAAAATTCTCAGCTAGGAAGCACCTTACTTCGGAACCTTGAAAAACAGGAACTAAGCAGTGAGGTTCCCTACACTGAGTGACTCCGGGAGGTTTGAGTTATTAATAATCCTATGAGTAAGAACAGAGTCGAACCCTATGGGTATACCCTCCGTTCTACTGAGAGCCGTCTTCCCTTTGTGCAAACCTTTAAATAGATATTTCAATTAATTTGAAATGTCATAATGGAGATTTGAAATATGATAAGAGAAATAATAGTATGGTTAGATAAGAAACTCGGTATGCACCGAACAAAGAAACTAATGATAAGACCTAGAAAGTATGGAGTAAAAAAAGAATGAATAAATACAACGATAAACTGCTTAGTGCAGTTCATGAGATAGCTGGACTGATATATTATCAGGCTGGTTTGAAAGAACAAGACCGATGGTTACAACAACTAATCGAAGATGGACTATGGGAACCGGAGGTATTAGATGGTGACAACTAAGGGTGACGCAATACACTTTATGAAAATAGTTTTAGATTGGTGTAGTCCTAAGGTCGCACGAATGATGATGGATGACTTAGAGTTCTACATAGCTGAGACAACAGATAATGAATCAGTTCGTGATTCTATTAAGATGATAAGAAAGTTAATCTATGCGAGAGCCGAAGAGAACTTAGAGATAGAGGCTGAGGAAGCTGAGTTTAAAACTGGTTTACAAATCTTAGAAGAACAAAGAAATATAGGTAAACCCGAATGAATCTAGCATGGACTGAGTGTAGTCAGTGTGGGAAACGTATATCAATAGCCGAGGATGGATTACTGAAAGGAGTTTGTTTATTATGCAGTCTGAAGACTATATAGATTTTGGAACAGGTCTAGCTTTAATATGGTGGACTCTATGGATGATGATTATTATCTTTGTTGTATCATAAGCTCTATTCAGCAAAGCTTTATATATCTCTTAAGGGGATATATAATATAGCAATCAATATAGAGCATGGTTAGTTAAGCACCTTAGTAGGTATATACTAACCACAATATTTGCTTAATGAGGATTACAATGGCGAAAAGAAAAGATACAGGAAAGAACTTTGAAAGTGAAATAAGAAGAAGTTTAAAATCGAGCCGTCATATATGGTGGTTCAGGATACAAGATACCAATGACATCAACAGATTTGTTAAAATTGCAGTCGCAGAGAAACAACCCGCCGATTTCTTTACAGTCTATAGAAGTAGACCAATTATGCTTGAGGCTAAAACTTCTCGGAATCTTACTTCTTTTCCTTTATACTATGGTGCTACCCCTGCTATTGCTAAGCACCAAATAAGAGAGGGTGCACAGTTGGAGAGGGCTGGTGGGCTGAGTTTTATTCTAATAAGAAGAGAAGAGTATAGAAATAAGAAAGTATATGCTATCTCACCCCAACAAGCGAAATACTTATATAGTAAGGCATACGATAAGAAATCAGTAAAGTGGTCGTGGTTCGATAAACACGCTTTTATTGTCGAGAGACTTAAGGCACCGTTGAGATGGAACCTACACAAATTATACGAAGAAGCAATATGAAACAAAGAAAAGTTAGAATACCATACACAAATTACGGACTACCACCAAGTGCTGAACAAGGTGGAAAGTTTGTAGACTTCAACGAAGTTATTAAAGAAAGGAAACCGATTAAGAAAATTAGGATTAAAAGAAAATGAGCTTAGGAGAATGGATTGGATTAATAATAGTTATTGATGGACCAGTGTTGGCCATCATATATTATATATGGAAAGGACTACGGAAATAGTTAGAGAGTTACAATGATTTGTTACTGTGGAGCTGAGAGGATTAGGAGTGAACGTAGGTATGGAGGAATCTTTATATGGGTTTGTCCGAACTGTGAAAGTAGAATGGAGTCTAACGTAGAATGAAACCACCCTACTATAAAGTGCTATGGCATAAATGTATTAGGTGTTTTACTCATTACACTAGTGAAGAACCTCATTTGAGAGCCTATCTATGTGATGATTGTTGGAAAGCATTACCTCATTTCAGAGCACAAATCCCTCAGATAAAAAAGGAAAAGAAAAATATAATGAAAATAATAAACTACTATAGTTGGGTAATATTTTACTTCGTTGTAGGCATACTCTTATTAGGGTGGTCTATTTATAATATAATGGTTAACGAAATATGAGTAGAATATTCACAGAGTGTCCAGCCTGTTTCGGCAGGTGTATGATTTACACATACGAAGGCCAAAAATACTGCGCAAAATGTAAAAAATGAACGTCTCAGTTCAGCTACCAAAACCTTTATATAGGTAGGTGGTTTTGGAGACATAACAGTGATTAAAATGAATAGAAATCAACAAATCAATTGTCTGATGGATGCAATTAAGCATTACCAACAGACAGGAAAGCACAAGCAGGTAAGTATTCAATACGACCCTGTAAACAGGACTCAATTTAATTTTGATTCATGGAAACATGATAAAGATTCTGAGTCTGTAAGGAAAATCTTACCCGAAGATATTAGAATATCATCAAAAGGTAAGTTCTATGTTATCGGTAAAGATAATAGATACAATTTAAAACAATATACTTCTCAGTTCAAGCAACACGCTAGAGCATATAGATTAGATAGATTGGTAGTGTCGGAGTAATAATGAATGAATTATTAAATGGCTTTTTGAAAGCCGCCAAAGATGATGAGCAAGGATTGAATGTAGCCAAACTTATGACTAATGAAGAACAATTACAATGGGAAATATTAGTTAAAGCTATGGACTCTATAGATATAATGAAGATAGGTGTAGACTTAGAAAAAATATCTAAGACATATCAATTAGAAAAATGGCAAGAGATGGCCATTATAGCTTACGTCAAAGTATTAGAGATTATGGTTAAAGCCGCTAAAGAGAATGCTCCAGAAGTGTTCTCACCAAAGGCACATTCATCCCCTCAGCAGGAGTCATACACAGGGAGTATGTTCGGATGAAGTGTAATCTCTGTAAGAAATGGGAACTAGACCCACGCTATGCTATCTATAAAGATACTGCTGGTTACCCATACTGCTTCGAATGTTATAGAATAATTGGAGGTAGCCAACAATTATGAGATGTATTAGATGTGGTGGAGACTATGTAGGTATGAAGAAGGTAAGTAAGTTTAATTGTCCCCACTGCGGAGATAATAAATGAATGAACGCTGGATAGCCTTTGACCGTATATGGGCAAAAGGTAAGAACGGTAAGATGGTTCAACGTCTCAAAGAAAAATGTATAATGAGAGGTTTAGAACCAACTGAGGAAAACTGTCGTGATTATTGGATGGGTTACATCCGACATTATATCGATGGTTGGACTGGACAGGGTTATCATGTGAACCCACGTAAGAACAAAATACTCATGAAACAACTAAAAAGGAATCAAAACAATGACAATAGAAGAAGACAGAAAGGCGGAAGCAAACCACCACACAAGGTGGGCAGAAGAAATCCGTCAAAGAAACGCAAGGTATAGTGAAGAAAGTAATTGGTTTCCATTTGTTCAGAACGTGGAGGATGTCTTAGCTAGAATAGATAAGATGAGTCAACGGTTTGATGATTTGGAAAACAAGATTGGAGAAACACAAGGGATGGTAAAGAACCTAAGGAAAATATTAATAAAGTTGGAGGTCATCGATGACAGATTCATCTTCTGAAGTAGATATGGGAGATATGGCTGGTCAATTAATGATGGCTAAAATGGATGCAAATAAGATGACACATCTTTTACGCATCGGGACATTTCAATTAGAGGTAGCGCCTAACGAAGATATAGATGTTAGAGCTTTCTTTAATGAAACACTAGATAAATTAATCTCAGCATATGGTGAAAAACTATTAGAGATTGATATCAAAACCGCTTCTGTGCACGGTAATATGCATGGATAAAAAAAAGGAGAGATAAAATGGCAGAAGGAAAAAGTGGATTAGAACTAAGAGCCGGATTGTTCCGGAACACAGATAAGAACGGAAACGTCTATTATTCAGGTAAATCTGAAGGTGGAGACGAATTTGTTATGTTCAGAAATACTTATTGGAAAGAAGGTTCCAACAAACCATACTTCAGATTAATGAAGCGTGTGGCAGATGGACCATCTACTAGTAGTATGGAGGACTAATCATGTATGGAAGAGATGGAGACCGTATGTTAGATATGTGGATGGACTTATTGTCTCAGATAGAGAGAGTCCCCTCAGGTCAACACGCACTCTCAACATTGAAAAGAAAAGATGTCTCAGTAAGTGAAGAGAATGGAACTGTAACCATCACAGCAGAATTAGCTGGGTTGGATAAAGAACAAGTCGACGTTGAGGTAAGTAGTAGAACTGTAAGCATAGCTGCTAACTCTGACAGGAAGAACTTTAGATGGGAAGAAACATTTAAGTTTGAACTAGACCCAGAGTCAACACAAGCTACTATGGTAAATGGTATACTCGATTTAGTTATTGAAAAGAAAGAGAAGACATCATCAAAGAAAATTGAGATAGAATGAGTAGTCACGACGATTGGATACAATCGCCCAAGAGTCAGAGAGTATGGCTCGAAGATTCGATGAAGGCTCTAGGGCAATTTGCTTTTATAGCACCAATCCATAGGGTTAAACATTGGAATCCTACTAACAAACGTAGAAACAAATGTTGGGCTAAAGAAGGTGAATGTGTATTTTGTAAAAATGGAACACCTAAAATAAATGAATTTACTTATGGTATTTATTTAAATGAAATGAAAGAAATAAAATACTTAACACTAACAGTGGCATCACACACCCAAGCTCAACGATTGTTTTCTACACTTATAGAGAATGGAACTAACCCTACAGATTTAGTTTTTGAATTTCAAAAAGGTAAGGTTAAGACCACTTTCGGTAGAGAAGCAAACGGATATATTATAGAGCCAACTGAGAGCGACGCTTTCGTGGCTGAGAAGTTTAGACCAAGTTTAACCAACAGTGATGAACAGTCCTTTAGATGGGTGGTTCCAGAGGAGGTAGTTGAATATCTCAAGGATAAAAATGGGGAACCAATGAGTATGATAGATTTATTCTTAATACTCAAAGAACAATTCCCAGCCATCCCAGAAAAGGAACTCAAAAAGTATGCAGTGAAACTTTGTGAACATAATGTTCTCAATTTAATGAATGCTAAGGAAAAATGGATATGAAAAGATTTGAAATATACGATTTACTTAGGTATTTCCACAACGCAAAAAAATCAGACGGAACGCTATTCCCTATTCTAGGAGAGGATGCCCTAGCCCTAACAACAAGTCTTTCATATATTCTAGAAGATACTAATTTTTGTATTAAAGCATATAGTGGAACAGGTAAGACAGTACTAATGGAGGCTATAGGTAATCTACTTCCAGAAGGTTATGTATATACTGTAGAACATATGTCAGAAACTGCTATATGGTATGACGAAGAGAAAATTAATAAAGCAAGATTTGTTTTTATACCTGAGGCACAAAAAATACCAGAAGGGGTTATGGAAATAATAAAGACATGGGCTGACGGTAGAACAGCAGAACGTAAAAGGACTGATGTAACAATCAAAGCCACAGTAGGTCAATGGCTACATCCTAAATATGTATTAATGGCAGTAGCAGTGGAGAATGATAAAGGTTCAGCTATGTTTGATGCTGAGTTGGAAAGAAGATGTATGATTATGCATACTAACCCTACTGTTAAGCAAACTGAACTAGTAGTTAAACATAAACTAATGAATTCAGCGCTACCTAAAGCTACTATGTCCTCTATGAAGGATTCTGAAATCGAACAACTTAAGAAACATATACACCAAACACTTAGGGAGAGGGATGAAGATGACGCTACCATAATTAAAAACCCTTGTGCTCCTTTCTTATTTGATGCCATACCCTCAGCATTTCCAGTATCAAGGTCTAAAGTTCAATACTTATTAAGATTAATTAATGCTATTGCACGATTTTATCCTGATGAAATAACGAGGGTAGAGAAAGATGGGATTAGATATGGGCTTGTAAGTCCAAAACATAATTGGTTAGGGTTGCGCATATACCTTAATTCATTTGTAGAAGAGTGTTTGCATATGCCAGCACACGGAACAGACATCCTTAAACTATTTCCAGAGACACGTCTAGATAAATTTGGTTTTGCTGATAGTGAGACTGTAAAGATGTCTGAAGGTGAATTAAAGAAGGCAGCGAAGGCTGCCGGATTACCCTTTACTAAACTGAGACCTGTATTAGTAGGTTTAATAATGACTGGTTTCTTAGAAGTAGATGATGAAGGAGGAAAAACTAAATTATATTACAAGAGTCCTCTCATAGCAGAACCAGTATCAAAAATAAATTGGAGTGATTTAATTGAAGAAACAAAAGAGTTTATACGAAAAGAGTGGCCTGAAGTGGCTGAAGAATACATTGGGCGCAGTTGTAGCCGTATCCAAATTATTGACCCGTTTAGCGGGGACAACATTGAATTGGGTGAGAGAGCAAAGACAGCGGTAGATGTGAGTGATGGTGATTATCCTAAGGTCTTTAAGACTTCTAAGGATTCTCAACATAAGACATATGAAGAGTTTTTACTTCATGCAGAAGGAGATTATAATGAAAAAGAATACGAAACCATCAGAGAATTTTACAAGAAAGATTAGATTACCTAAGAGAGATGAACTATTCGCTGTGGTTGTAGATATGTCAGGGGGCTCTAGAATGAGAGCCCTTTGTAGTGATAATAAAACCCGCATGATTAGAATTGGTGGTAAACTAAAGAAAAGAATGTGGTGTAGAGAGAATGATTTAATCATAGTTAAGCCTTGGGTTATACAAAGTGACCAGAAGGCAGACTTAGTATACAGATATCTCCCTACTGAGAGGAACAGGGTCCTCCATAAAATCCCTGAGGAATTGAATATATGGTAAGTGGAATAGAAACAACGTATATGGATTTTACTCGTAAGACAGCAAAATATCCTAAACGTAGAGAAAAAGAATACCTAATGATAGGTTTAATGAACGAAGCCGGAGAAGTAGGTGGTGCATTTAAAAAAGAGATAAGAGACCGTGTTAATAACGAAGACCTTATCATAGATGAAATGGGAGATGTTTTATGGTATCTCACAAGATTATGTGATGTATATAACATTAAGATATCAGAACTAATGGTCAACAATATGGATAAACTATTTAGTAGAATGACACCAGACCAACAAAAGGCGTATAGAGATGAGTGTTGAAATAAAGAAACTAACTGTATCTACAGACGACGAACGCAAACAATGGATGGAACTACTAACTAAGGCTAGTTATTTCCATTATGATATGGCGGGTCAGTTTAACCCTGAAATAAAAGGCGATACAGAAATGGAAGAAGTAGCAACTATACACCGAGCATGGGGTAAGGCCATACAAGATGCTGTTACACTAATAGATATGTGGGAAGTAGAAGCAGAGGATGAAATACTAACTCCTCCTAAGACAATTAATGTAACACCAGAGGAGGACTAATGGTTAAAGCAACACCAATGGACCCATCGGCGGCATATCTCAGAAAGATATATGCACTCTTAAAAGAAATAAATAAGAAACTATGAAAGTACCACTAATTGCCAGTATTAATAAACGCACAATAAATCTTGAGACTAAAAAATTGATGGTCAAGATGTATAGGAATGGGGAAGCTGAGGCTGTAGAGTCTCCGTACATCCCGTACTACTATACTGAGGACAAAAATGGGGAGACAAAAAAGCTGATAGCCTCTAATGAAACAGTTCAGCTAAAGAAACACCTCTATATACCCGGTAAGGAACACGTTCCACGCCACGCACTCTTTGATGGTGGAAGAGAAGCATTACTCGAAAGGTTATGTATTGAACATCCTAAGTTCTTTGCAGACTACCCTAACGACAAAGATGTTAAATGCCTTGTGTTTGATATAGAAACACACTCCCCCGATGGTACCTTTCCTTTTGGAGAGAAGTACCCTATCGTTGCCATTGGCATTGTCACTTCTACCGGAGAGCGCAAAGTGTTCCTATGGGACAACGAGACTGAAGATGATAGCAAATTATTATGGGACTTCGCAAATTATATACAGGAGTATGACCCTGACATTATTACGGGGTGGAATCTTGTGGGCTATGATATTCCACAAATTCTCCACAGAGTACGTTATAATCATATAAACGAAGCACAATATAAAAAACATCTCAACCGAGATGGGTCTAGCTGGGGGTATGAACCTCCTAGAGACAACAGAGAACTGAAGATGAACGCCGGGGGTCGCGTTATATTAGACCTACTACGTTGGGCCAGACTTGATTATTCCCTATCAGGTTTACCCCGTGGACTCAAACAAGTTTCACAGGCCTTCGGCCTAGAACCTATTGAGCTCGACTTTGCAACCAAGACTTTGATGGATTACACCCTAAAAGAAATCGAAGACTATGTATTGTCAGATGTAGATTGTACGCTATATATGTACAACCACTACTTCCCACAAATAAAATACGTAGCAGAGGTTCTAAGCGTCCCTTTGGCAACCTATGTAAACGCCCCCAGTAGCTATATTACGAAAATATTGCAGGGGAGGAGCTTATTCGAGCAGGGCATAGTAGCGCTTGATAGAAACAAAGAGCGCCATCCTGATATATTTAGGTTTGAAAAAGGTAATTATCAGGCTGCCCACATAGAGCTTTATAAACAGGGTTATGAAGCTGAGAACTATAAAGTAGATTTCAGTTCATATTACCCCTCTATAGCGATGGCTCTCAACTTAGGGCCCGACACAACAAAGATTATAGGCTATGATGACTATAGTCCAAATGTAGAATTTAAGGATGGTATACTATATGTGCCTGATAACAAAGTTAACAAGCGTTTGATGCTTAATATAGATATAGATAAGAAGAGCTGCTTATATACTATGTGTAAGGAATTCAAAGAAATGCGAAAGCCTTATAAACTTGGTAAAACTAAAGAGGATAAGAGTAAGTCCGATGCTCTTAAAATAATGGTGAACACTTTCTATGGTGCAAATGCTAATCCTTATGTTTCTTACGGCGATATGGGCGTCGGTATTGCTATTACTGCAATTGCCCGTTGGTTACTCCTTGCGGGTGTCGACATCATCCGTGCAAGATATGGGCCAGATTCTGTGGTATATGTACATACAGATGGGATTAATACTAATGTTGATGTGGATGTTGATTGGTTAACAAAACGATTACAGATGTTAATGAAACATCACCTACCCTTCACTGAATCTGAAAACATCACAATGGATAAAGATGTCTTCCAAGAAGGGGTATGGATACAAGTAGGTAATTACATATTACGTAATTTGGATGGTAGTGTTACGAAGCATGGAAGCACCTTCAAGTCGAAGAGTCGCTCTATATTCTATAATAAGGTATTAGATAGGTTAGCAGACGCGCGATTAAATAATACCGTTACAAATTCTTTTGTCGATAAGTTATATGATTTAGAAGAATATAAGTTAGAAGATTTTATAATGCGTAGGTCTACCAATAGAGGTTATGATGATTATAAATCAGAAACAGACCTAACAGTTCAATTAATGAATCTTGGTAAACAAATAGGTATGGAACCTGCTGAAGGCACTACATACTTTTATGCTAAAACTAAAGAAGGATATAGATTAAAAGAACAGATAAAGTCAGTCGAAGAGATAGACATCACCTACTATTGGGATACAATATCTAACCTACTTATAAAATTTGGGTTAAAAGAGTATGTTAAGAAGAAGCCTCCTTTAACCATGTTAGATAAAAAACAACAATCGTTGGCGGAGTGGATATGAAACGGAAAGACGGTTGTGAATCTGGTGGCCCTAATTTAAAACCAAAGGATTATAAAGGTGATAAAGCTTTAGGTGAAGAGTTATATAAATTAAAAACTAAAAATGGATATTGGAGAAAACCAGTAAAGAAAGGAAAGCGACAGCGTAGTGATATACCAAAAGAACTTAAACTCAGAAGATGGCCTGAACTAGAAGGGATTGATGAAAAGGACTCATTATATAGACAGACCCTTAGAAGTATATCACCTTCTTATTGGACTATAGGTTGTATATCATCAACGAGGACACGAGCTCGTTTAAGAGGTTTGGAACATAATATAGATAGACAATATTTAATGGACATAATGGGGTATACACGTTTTGATTATTGGAATCCCGAGAAGGAAATATGTCCTGCATTAGGTATACCTTATGACTTTATGGCGAGGGGGAAAGGAGGTCGTTATAATAGTAAATCTGTAGATAGGATAGACCCTACTAAAGGATATATCAAAGGTAACATAAGATTTATATCAAGACAGGCTAATAGTATGATTTTGAGTTCAACACCAGAACAACAATTACAAATTGCTGTATGGAGAATAAAGAACGACACTAGTGAAATAACAGATAAAAATTTAATAAAGAAGTTGATTAAGGATGCCACAAACTTTATATACTAACTTAGAATATAATTACTATACGGACAGCACGTTTGCTGCTCCGACCCTTCGGGAAAGTGATAAAATGGATGAAAAAGAAACAAAACCATTGTCGGCATTTTTGTCAGACGCGGAAGTCAAAGTGGTTTGGCGTGAAGAAGAAAGGACGAAAGTTGGAAGAGGAATGATAACGAATGATGATGAAAATTTTGTATACCTTACAGGAGATAAGGGCACCGTTATTGTTAATAAAAGAGATATTATAGCTATAAAACAATAGAGGTTAATAGATGAACAACACACAGTTTAAACAAAACAATCAGAATACCGTAGGTCAATATGTTGAAGAATTAGAATTCGATAGACCTAAAAAAGGTAAGTTAAGAATAATGCCAGTCTCAGATAGTGCATGGGCACCAACTGGATTTGGAACTAATACAAAAAATGTCAGTGCTATACTACATGAGGAAGGACACCATATAGGATATGCGGGGTGTCAGAATGATAGACACAGTAAGTGGTATACTCCTTGGCCATTAGGTCAGACTGAGAAGCAAGTATATTTTGAACAATTACCTATTATGTACCCGGGCCAAGAAAGGTTCGGAGAAAAGTCTTTCCCACACTGGGTTAAGTTATTTAAACCAGATTTAGTTTTAGGACATTTAGATTTTCAAATGTTTAAACACATAACTGATTCTAAAACCCCTACTCACGTACAGATGCCTTTTTTAAACCCAGAAACAGATAAACCATTTAATAGAAAAGAAAGAACTACAATGATGAATGAAGCTTTTAAAGAATTGTCCAAGGGCAGTCCGTGGAAATTCGCTTGTATTATCCCTTATGATGGAGAACCATCTATACCAGCATGGCAACGACAATTAGATAATATTGAGTACGGTATAGCAATGTCCCGATATGGTCAACAGGGACTACTTAAAGATTTTAATAAAGAAACCACATACATACCACATGGAGTAGATACAGGATTATTCAAACCCATACTAAATCCAAAGTATGGTAAATTAGATAAACCAGACGCATTTGTAGTAGGTTGTGTGGCACGAAACCAACACCGTAAAAACATACCACGTTTAATAAAGGGATTTGCTCAGTTCGTTAAGAGAAACAACCTCAGCCCAGACCAAGTTAAATTGATGTTGCATATGGATTGGAATGATTCTATGGGATGGAAATTTCCAGAGTTTGCTGAGCAGTATGATATAAAAGAATATCTAATGCCTCCTATGATGGGAGTATTAGATAGAGGAGAAGCTCTAGATGAAGTAGGAATGGCTAATTTATACAATTGTATGGATGTTTTTGTTCTACCTACTGCTGGAGAAGGGTTTGGTATACCTACATTAGAAGCCATGTCGTGTGGAGTACCTATATGTGTTACTAATTATACCACAGGTTATGAGCTAGTTAAATGTGAGGATGCTGAAAATGAGGAAGTACCTATGTATCCCGTTGGTGGACATCATAATGATGCTGGTCCTAATGGAAGAGACTATCTAGAAGAAGAAGATATTTGTGAGAGAGGTATATTATTACCTTATAAAGATATGTGGTGGGATACTCCTGCAAGAGCAGCACCACAAAGAGCTATATGTAGTGAGAATGCTATATGTGAAGCTCTCGAGTATTATTATAAAAACCCTAATAAGCGTATGGCAGCTGCTAAAGCTGCACGAAAACACGCTGTTGATAAATATAGTTGGGATGTTATAGGAAAGAAATGGATAAAATGGGTTAATAAAATAACCCCGGAGATAAAGAAATGAACCTAGTATTTGGAATGGATGGAGTAATATGTACTCCTTGTAAAGACTACCATGATGTAGAGCGCGCAAAAGTATTAACTAACGTAAAGGAATTTATGATGTGGTTAATGCAGAATGAACACCATATAACTATCTGGTGTAAAAGACCAAACTCATTAGATTGGGTCATGGCCACTAAAGAATGGCTAGCTGATAATCAAATTCCATATAGTAGGTTATTGTTTGATAGACCTTATAATCCTGTTATGGTTACTGAAACACCCCCAAATGCTAAATACTATAAACATGATAGTGATTTAAATATAGTAGCAGATATGTTCGAGGAATGGAAAGAATGGAAAGTGAAGAAGTCCAAACAATAGGTGCAGTAGGTCCATATGTTAAAGTCACATGGAATGACGCCGCAAGTACGTGGAAACAGATGAAAATAAATGCAGAAAACCCCTCCGAACATCTCACTCAATGTGAGACTCTTGGAGAATTAGTAGCTAAAGATGATAAAGCTATCGTGTTAGTAATGCATGGTTCCCAGTGTGATGGTGTAGATATAATGGCTATACCTCGTGATTGGTGCCAGAGTATAGAAGTATTAGAAAAAGCAGGTGATGCTTTAATAGAACCAACAAGGAATAAATTATGTATTTTAGAGAATTCGGAATCCCAGCAAGAATTGCAAGATGTTACAACATCGACCAACTTGAAGGAAAAATAAAAGAATTTAGTGGTAAGAAGAACTGTTATACTAGTGTATATGTGTTCGATGATACCATAGATAGAGCAGAAGGTAAAACTAATTATGATTCTGCTGTATTAAATACTATATGGTTTGATTTCGATGATGAAAAGGATGTAAAAAAATGTTTAATGGACGTAAGAAAATTCATAAGAAAATACTGCAAGCCGAACGGAATAATCCCGAGGATATATCTTACAGGGGGGAAGGGCTTTCAAATGAATATAGACCTATACTCCCACGTGGACTTGTCGGATACTATCAAAAGAGACATGCTAAGAAATTACTTAACATTCTTAAAAGAGAAATACAAACTTAAGACATTAGACCAAGCGTGTATTAATAATAGTGTAGCTTGTTTAAGAAGAATACCTAACACACAATATATATCTAAGATTAATAATGAACCTACTGGGGTGTGGTGTATACAACTTAGCGTAGAAGAAGTAATGAAGATGTCTATTGAAGAGATATATGGTATGGCTTTAGAGCCACGAACTGAGAAGTTTGAGACCAATAAGAGTAAAAAAGCTTTTAGACATTTTGTGGAGTATATGTGTGATGAAAAGGAAGTTAAGCATAATGTATCATTAAGCATAGCTTACCTATTAGATAAAATTAACGATAATGTAAGCCCTATTAAGCATAGCTCTATACAGCATGATTATATTATGCCCCCTAGAAAATGCGTAATAGAGCTAATAGAGCATAATATAGAGCGTGGACATAGCAGCCACGAGGAAAATAAGATAATTGGTATGGAGTTAATCAATGCAGGATACTCCAACCGTGACATTCATTTTATATTCGAGAGTATCTATAACGAGCCCGGCCGAGACTGGGGTTGGTATACTGATGAACCAGATAAGGCTGGACACATCATAGATAATATGAGACAGAAAGCTTTAAATAGATATTCAAAGGATAAGTTAATACAAATGAAAGTATGTAAGGATAAATGTACTTGCATATGAAGTGAGGTCAACTATGGTAACATTAAAAAGACTAGAGAAACGTATGAACGATGTAGAAGCATGGGTCAAGGACTTTGATACAAGTCAAGGACCAGCACAGACAAGTGAGAACTTGAATTGGTTAGTAGGTCAAACCAGACAACTGGGTGAAAGACTTCAACAAACAGAACAACAAGCAATACAAATGCAGGAAGCTTTACAGCAGAACGCAAAGATTGTAGAAACATTTGTTGAGGAAAACGAATTAGTTCAAGATTGGCAAGCTTATCTAACTAAACTACAACAGGAGCAAGAAAATGCCGTTCAAGAGTCAGAAACAGAGAGCTTGGATGTACAAGAACAAGCCGAAGATGGCAAAGAAGTGGGAGAGTGAAACACCGAAAGGTGCTAAACTACCCACTAAAGTAAAATCTAAAGGTAAAAAGAAAG
>Ga0208299_1000917_pt1 | contig 24066 bp, 26 predicted proteins | sample 15_taG_FD_184089 | JGI IMG/M metagenome (GOLD analysis project Ga0208299, IMG submission 184089) | Marine viral communities from the Subarctic Pacific Ocean - 15_ETSP_OMZ_AT15312 metaG (SPAdes) (version 2) | ecosystem: Environmental > Aquatic > Marine > Oceanic | place: Pacific Ocean | collected...
ACTGGTATGGGTAGAGGTTGTGGTAATGTGAAGTTAGAGCAGTTATTAATGTATTTAGATTATGATTGTTCAGAACTATTTGATTTAATAAATCGTAGATTTGATAAATTAAAAAAACAATATCAATGGGGATATAAGTTTAATTATATGTTGGCTGGTATGAAAGAAATTCATCCAGGATATTATGAAGAATTAAAATTAAAGGGATTAGATGAAAAAGAGATTTATACAACTTTAAATACGATAAAAAATAAAAATACTTTTAATAAATTAGAGATAGGAAATATAAAAGAAAAAACAGTATCAGTTGTAATTCCAGCTCGATATAAGTCTACAAGATTTCCAGGTAAACCAATTGTTGATATAAAAGGAACTCCGATGATAATTAGAGTAGCTCAGGCAGCAGAAAAGGCAGTTGGTAAAGAAAATGTTTATATTGCGACAGAAGATGAAAGAATATCTAATGTAGTCGATAATTATAATTATAAAGTTATATTGACCTCTGATAGCTGTCTTACTGGAACTGATAGAGTTGCAGAAGCGTCATTGGAATTAGATAGTGATATAATTGTAAATGTTCAGGGTGATGAACCTATGGTAAATCCTGATACTATTTTAAAGGTTATAGAGGAAAAGAAAAAATTTCCAGATTCTATGATAACGGCTATTAGTAGGTTTGGTTCAAGAGAACAATTTAAAAATAGAAATATTGTTAAATTTGTTTTTGATGAAGAAAATAATTTGCTGTATACTTCGAGAAGTGGTATTCCTGGTAATAAAAATGATGAATTTATGTATGGATACAGTCATATAGCAGTTTATGCATTCAACAAGAAAGAGTTGAACACGTTTTATCAGTACGGAATGGAAAATGGAAAAAGTAAATTAGAGTGGGTAGAGGATGTTGAAATTTTAAGATTTTTAGAAGTTGGCTATAACGTTAAAGTAGTCGAAGTGTCCGATGTTGGGTGGTCAGTAGATATACCAAATGATGTTAAAAAAGTAGAGAGATTATTGAAATGAGTACATTTGAAGAATGGTCAAAACAGGCAAAAAAAGATGAAGTTGGAGTAATAGCAATAGATTTTGACAATGTAATCCATAATAATTCTTTAGGTTTTCACGATGGAACTTGTTATGGAGAACCTATTGAGGGTGTTATTGAATCTATAAAAAAAATATCCAAAAAATTTAGAATTGTTATTTATAGTTTTAAAGGACATCCCGATAGACCACTAATTAATGGTAAGAATGGTATTGAATTGGTTTGGGATTGGTTAAAGAAGTATAAAATCGACTCTTATATAGAAGATATAGTATGGGGAAAACCAAACGCAGTGGTTTATATTGATGACAAAGGTTATAGATTTGAAAATTGGAAAGATACTATGAAATTTTTAGAGAACTTGGAATAAAGATGAGAATATTATTAGTAGTAATAGATCATTTATCACATTTAAGCTATTTTCCATTAGGAATTGCATATATTGCTGCAGCGGCAAGAGAAAAAGGTCATGAAGTTGAAATTTGGAATCAAGAAACTTATCATTATCCTGATTCTGAAATACAAACTTATCTTGATGAAAATGAACTATATGATGTGGTAGGAGTAAGTATTTATGGATATCAAATGTTTAAAAAATCAATCGAAGTTTGTAAATACATACAGAAATCTAAAAATAAACCAATTGTAGTTTTAGGTTCAAATGGCCCGAGTGCATGTCCTGAATATTTTTTAGAACAAACAAAGGCTGATTATATTATAAAAGGAGAGGGAGAAGCTTCTTGGGTTGGGTTACTGAGAAAGTTAGAAAATAATGAATCAATAGATGATTGTGCGGGATTATCGTGGATGGATAACGGTAAATTAAAAGAAAATCCAGTTTCACCATTAATTCGTCCTGTAGATTCTTTACCATTTCCAGCTTGGGATCTTTTTCCTATGGATGCATATACAATGTGGCAACATGAAGCAGCCAATCATTCCGATAGATGTATGGTGGTTTTGTATTCGAGAGGATGTCCACAAAATTGTAATTTTTGTTTTAGATTGTATGATAGTTACAGGTTAAGAAGTTTTGATTCTCTTTTTGAAGAGTTACGAATATTAAAGAAAGATTATAGAATAGATTTTATTGAATTTGCAGATGAAAATATAATGATTAATGAGAAGGCTGCAATGAGATTTGGTGAGGAGATGTTAAAAGAAAATACTGTTGAGAAAGGACTTGGAATTAGATGGGCTTGTCATGGAGTAACACCATCATGTACCAAACCAGCTTTAAAATTAATGAAAGCTGCAGGTATGAGAGCCGTTAATTTGGGAATTGAATCATTAGACCAAACAGTTATAGATAACATTACAAAACAACAAACGGTACAAGATGCGTATAATGCAGTTGAAAATTGTAAAGAAGTTGGAATTCATGCTGGATTAAATATAATATGGGGAAATATTGGTGATACTGAAGAATCTCTTAGATTGGGAACAGATTTTCTTATTAAATATAATCAAACTCATCATTTAAGAACAATTAAACCTGTAACACCCTTTCCTGGTACACCATTATATCATTACGCAATAAAAGAGGGATTACTCTCAGGACCTGCAGATTTTTATGAAAAATATCAGAATTCAGACAGAATGACTTGTAATTTTACTGAATTAGAAGATAAGAAATTTTATCAATTACTTTATAAAGCAAATAAAAAAATTGTAGAATCGTGGCATAAGAATGTTGCAAGAGCAGCAACAGATAGTTATAAAGATGCATATTTCAATTATGATCCAGAAATTGGATTTAGAGGCCCAAGGCACATATAGTAATAATGAAATTAATATCACATAGAGGACATACAGATGGAATACTTTCTGTACAAGATAATAAACCAGAGTATATTCTACGGGCATTAGAAAGTGGGTTTGATGTAGAGATTGATGTGTGGTATGCTAATGATAAATTTTGGTTAGGGCATGATAAACCTAAGTATGAAATAAATGAAGAATTCTTAGAAAATGAAAAGTTTTGGTGTCATGCTAAAAATATAGATGCTCTTTATCTTATGAGTAATAATTCTAAGATACATTGTTTTTATCATGTAGAAGATGCAGTAACATTAACATCAAAAGGATATTTTTGGACATACCCTAACAATCAATTAACGGAAAAATCTATTTTATTGGCACCAGATTTAGGTACTAAAGAATATGAACCAATTCGTTTAGTAGAGAGATGTTTTGGAATATGTTCTAATTATGTGGAAAGATATAAGGAAATCTATGATAAATACTGAATTATTTAAAAAATGTTTATTACAAGGACCAACAACAGAGATAGTGGAAAAAGATGGTTATTTTATAGAATATTTTGATAAGTTTTATATTTGCAAATCTGACGATAGTACAGATATAATTGAAGGTAAGTATTTGTCTGAATATCCAAAAGATTGGAGAACATTTGATTTTGGTGAGGCTCATAATATAGGCGGTAGATGTAATTTTATGTGGTTGACTGACGATGGTAGATCTGTTTCAACTCATTTTAACAATGTATCACACTTTACAATTTTAAATTGGACAATTTATAATATGATTAAGTCAGATAGTTCTATTAAGAAAGATATCATAAAAGAATATTGGGATCCCGATGAGATACAGACTTTAGATCATCATGATCCTATAATGGTGGCTCCTGATTTGGATGGAAAGGAACTTAGAGATAATGATAATAGACTGGCCAATTATATGAAAAAAATAATGATTGAAACATCAACAATTAGGTTATCTGGACCGTATCGTGGAGAAACATTTGGGGGATCAGGTTCAGGATATGGACATGCACATAAATTATTAGAAAGTGCAGATTTTACTATTGAGTCGTTTAATGATTTGACAAAAAAACAGATTAAATTTATAAAACTTGTTATTAATATATTTCATTTAACTCCCAAAGAGGTTTTTATTTATGATTATACAGAGAATCAAACTATGAAAAGGGACATATTTTAAAATGAAAAAAATAATATTATGTGAAGGAGATAGTTGGACTGCTGGTGATATTATGGATCCAAAACTTGTAGAGCGTGGTGAAACTAATAATCACCATCCAGAGAATGATGTATATCGTTTACCAAAAGTTTGGCCATATAAACTTGAGAAAAAATTAGGAATTACTGTATTAAATAAGGCTGAAGGTGGTTGTTCAAATGATTCTATCATCCGAAGGATTACTGAAGAAATTTATGTTTTGTTAGATGACTATAAACCCGAAGAAATATTTGTTATCGTTGGATGGACATCTCCAGAGAGAAAAGATTTTTTTATAAAAACTAATCCAGAAAATATATATAGTGGGAACTGGGAGCCATTTTATCCTTCTCAACACGTACAAAATTTTTCTTATTTACCTAAAGATGTAGCAAAAAGAATTCAAGAATTTTTTAAAACTTATGTATTACATTTTTGGAATGAAGAGGAATATATCACAAGATACATTCAGCAAAATTTATTTTTACACTCGTTTTTAGAGAATTTGAAAATAGACCATCTGTTTTTTGATGCATTTTATGTACCAAGAGAATATGATATGGTATTTAGTCATGGAATGTTGGGAACTGAAAAATTAGTTACTCAGTTAGAGGTAAAACATGAATATATAAATAAATATATGAAAAGGACAACTGAAAAATACTTGGAATTGAGAGATTCACATTTTTACAAAAATTCTTTCAGAAATTTTTTACTTTCAAAACGACTACCAAGAGATCAATGGGTAGATGGTCAGTCAGTTTTATATCCAACTCGTATAACTTTTGATAAAAAACAACACCATCCGAGTGAGAATGGACATGAACTTTGGGCAGAAGAATTAAAAAAGGTTTTAAAAAAGAGGAAATATGCTTAGAATTTTTTATGATAGAATATATGTATCCGATGAAGAGAAAATAGTTCCTAATGGTATATCTGAGGAATGGATAGATTTTTATATTCCAGAATTTGATCCACGAGAATTTAGAAAAGAATTTGGATTTGAAGCACCAGTTTATCCAAGTGATTTGAATTCAGACTGTGATAATGCTGTAAGACATACCGTAGATGAAATAGAAGTTAAATTTAAAGATACGGAAGGTTGTTTGGGAATATTTCCGATAGAAGGTTTTGGTAATCCTGATAGATCACTTGGGACAGACGAGCAATGGAATGAATTCTACGGGACTTCGATTTCATATTTTAGTGATGATGCAAAAAAATATATACAACAGGGAAAATTAAAACTTTTTTATGGTTTAATACAAGAAGCATTTTTAACAGATAATGAGATGATTGGATTGCATAAAGAAATGGTTAGATTTGATTTTTATGATGGGGTAGTGGGAGTTAATGATTTTTTATTAGAAAAAAGATATAAAAAATGGTGTAAAGATAATGATGAAATTCCTCGATATAAGGTTATAGTGTATAATCATTCACTATTTGAAAAATCATCTGAAATTTATGCTATATTAAATGATTTAGATAGTGGAGTTTTTATGATTGGGTCCCAATATAAAGAACATAAAAATCTGGCAATGACATTAGAAGATTTTGAAAATTTAAGATCTAAAAAACGAAAAAGTAATTTCTTGTCGTTAAACAGGAGGATGAGATCATATCGCCGGGCAGTTTTGTGTGTCTTACAATATAATAATTTATTAGATGACAATTTAGTTAGTTTTAATTTTAATTTAGATCCGGCCCGTTATGATATAGATTCAGTAGTCAATAACGTAAAATTTAGAATGTATAGTAAGTCTTTTAAAGAACTGAAAAAAATAAGAATTAAAACTGTTGATTATCCAATAGCAATGGAAGGTAAGGATGGTATATGTCATGGATATGGTTTTGAGAATTGTAAACCTTATATGGAGAGTTATTGTAGTATTGTTACAGAAACAAGGTTTGAGGCACCAACGGGTTATGTCTCAGAAAAGGCATGGAAACCAGTAGCGTATTTTCAACCATTTATTTTGGTTGGAAGTCCAGGATCATTGGCATATATGAGAGAGTTTGGTTTTAAAACATTTAGTCCATTTATTGATGAGAGTTATGATAATTTTAAAAATCCAAAACGAAGATTTAATATAATTGAAAAAGAAATAATTAGAATAGGTAAAATGACAAAAAATGAAATACATAATTGGTATTGGTGTATGGATGACATTTTAGTACATAATTATAAATTGTTTATGGAATATGCCCAAAATCATACCGATAGATCTTTTATGTCTGAGTTTTTTGATAGTATAGAGGCAGGCAGAACAGAAACTTTTATACCAGAGTTTAGGAGAAAATAATGAAAATATTAATTACAGGAGGAGCCGGGTATTTGGGTTCGGCAATCTCACGAAGATTATTACAGAATTATAAAGTAACGGTATTTGATAACTTGATGTATAATCAAACACCATTAATTGATGTGTGTGGAAATGAAAATTTTAAATTTATATATGGGGATGTTCGTGATCATAAGTTATTAGTTGAGCAAGTTAATAAACACGATGTTATCATACCACTTGCCGCATTAGTTGGTTTTCCTGCCTGTGAGAATGATAAAAATTTGGCTACTCAAATAAATTATATTCATGTAAAAGATGTTGTTGATAATATTTCATCCAATCAAATGATACTGTATCCAAATTCTAATAGTGGTTATGGTCAAAAAGAAGATGGAGTTTGTACAGAAAAGAATAGATTAACTCCCGTTAGTCATTATGGTGTTACAAAGTGTGATTCTGAAAGTTATGTAAAGTCTTATTGTAATGGTATTATTTTTAGGTTAGCAACTGTATTTGGTGTGTCAAGTCGTATGAGACTGGATTTATTAGTAAATGAATTTGTATATAAATTATTAACTGATAGGTATATTACATTATTTGAACATGAATTCGTTAGAAATTTTATTCACATTCAAGATGTTAGTTCTGTATTTGAATTTATGATAAATAATTATGATGATTATAAAAATGAAATATTTAATGTTGGTTTATCAGATACGAATATAAATAAACAAGAATTAGTTGAAAGAATACAAAAACATATACCAAATATATCTATAACACATTCAGATTATTTTGTTGATCCAGATAAAAGAAATTATATTGTAAGTAATAAAAAAATAGAATCTACTGGTTGGAAACCAAATTATAGTTTGGATTACGGTATAAGAGAATTAATACAGGCATATAAAATGATTGTACCACAAGAAAGTTCAAGATATAGAAATGCATTTCCATTAAGTTACGGAATAGATACATAATGAAGTTTGATTTAAATATAAAAACATCAGATATTTTTTCTGATATTAAAATATTTGAAGCCAGTTCATTTTGTGATCATCGTGGTGATATATGGACAATATGGGAAAGAGAAAATATTTTACCAAATGGGTTAGAGTTTAGGATGTCTAAATTTGCAAAATCTACAAGAGATGTATTGAGAGGATTACACGGTGATTTTGAAACTTGGAAGTATATTACTTGTCCATACGGAGAAGTTTATTTTGTAATAGTTGATATTAGAGAAGATTCTGATACTTATTTAAAGTGGGAAAGTTATATTTTGAATGATAAAAATCATATTGGAGTTTTAGTTCCTCCTGGTTTTGTAAATGGACATTTATGTATGACCGAAGAATGTTTGTTTCATTATATGATGTCATATGAAGGTAGATATATAGAACCACATGAACAAACTCTTTTATATTGGAATGATGATAGACTTGGTATAGATTGGCCAATACAAAACCCAATTTTAGCAGAAAGAGATAAGGAAAAATAAGTTATGAGGTATAGAAAAAAGTTTTGGTTACAAACACATACTGGAATACGATATCCTTATTGGGGACTTGATAATCATATTATTGATCGTTCTCCACGTAAATGGCTTAGACCCCTTGATAGATACCCGACAGACCATCCTCATGACCTTACTATTACAGGACAAGAAGAAAATAAATATTATTCTGAACTTCAACAAGACTATTTTGTATGTAATAGTACGGGATATAAATCCGATGGTATTTTTGTTGATATAGGAGCAGCACATCCCATCGTTCATAATAATACTTATATATTAGAAACTGATTATAATTGGAGAGGAATAAGTTTTGAATTAGGTATTTTACCAAAAAGTAATGGTATTTGTAATTTTTCCGACAGAGAAAGTGATAATTATGTATGGGGTTTTAGACCAGGAGAAAAAGTGAAAAGGCATATTTTAACAGATGATGAACACACACCTAATAATTTTTATGTAGATTTTTGGAATCAATATAGAAAAACACCTATAATTACAGGTGACGTGTTACAACATGATTTATTAAATATTTTTAAAAAATATAAATTTCCAAAAATTATAGATTATCTTTCTGTAGATATTGAACCACCAGACAGTACATTCAAGGCATTGATAAAGGCAATCGAATCTGGATATCAATTTAATATGATTACCTTTGAAACAGAAAGAGATAGGACTATTGATTACGAATGGCCAATAGAACAGTTAGGGAATAATGAAGAGAAGTTATATGGGAATAAAGTATCAAGAAAATATATGAAAGATAATGATTATATTTTAGTTGCAAATCATAATCCTGATATAGAAGATTGGTATGTTCATAAGAGTTTTTATAAAGAATTTGTGAATAGAAAGTCTTATTTTAATAGAAAAGGGGTGATTGAAGATTGGAAAGAACACCAAAAAGAAGATCATATAAGAAAAAATCCACGTAGAGGAAAAATAGAATGAAACACGTTATTAAGTTAGAACCAAGAATTTATGAAGATACTTTAGTAGATGGACGAGGTGGTATATTTAATTGGGTACCTGAACATACATTAAAAGAATTTAATTTTATGTTCTATAATAAAGGTATTAAAAGAGGAAACCATTACCATCCACACTTTCATGAATATATGTTATTAACATCGGGGGAGGGAGTTTCTGTATCGGGTACTCAAGATGATAAAAAGAGTATTTATATGTCCAGAGGAATTTGTATTTATGTTCCAAAAGGAGTATCTCATGTTTTTCATGCAATTACTGATTGTACAGGAGTAAGTTTTTTAAGTGAGTTGTGGGATGAAAGTGATCCACCAATTATACATGAGGAATTATTAAAGTGAAAATTGCTATAATTGGTTCAAAAGGTTTTGTTGGAAAAGCACTTTGTAGAAATATTAAAAAATATAATTATGAAGTATTTGAGATAACAAGAGAAAATAGTGATAAGTATAAATCATTGGAATATGATATTTTGATAAACACTGCAATGCCATCAAAAAGGTTTTGGTCATTGAATAATCCTATTGAAGATGTAAATGCTACAATTGTTAAAACCGCTGAATTACTTTATGAGTGGAATTATAAAAAATTTATTCAGATCAGTTCATTTTCATCGAAGATGCAAATTGATATTCCCTATGGTGCCCATAAAAGAGCCGCAGAAGTTCTGGTTGAGAATAAAAAAAATACACTTATTGTTAGATTGGGTGCATTATATGGTGAGGGATTGGATAAAAGTGCATTATTTGATTTAATACAGCACAATAAAATTTATGTAGATATTAATAGTGAATATAATTACATCGATATAGATTTTGTTGCTAATTGGATTGTAGAAAATTTAGATAAAATTGGAATAAAAGAAGTGGGAGCCCGTGATAGTATTTCACTTTTAGAAATTTCCAAAGGAATTTGGGAAAATCCCACATATGAAGGAAGAAAAGAAATTTTTTATTCTGATGATGTAGAAGATGGTATGCCAAGTTCGAGAGAAGTTTTAAAGTATATAAATAGTATTAGGGGTAAATAGTGGAATATATTGATATAGTAAAAGATATTATTGATAATTTTTGTTTTACATCAACCCCAAATTCATTTTCAAATGAAGGAGCTCCCGATCATAATGGAGAACCATTATCTGGAGATCCGGCATTAGTGGCTATGCCCCACGATTTTTTTTCTGCTCACTTATTACAGGCCAACTTTTATAGGTTAAGAAAACACTATAAATCGGCAGTAGGTATTCGTGATGAATGGGTAAAATCTGGTAGGACTTATTTTCATGATGTCAATCTTATTAACTTTTTAAGGAATTACAAAAAAGTTGAACACGTGTCATTTGAAGATGCCATGAAATCTGATAAGAAAGTAATTCTTGAAATGGAATTACATGCCTGTTCAATGAATCCTAAATCTTATGAGTCTATAAAAGAAAAATTTTTTGATAAATTATTTTTGGATAGAGACATTTTACAAAAAATGAGAGATGGAAAATTCTTTATTTTTTTATATTACGGATTTGAGGCAGACGACATGACTGTTAGTACAAAACCTAAAGATAAATTTAAGTGTCTTTATGAAATGTTTGAAACTGTTTTATCAGAATATAATTTACCAAGTAACTCTTTATTTATTTTGAGTAGTAATTTAAATGGGTATGAACAAGAAAAGGAATATAATTTTAAAAAATCTTTTGTGAATGTAATTTTCGAAAATGCGACTGAATTTCAATCATTTAAACATATACCACTGGGTGGATTTTCCGATTATACTTTTGATGAACATATCCATAATATGCGAAATTCTGATAAAAGATTATTACGAATAAGTAGAACAAGGCATCCACATAGAGATTGTATGTTATACTTTTTGGAGCAAAATAATTACATTGATGATTCAATTATTGAGCAGTCAGGATTCTCTGGTGACTATTTAAATGGATTTTATAGTAAAAAAGAATTTATTGATGGCAGAGGAGTTAAGGATCCTGATATTATAAGAAAAATAAAGGAACAAATTCCTTATGTTGCCAGTAGGTATGAGAAAAAATATGGATTATCAGGTAAACATCCACCTAACGAGGCAATTCCTTTTGATGTTTATAAAAAAACAATATTTTCCTGGGCCTCTTTATCTTTACCAGACCAATTAACTAAAGTATTTATAAATATGTCAACATTTAATCCAGTTTTACATTTCCATCCAATTTTGTGGTTAGGAGAATCAAATTTTATTAAAAAGTTTAAGGAAAGTGGATATAAATCCTTTGATTGGCTTTTTGATGAAAGTTATGACAAAATAGTTGATCCAAATAATAGTTCATCTACTGGGGACATGCCCATAGAGAAGTGGAATATACATATGAAAGGAATTAATAAAGTAATGAGCTTTGATAGAGACTATTTGGTAAATATAATAATTGATAATAGAGATACATTAGAACATAATCAAAATCTTTTGTATAAATGTAAAAGTATTGAAAAGATTTTTAGAAAGTTTCATTCAATTGTGAGTTCGTGATGAAAAAGGATTATATAGATATAGCTAAAGATTTTATTGATAATTATGTTTTTTGTTCACATTCAAAAGATTTTTATTCAGTAAATGTAATAGATTATGAAGGTAATTTCTTAGAAGAACTTGAATCAACAGTTTGTGATAGGGGAGATTTTTTATATAAACTTTTAGAGTCCGATTTTTATAGAATACAAGATACAGATGTTACATTCCATAGAAGAGATTTATATGATTTTTTAAGAAAGTATAAAAGGGTACGGCGACTTTCATTTGAAGATGCTATGAAAAGTAATAAAAAGGTAATTCTTGAAATGAATTTACATCCGTGTTCTCTTAATACTTATCCGTTTGAGAGTTTAAAGAAAGATTTTTTTGATGATGTGTTCAAGGATATAGATGTTTTGAATAGGATGAAAAAAGGAGATTTATTTATATTGTTATATTATGGATATGAATCGGATTCATTTTCTATATCACCACATGAACTCTCTGACGATAAATTTAAATGTCATTATGATATGTTTCAGACTGTACTTAGAGAATATGGCTTACCAAGTAATTCTCTTGTTATTATAAATGGTAATCAACTGGGGTATGAACAAGAAAAAGAATATGATTTTACGGATACATTTGTAAATGTAATTTTTACTAATGCAATGGAATGTGATTCGTTTAAAAGAACTAATAAAGAAATAGATAAATATGATTATTCATTTGAAGAATATATAGAAAATATAAATACTGCGGAAAAGGTTATTTTAAGAACAAATAGAACTTCTGGTCCCACGAGAGATCAGATGTTATATTTTTTATATAAAAATGATTTGATAAAATATTCTTTAATTGAACATAATGAGTTTCAAGAGAATGACATAATGCGAGAATTTGAACATCCATATAATTATCCAGAATTGAAACTTAAAGTTGATGGGGGTAAATATAATTTAAAAGTTATAAATAAAATTATAAATCAAATTAAAAGTGATTTACCATATACTGCAAGTGATTATGAAAGGAATCATACAACCAGTACTGGTGGGCACTTTTCGGATAAACCAATACCATTCGATATTTATAAAAAAACAATATTTTCATGGGTATCACTTTCACTTTCTACCCAGTGGAATAAAGTACTTATAAGTCCATCAACATTTAATCCAATTTTACATTATCATCCAATAATTTGGAATGGAAATATACACACTATTAAATGTTTTAACAAATTTGGTTATAAGTCTTATTCTTGGTTGTTTGATGAAAGTGTGGTAGATAATATTGAAGATGGTATAGAAACAACTTTATTAAATATTAAAGAAATTATTAGAGTGATGAAAATGAGTAGAGATGAATTAGTGGGAATTATTAAAAATAATAGGGATACATTGGAACATAATAGAAAAATGTTATTTGAATGTAGAAGTATAGAAGATGTTATAAGAAAATTTTATAGTATAGTTGAAGGAACAAATGAATAAACCAATTACATATGCATATTTAGAAACCACTAATTATTGTAATTTAGATTGCAGTTTTTGTAATCGTAGTAATGTAATCGGTCCATTACAACATATGAGTTTAGATGATTGGGGTAAATTACTTGATGGTATTAAACATCATCCAATCGAAGAAGCAAAACTTATGGGTATGGGTGAACCGATGTTACATCCACAATTTGATGGAATAGTTAAAATGTTCAAAAAAGTTTTTCCAGATTGCTTTTTAATTGTTGCAACAAATTGTCAGTATAATATCAGAGAGGGATTGGAGTTTAGAAGAAAGTTTCAAGAGTGTATGAAGTATATTGATATGTTATATTTTTCAATTGATGGATATAAAGAACACTATGAAAGAGATAGGGCACCAGCAAAGTGGAGTAAGTTAATAAAATTTTTAGAGGATTTTAAAACAATAAATCGTTATGATTGTAAATTTCCTGTTAATTATGTTGTTAATGCTTATAATGTTCACGATATACCTAAAGTAGACAAATTAAGAAAAGATAATAATTTGGGTGATCTGAGATTAAATATTGCCACAATTTGGAGTCAAGATGAGTTGATGGCAGATGACATAGCGACATCAGGTTATAAAGAAGAGGATTTAAATTATTTGAAAGATAATTGGAGTGAAAAGATTATGGGTAAATCCAAGTGGAATTTTTCAGATTGTTTTTGGGTACACAGTGGTTTATACACAACAGTTGAAGGTCATATGAAAATGTGTTGTATGAATACAGGAGCAGATCATGTTGGAGATTTATTTAAAAATACGGTTGATGAAATTAGATTAAGTAAAGGATATCAAGATATAAAAAAGGGTTGTGAAACAAATCAACCTGCAGAACATTGTATAAATTGTTCATATAAAGAAATAACACCAATGTTAACTTATTTAAATGTTAATCCAGATACAGATATTAAAAAAGGAACACGGGTTGAAGGAGAAAGTTAAATTAAATTTAGGTTGTGGTGGTATTCTCTTTAAAGATTATATTAATATAGATTTCGATACTTTAGATGATATAAAAAAACGATATCCAAATATTGAAATTAAAGATAATTATAAATTTTTACAAAGTGATGTATTAAAACTTCCTTACGGAGATGAATCTGTAGATGAAATTAGAGCAGAAGCATTTTTAGAACATTTATCGTTTATTGAAGAACCTTTATTTTTTAAAGAAGTAAAAAGGGTCTTAAAAAAAGGTGGAATTTTAAATTTTTCTGTTGATAATTTTGAAGTTTTAGTATCTGAGTGGTTAAATTCAAAGGATGAATGGAAAGATTTTTTCAGAAATGATGATGAGGCCATAGAACAAGAACATTGGTTTGGAACTTATTCTTATCACGCTGATAATAGATGGGGATATTTGATGGCAAGTATTTTTGGAAATCAAAATGGTGTTGGACAATTTCATAAAAATGCATATTCAAAATTAAAAATTGAATCAATTTTCAAAAAAATTAATTTTGAAGTAATTGAAATAAGTGATTTTTTATGGAAGGGAAATAGAAATAAAATGATTAGGGCAATTGGTCGTAAAAGATAAAATGATTAAAAAAATTAATTTAACAGTTTTAACAAATCCATTAATATTCAATAGTGATAGGGCGGAGATGCTGATCTCTAATGCTTGTGTAGGATTTGATTCGTTAGACCTAACTAAATATAGTGTTGATTTAAAATTTTTATTTTGGAATGCGTTTACAACTTTTGATAATTTATGTGATGCATTGGAGATAGATAGATATGATAATTTATCTTTGGAATGGGAAAATTTTAATAATAGCATTTTTAAATACTTCTATGGTGATTTAAAAAAAATATTAGATATTACGATTAAAAATATAAAACAAAAGGATAATAGATTAGATATTTTAAATGAAATATCAATTGAAACTTGTAAAGAAAATTATGAGTTATATGGTGCAAATCAACAATTTAGAGTATTGACTGATGACATACGATCATCTATGAAATATGATATGTATTTTTGGATGTCATCTCGATATATTTTTAATGAATTTGATTATTTAACTTCTTGGGTTGACAATTTTGAAAAATATCCAAAATTACCATTTTATTGCAATTGGAGTTCTTGGACAAACAGAGAAAAACAACAGGAGTTATCTTCACATATAGATATAAATTCTGAAATATTTATTGAAACCTATGCAGGAAACCATGTTTTTTCAGTTAGACCAAAAGAATTGATTCAATTTATAGAACGAGATTTATTCGAAGAGGATGTTTTGGAATACTGTAAATATGATGAAAATGGAAATGTAGCTGGCGAAGCGGGACAAATTTTAAGAATGCATTTAGGATCTGATTTATTCGGTAAAGATGGAATCCGAATTAAGAACCGTAAGAATGTACAGGGTAAAGATGATAGCCTTAAAGTATATAATACATTGCAGCATAGCTGGACAATTAAATATCTTATTGAAGATTATTATGCATTTTTATCAAAACGAGTTGAATATGAAAATGGTGATGTAGTAGTTAAGGGATGTTATGAACAAGGATTACAATTTTTCATATTATTTGAACAATATATGATAAAATCAGGATATAAAAAATTTGATATCGATCTAATAGATTTTGGTTCTATAAAGATTCCTGCATCATCAATGGATGGTCCTCATCCCGGTACATTTGGATCAGAGATGCGTCATTTTTTATGGGAGCCATTTAATATACTTTTTGAATATGTTTTTTATCTTAATGATAAATTGAATTTAAATTTTTTAATTGAACAGAGGAATGAATATGAAATCTTAAATAAAGTTTATGATTTTGTTTTTGAGAAAAAACAAATGAATGGTATTAAAGATGTTTTTAAAAAAAATGATATAAGTACTAATCGTGAACTTAGAAATGAAATATCAAATATTTTTAAAGAATTCATAATTTACTATGAGAGAAAATTATTGTGATATTATTATTTAATCATTTATTAACTTTACCAGAGGGAAAAATTTCAGGAAACAGAATTATTACGCGCATATTTAAACAGGAAACAGAATTAATACGATATTTATTAACAACCTCAAAGTATATTGAGTTATAAAAAGGAGTTATAGTGAAACATCTAATAGATAAATCAAAACAATTAAGAAGTGATATGTTTGAAATGTGTGTAGGCGCAGGAGATGGTCATGTTACATCTTGTTTATCGTGTACTGAAATTATGACCATTTTATTTTATGGTGGATTTCTAAATCACGATCCAAAAAATCCAACTTGGGATGAAAGGGATAGATTTATCCTTAGTAAAGCACAGGCAAGTCCTATTCTATATAGTATTTTGGCTGATAGAGGATATTTTGATAAAGAGGAAATGGATAGATTTGCACAACAAGATGGTATATTCGGAGTCCACTTACAGAGTGATGTTCCAGGAGCAGAAATTTCGGCAGGTTCACTTGGACATGGATTCGGATTGGCATCAGGAATGGCATTAAGTGCAAAACTTAATAGGGAATTACATTTAACTTATTGTTTGTTAGGTGATGGTGAATTATATGAAGGACAGGTTTGGGAAACTGCAATGTTCGCATCACACCATAGATTAAATAATTTAGTTGCAATTGTAGATAGAAATTCACAATGTACCCTTGATTTTACAGAAAATATTGTAAAGTTAGAACCACTTGAAGATAAATGGAAATCTTTTGGTTGGGAAGTTAAAAGAGTTGATGGTCATGATTTAGAAGAATTACAAGGTGCTTTAAAATATGTTAGAGCTCGAAGAAGTGTTAAACCTTTAGTTATCATAGCAGATACAGTTAAGGGTTGGGGAATTGATTATTTATCATACAAACCATTATGGCATGGTGGAACACCAATTAAAGATGAAGATGTGAAGGCATCAAGAGAAGATTTGCAAAAAAGTATTTAATAAATAATTTTTTGAGATTATGTCAATAACTTTTAAAAGAAAACAGCCAGAGAAATTTGAACCCGAAAAATGGAACAAATTGGATCCAGTAGATAGGAATAAGCAGTATGATATCTATATGGAATGGTGTGGTGGTATTGAAGGTGGTAAGAACTATGATAATGTAGATTTACATAACTTAAAAAAAGAAGATAATTTATATAAAAAACTTATAGGTTATATATTGATATGTAGAAGATATGAAAGTAAGTTAGTCTGGGACGGATCATCCACATATAATCTTGGTATGGATGAAAAAGAGTTTCAAGATAATATGAATGATTTTAGAAAATTACTAAAAGATAATCTTGAGGAAATAATTCTTAATTTAGGTTATACAAAATGGATAACATCAATACTGAGGAGTTTTGTTCATTTAGGAACAGATAGAGAAAAATTTAATGTACTTATATTAATAGGGTTGTTAAGTTTAAATAGAATTGATCTGAGTAGAGGAAGAACACTTTTTACAGAAGATTTTTTGATGAACGAAAGTCAGATAAAATTTTTTATTAAAAGTATTTTACCTTTAGAAAATAAAAATTTTGAAAATATATTTAAAACATTTTTAGGGTATGATAAAGCAAAGTATAATGATACGAGTTCACATAAAGTAAGGTATGATGTGAAAAGTCATAATATTTTAAAAAAATTGGTTAGTTATTTTAATATGAAAAAATATAAATCACCAAAAAATGAATTAATAAATATCTTGAAAGATATTGGAGTTAATTAAAATGCCAAACACCCTAATAGGTGATGATAAACATCATGAGTGGATTAAAAATAATCATCCTGAAAATGGAGTATTTAGGGTTTATTGGTGGGTAAGTGATAATTTTGTTGATGATACTAAAACGTCATTTGAAGATATGGGATCTGGGTTAAGGTATGAATGGTATTATAAAGATGGTAAGAGAGCAGATGGTATATCAAAGAGTTGGCATTCGAATGGACAATTAAGACAAATAGATACTTACAGAGATGGAAAAAGAAATGGATTGTCAACTCGTTGGGGTGATAGGGGACAAAAACTTTTGGAAGGAAATTATAAGGAAGGACGCCGAGGTGGTGTATGGACCAGATGGTATAAGGGTTTACCTGATCAGAAAATGATAGAATGGGAATATAAAAGTGGAAAACAAGACGGAAAGAATTGGGTATACGATTCTAAAAAAGGGATGTGGGCATACGATTCTATATTGATAACTAAATGGAATGATGATGGTCAGATAGACTTCGAGGGTATTTATAGCGATGGTGATCCTTATCATTACTAATTAAAGATTTAATAAAATTAAATAGGATAGAAGAAAATGGGTAAAGATACTAAAAGTACTATTTTAAAACAAAAATATAGTCAAAGAGATGCATTTTTTACAAAAGTGTATGAAATGATGAAAGATGATAGCGATATTGTTATAGTGGTGGCAGATCAAGGAGCACCAGTATTTGATAAGGTAAGACGAGATTTCCCACATAGATTTTTTAATGTAGGAATCGCTGAACAACAAGCTATTTTACTTGGATCTGGTATGGCGAAGGAGGGTAAAAAAGTTTTTGTTTATGCAATTTCAACATTTATGATAATGAGATGTTATGAACAAATTAGAATTTCACAAGGTGTGATGAAATTACCAATAACGATTGTTGGAGTGGGTAGTGGATTCAGTTATGATGATTCAGGCCCAACTCATCATATGTTGGAAGATATTTCAATAATGAGAGTTTTACCACATATGGTAATACATGGAGTTTCAGATAATATAATGGCAAGAAAAGTGGCCGAACAGTCGGTTAATATGAGTTCACCTAATTATGTAAGATTGGATAGACATATTATACCAGATATTTATTCTGAGAATAGTAATTTTTCAGATGGATTTAATATTTTGAAAGAAGGTACTGATGGATACTTTATAACTACTGGTAATATGGTAGATGAAGTATCAAACTATAGTGATGATAAATATGGATTAATTGATTTACATACTATACCGTGTGATGAAAAGGAATTGTCTAATGTTATAAATAATAAAAAGATTATAAGTGTAGAAGAACATTTTTTACCAGGAGGATTGGGTAGTTATATTTTAGAGATAGTTTCTGATAATGATTTGAATGTTAAAGTTAAACGATTGGGATTATCTCAAAATTATTTTTATAGGTATGGTGGTAGACAAGATAATAGAGATGTTCATGGATTAAATGAAAAAAATATTGTAAAAGTAAAGGATGAATTTTTAAATTGATATTATTTGTAGGATGCAGTTTCACCTGGGGCTCTGGTTTGCAGTATGAATATTTATATGAGAACGGTTGGAGTGTTGATAGGCTTAATGATGATGTAAATCGGGTTATAGCAAAAAATGATGTTAATCCATTAGATTACAAAGCAGACGAATATAGAAAACAACATAGTTGGCCTAACTTAGTAGCAAAAGAATTAAATAAATCTTATAGAGTTGGAACTATTAAGAGTGCTTCTAATCTTGGCCAAATATTAAAGTCTATTATTCACGAGAAGCGATTATGTTATTCTTCTAAATCTAATCAAATAGATACCATTGTAGTTCAATTTACAGATTGGACAAGGGATAATTTATCTATACAAAGTTCTATTGATAAAACTATTGAATATCACGTAAAACAAATAGCAGATGCTTGTGATGAAATTAGAAATGATAAATTTATTAATAATCATTCTTATAAAACCTCATATCCATCTTGGGTTGGATTGTCTTGGAGAGAAGATATAGGTAATGTACTAAAAGAAAAATATGTAAAAAACTTTATACCTATTTTACATAATGATAATGAGTATATTTCTTTTGATAAAATTCAAGAGGGAAATATGTTAATATTGGACGATGTTATTAGTGGTCTAAGTGATGGTCATTTTAATTCAAAGGGTTGTGAGGTAATATCAAATTCAATCGTAAAAAAGTTAAGAGAATATGAATAAGCAAAAAACGTTAATTGGGGTTGGTTGTTCGCATACACAAGGAAGTGCGTTTATAGTTGGACCAGAAACTCCAGATGAAAATGGTACATATGAGTTAGCATCACCACAATTAAAAGAAAAATATAAAATAGATAGGGTTGATGAGGAGTTTATAACTAATTTAATGTGGATTGGTAAATTAAACAAATATTTAAAATATGATAAGGTTTTGAATTTTGGACTCGGTGGAAGAGGTATAGAACCAAATATTAGAAGTTTAAGACACTATTCATATAAAGTTAAAGATTTGTCGAATCATTTAATTGTAATAATGATTCCCGATTTTTCAAGAAAAGAGATTCTATATCGAGATGTTCGTGTAGAATATACTGGTGAATTTTTTACTGAAGAAATAGAGGAAACAATTTGTAGGTATGAATTAGATGGTAATTTATTAAATGGTATGGATGACAAAAAATTTGGATATCTGAAGAAGAATTTCTTTGAAGATTATTATCATGAAGAATATTATACATATAAATTTTTAATGGATTTATATTATTTACAAGATTATTTAGAATTAAAGGGGGCAAAAGTTTTGATGATTCCACCGAATGGTGGATATCCAACTTTCAATCATATAAAAGATTACTATAAGAATGTAATTCAATATTCATATAATTGGTGTAAATTTTTTACACCAGAACATTCGTTTAATACAGAATTACAAACACCACCTAATATTGAAGAAGTTATAAAAAAAATCAATTGGATGTTATCAAATGAGATAAGTCAGTTTGAATGTAAAAAAATTCGAGATGAAAAGGGAGTTACATTACACGATGCGGGATTGGTTAAAGGTGATAAGCACTTATCAGAACTTGGTTCAGAATTGGTGGCAATGTCGTTGTGGGAAGGATTACTTTTTTTGCAAGGTGAGTTAAAAGATTTAAATTGGGATCAGCCCTTTTCGGATCGATTTAAGAATATTTTCGAGGATGCCCATTTAAGGGGTATTAGGTTAATAGATGAATAATTTAGTAGTGATATGTGGTAGTGGAGAGTATGGGTTTTCAGATTGGATTGCCGAACTTTCTCATCATCCACCACATCCACCCCTTTCAATTCACCAGGCCGATTTTATACGGATTTCGGATAAAGATATTGTTAATGATTGTGACAATGAAAAACTTTTTTCTTATAAATGTCTTGTATATGCTAATCATGAAAAAAATAAAAGAGAGTTGGATAGGGGTAAATTATATGATACTTGTTTTTTTATAGATTCTAACGGATCTATAAGGGCCCCCAAAACTCATTTTATTGAACCTCAACAAAAGAGTGTTGTAACTTTTAATAAAACAAAAGTAAGTGTACGGAATGATTTAGAGCCATGGACTGATATAAAAACAGTTGCTAGTACGGGTGGTTCTAATATAGAAACCAGTACTATTACAAGAAAAAGAAATTTGGTTAGAGAGAATAGGGCAACAATAGATACAGAACAAAAAATAGATGTTACATTTGTTTCTACGGATTTTTGGTACTGTAAATCAGTTGAGTTCAATGCATTATCACAATTCTATAAGGGTAATCATTATAAGTTTATGACACTAACGTGGGACAGCTGGTTGGAGTTTGAAGGTAAGGAAGTATTAACAGAGGATTTGGTAGGTTATGAGTTATTCTTTTTCACTTATATAAGAAGGTTGGGATACAATTTTATTTATGGATAAAAAAAATATAATTAACTTACATCATTCTGATCCAGATTCAAATAAACTAAGAACTAAAGAGTATTTGAAAAGATTCAATAGGCAGAAAACACTGAAATATTTAATTGATGATGTTACACCAATAATTTTTGATCTGGGGGCAAATGATGGTGCAAGTACAGACGAATTTAAAAAATGGTGGCCTGATTCAACAGTTCATAGTTTTGAACCACAAGAAGAATGTTGGTTCGAGTTCAACAAAGTTTTGAAAATTTATAATGATGGGAGTGTTATCTTTAATAAGATTGCGGTCGGTAATGAATCAACCGATAATAAAAAATTTTATACTCACGATATAAACACTGGTTTATCTGGATTTAATAAAATAAACACCAAAAGTAGTGATTCAATTGATATAAATAAATTGAGAAATGATGGTGATATAGATAAATTAAAAAAATATAGAAAGTCGTTTAATAATGAAAGGACTGTACAAGTTATTAGACTTGATGATTATATGAATGATAATGATATAGATTTAGTAAACTTGGTAAAAATGGATTGTCAGGGATTCGAACCAGAAATTCTTGAAGGATTTGGGAATCGATTATCGGATGTACAGTTAGTTGTTACTGAACTTATGTTTTATGATTTATATGAACGAAGTTTATCTTTTAGTGATATTGAAAAATTTTTATTACCAAAGGGGTTTCAACTTTATGATATTAGTCATATAGCCAAGAATCCAATGAACGGTAGAACAGACTGGGTTGATGTTTTATATTTAAATACTAATTTAATTTTATAGGATATAATTTTATTTATGAAGAAAAAGTATAGAGCGGCCGTATGTATTAGTGGAGAAATAAGATATTGGGAGATTCAAAAATATCTATTTAATGACTTTCATGATTTTTATGATGATGTAGAGTTTGATTTTTTTATTTCCGCATGGGATACAGACAATAGAGAAGAACATAGTGATAATTATCCATATAGATTTCATGGTAATTCAATGCCTAAATCTGAAATAACAGATAGTTTAAAAAATTTAAAAGATTATGAATTTTTAGATAGAGAAGTAGAAGAAGAGTTTATTTATAATAATCCAAAGAATTGGTATTTAATTCACAGGTGTAATTTATTAAAAACAGAATATGAATTAAAAAATGATTTTGTTTATGATTGTGTTTTTATTACAAGAACAGATGCCATTTGGCAAGAAAATACAATACCTACTCTTTACAATTTTTTATTAAAATGTTTTAAACCATCTGGTATCGATAAGTCTGTGGGAGAATTATATATATTGAATACTTGGATACTCCCGCATCAGTCTCACGGTGGATTTGGAACGTCAGATATTGGAGCGATGGGAAATTCAGCTACTATGGATATTTATTGTTCTTTATATAAGTATGTATATATGAGTAACGAATATAATATGTTGCCGTTAGGACATTCACTTATTCCATATTATATGAAGTATGTTGGGTTAAATATGAGTGGAATAGAGATCGGTGCGGGGCCAATACCCTTTCCAGTAATTAATAGAATTCGTTTTCCCGAAGAGTATCAAACTTTATTGAAAACAGTAAAAGAAAAGTATGGAAATGATTAATTTGTATATTTATATATGATATAGTAATAATATTATTTAAAGGAGAATATAATGGCTTTACAAGACCTTATAGATCAAGGACTAATTACAGAAGCAGGTATTGGTGACGCCGGAGCCCCGTGTGGAGAAGATTGTATAGATACTGAAGGGGGGGACAGTCTTTCACTCTCACCAAATTGGAAATGCGGTGATGAATATTCTATAGATGATGAAAAACAATCGGTACTTGGCGTACCATTACTGGTTGTATGCGATAGTGCTAAGAATGACATTAATTTAAATAGAAGAAGTATTTGGAATTCTTGGATAACAGCAAGACAAGAATCATCAGATGAGGAAGATGCTTAATAAATAATTAAAAAAATTAGGTAATTGGTTTTATTGTGATAAAATCATAGGTTATATAAATGAAAATATTAGGAATAAACGCATTAAACCACGATGCCGCCATCACACTCATAGAAGATGGTGAGATTTTATTTGCTGGTCATAGTGAAAGATATAGTGGAATCAAGAATGATTCTGATTTAAATAGTGCTTTGTTTGCAGATTGCTACCGACAGGGTGGTAAACCAGATAAGGTGGTTTATTTTGAAAGACCATATTTAAAAAAGTTAAGACAATTAAGAGCAGGTCAATATGGAGAAGTATTTGCTCGTAAAAATTTACCATCATATTACTTGAGAGATTTTGTTGGTAATGCAGAAATAGAATATGTTCAACATCACCAATCTCACGCCGCAGCAGGTTATTTTACAAGTCCGTATGAAGAATCAGCAATCGTAGTGATAGATGCCATAGGTGAGTTTGAAACTTGTAGTATTTGGTATGCATGGGGAAGTCATTTTGAGAAACGATATACATTAAGGTATCCAAACTCATTAGGATTGTGGTATAGTGCAATGACTCAACGACTTGGATTAAAACCACAAGAAGATGAATACATTCTTATGGGAATGGCAGGTTGGGGAACACAAGACCACAAACTAAAGAATAGTATTCGTA
>Ga0208299_1000918_pt1 | contig 24036 bp, 17 predicted proteins | sample 15_taG_FD_184089 | JGI IMG/M metagenome (GOLD analysis project Ga0208299, IMG submission 184089) | Marine viral communities from the Subarctic Pacific Ocean - 15_ETSP_OMZ_AT15312 metaG (SPAdes) (version 2) | ecosystem: Environmental > Aquatic > Marine > Oceanic | place: Pacific Ocean | collected...
AGGATTCAAATAGAGCTCAAGAAGAAGCTTTGAAGTTGAAACAGGATACAGAGAAAAGACTTTATGAAAGTGATTTAAACTTAACTCGTGCTGATAAACTACAAGCGTTTGATGAGCATTCAAAACATAACTCAAAAAATGTAGAAGAGTGGCTTAGTGCTATACCTGAAGGAGGTCCCAAAGCTCCAATAGACCCTTCAACTGGAAAAGCATTTGAAACAGAAGAAGTTTATAATAAAAGGATTGCAAGAGAGAATATAATAAAACAAGCAAAGGCGGCAAGCCGACAAGCTAAAGCGGACAAGGCATCCACTTATTCTAAATCAAAGAGGAAGAGACAGCAAATGGGTGCAGATAGAAAGTCTTGGGAATCCTACCTACAAGATGGTGGTTTTATACCAAGACATTATAATAAGGGAGATGTAGTAGAAGAACCCGCTTACTGGTCGCAGGAAGCTGGTAAAAGACGTAGGGCTGTGGGAGAATATGAAAGAAAAATGAAGATGATGAAGAGGAACCCTGCATCTTATAAAAGTAGATATGGTGATGAAGCTCCAGTAGACCCTAGATTAGAATGGAATAGTTCAGCTCAATTAGAAACTACCCAAGAACCTGCCCCAGTCGTTACCCAAGAACCTGCCCCAGTCGTTACCCAAGAACCTGCCCCAGTCGTTGCCCAAAAACCTAAAAGACCGGGTGTATATCAAGGGGCTGGATTAACCGCACAAGCTAATGAACAGTTATACGCAGAAGACCCAAGTATGAGAGGGCAATCTCCTGAAGCTAGAATAGAGAGATATGAGGAATTATTTCCTTATCAACCCCAAGACGTTGACCAAAAAGAACCAAGTCTTAATTATGAATACCCTGAATTTGAGCCAAAACTGCCTTTTAATAATTCAAGCGATGATAATTTCGAGACCACAACTGCAGAATCTGTGACAGAAGGAAAGCTTAAAAATGCTCCTACCCAAGTCGTTGCCCCAGTCGTTGCCGAGAATACTGACGGTGCTTCTAATCTAGTAGAATTATGGAAAAAAGGAAAGCTTACTACTGCTCCTACCCAAGTTCATGCCAAAAACGTTGCCAAAAACGTTGCCGAGAATACTCCTTCTAACATACTCCGTCACACTAGTCAAGGTGTTCACAAAGCAGATAATTGGGGTGACCTTCCTCTGGGAAGTGCTTCTGGAGAATCATCATCTGAAATAAAACAGAAAGCAGATAGTTTAGACCTTAAAAATGCTAAGCCAACACATACAGCAGATGCAAGTACATCAGCAGAAAGTGTGTCTGACTCAGCCGGTGCTCCTAAGTCAAAGTCTACTATACAAGAACTAGCAAGTCAAGCTGAGGGTATAGGAGAACAAACTGTAGATGCAGTAAAAGATTTTGGACAAAAAGCATATCAAGGTGCTGGAAACTTCTTAAAGAAAGCTCATGGAAGATTCGGTGGAGATGCTTGGAAAGCAAGTAAAGCTATGAATATCGAAGCAGACCTGAACGCAGATGGCTATAAAGCATCTAATAAAGAGCTGGCTATGAAGATGAGAGATGAATTTGGTGAAGGTCAAGGTGATTGGGAAATGGCTAAAGGTCAAGGAAAACAAAGATTAAAGGATGACTTTGAAACCGTATTAGGAGCAGGAGTTGCAGGTGTGGGAGCGGCAGGTACTTATGCTTGGGATAAAGGTAAGAAAGCAGTTAGGGCTGGTAGAGACTGGATAAGTGACGAAGAAGGTTATGAGCAAGATTTTAGTAAAGTCCAATCAGGTGAAGCTCGAGGTTCTAATATGCAAAGAGTTGGTAAAGGTGTTGGAATGCTAGGAGAACTCTTTAAAGACGCTTCTCAATTTCATGGCTATGAAGGTGGAGATTGGGATAAATATCAGAGACCCGACCCTAAGACAAAGACTGATGTAGATGAAATTGATTTGCTTACTGGTAAAAAGAAAGGGGTAGCGGCATCTTCTGAAGAATTAATTCAATTTAAACAAGATGGTGGACCGATTACCTTAGAAGGATTTATACAGCAATCTTGGAGGAATATGTAATGGAAGTTAAACCGATGAATCTAACGGGAGTATCCCACAATCCATTAACTGGGATGGCTAGAGAAGAAAGTCCTGCTGATAAGTATAGAAAAGCGGCTGAAGTTAAGTTTATGAAGAAGATGCAGTCTTACCAAATAAAGGCGGCAGAAAGAAAAGAAAATGAATACTATATAAATAAAAGAGCAGAGAACTTTGTCTTCTCTCATTACCCAAGTTCTAAAGGATATGGAGATTTTACAACTGCTTTTGATAGACAGAAATTTAATCCCGGTTCTAGAAGTAAGATGTTAAAGATATGGAAAGAACAAGTAGGCGGTGGACTACAACAATTTAATCAATGGTATGAAATGTCAAAGCAGGCTGAACAGAAAGCTTTGGTTAATTCACTTACTAGAGACCCTAGGAAATATTTAACTCAAGAATCTTATGAAAATGCTGTAAGTGATTGGTATAATGGACTTTCCGATGATACAAGAATGAATTTAATAAATAACTCTAGTCCAGAACTTATGAATATAATCAACTCTGTTGTTGACCCGAGTAAAGATATGAAGTGGGAGACAATAAAACAACAATTTGAAGATGATAAATGGGGTTACATAACTGGTGCCAGTGCATTAGCATTTGCTGGCTTTATGGCTTTAAGAAAGGGGAAATTCCCATCGTGGTTAAGTAAGTCTGGTATCATTAAATCAGGTGCGTTACTGGATGACAACTTCCTAAAGCAATCTATGCTTGATGGAAGTAAAATTCCAGCTAAAAGAGTAGATGATATGCTTAAACGTAAGATGATTACTAAAGCACAAGCAGATGCACTTAAAGCGGGAGAAAGAGTTGTACCTGATGTTTATATGAAGAATATGCCTAAGCGCGGTCAGCAAATGAATATGTTTGATGATGTGGTACAGTCTACTAAAAATAACATTAGAATGGCTCAGAGAGATATTAATAAGTATGTTAAAGATAAAATGCTTACCCAAGCACAAGGAGACCAATTAAAAGGTGTCTTAGATGATATGGTTAGAAACGGAGAAACAATTACTCCTAATAATCTATTGCGTAAATTACAAGCAGGTGGAAAGAAGTTTGAAGGATTGACTACTGCTCTTGATAAAGGACAGAAGGTTATGAAGGGCTTTGGTCCTATAAAGAATCCCGGTATAATATTAGGAATGGCTGTCGCTGGTACTGCTTATTTAGGGGTTAGTCAACTTGCAGAAATGGCAGGAATGGATGAAAATGATGCTTCAGCCGCAGGCTTAACCGCCGCAATACCATCTCAAGCTTACCCAATCTACTATAGAAAGATTAAAGATGTGCTTCAGAAGAAGGGTAGTGCTTATGTGATGAAAAAGATTTTGGAGAAGGGGTCTTGGAAATTAGCCGCAAGAATTGCAGGTTCTACATTGCTGTCTGGCTCAGGAGTTGGGGCTGTTGTTGGATTCGGCTTACTCGGTTGGGAGTTAAAGAACATATACGATTTATTGACTGAAGAAGAATAATTAAGGAGGTCTTTTGGCTGAACCACAACAATGGTCCCCTAAGATGGAAGAAGACCAGATTAGAGGGGTCATAGACCAATACAATAAGCAACCTCAGCTATTTGATGGCAGAGATGATGACCTTGAATCTCTAGAGGAACACGCACACTACTATAGAATACCTTTTACTCGTACTAAAGAGCATCAGGATAACTATGTGATGAGTATCCTTAAAAATGCTGGGCAAGGCTGGGCAGAAGGATTCTCTACACTTCCACTAGCTGGAAAAGCAGAACCAAAAGATACTTGGCAAGCAATAGCTAATAACCTAGGGCACTTAGCAGGTTTTGTAGGATACTTACCCGGTGGAAGAGCATTAAAATCTTTAGGTGTACTAAAGTCATATACAAAATTAACAGATGGACTTCGTGGTGTATCTGTTCCAATGGCAGTTGCTAGTAAAGCACAAGGTGTAGTTGGAAAAGCTATTAGACCTATATTAAAAGACTTACCAGAATGGGCAACTTCAGGTATTGTTGGAGATATGGCACAGGGTGCTTTCCATTTAGGTACTGCTAGTGCTGTGTCAAGTTGGACTCACGGCATAGATGAGATATTTCATTCAGCAGGATTTGGAGCTGTTGCAGGTAGTGCTTTTAGAGGCATTGGTAATATGAAAGGCTTTGGTCAAAGAATTAATATGAATCAGATGAAGCCTAATGGTAGTCCTGATTTTTCAAAAATAAGTGATGGACAAAAGGCTGACTTGGCTTTAAGGACTATGGCAGGTGCCGCTTTTCAAGGGTTACCTTCTACCTTACAAGGAGCTACTACTGAAGAGCAAGTCTACGCATATGCAATGGGTTCTTTCTTTGGATTTAAAGAAGTACCTTATCAAACTAGAACCGCCAGAGAATTTCTAGCAGAAAGTTTTAAAGAAAAATATGGTCCAGACCCAGAGATGAATCCAAAATGGGATTCTCTTACTTCTGAAATGAAAGAAATCGTGAAGATGGATTTCCAAGAAACATTTCAATACTCTGCTGAAGGACCTAGCGAAACATCACACCTCTTATTTGATTTATTAAGTCATCCAGATAGAAAGATGGACTTAGATGCTATTGAAAAGATAGCTAGAGAGTATGGTGAATCATATGAGGTTGACCCAGTTACAGGAGAGATTAACGCCAAAGCATTAAGTAAAAAGGAATTAGACGAATATAAAGAAGACTTTATAAAAGAAGGTAGAGCTGATAACCCAGAAGATTTAGATATGCACATTCAAGCTATCGCAGATATTCCCGGTAGGCTAGTAGGAAAAAATGGCTATGTAGAACAAGTGTTCCCCGAGTTATCAACTGTAGAAAGAATAGATATAGCTGACGCTATATTTAAAAAATGGAAAGGACTACAAAATGAAGACTCAAAACCAATCCCGGGAGCAGAGCAAAAAATCATTAGCTTTATTGAAGAAAATTATGGAAGGAAGCTCACGGACAATGAACAAGGATGGTGGAGACGTTGGGCTGAAACTAATAGAAAAAAACAATGGGTGGAACAAGTTGAAATCAAAGATGAAGAAGTTGGAATACTTAATTCTAAAACCAACTCAGCAGGAAACAAAAAAGACCTCTCTCAAGAACCGCTTATTATCCAAAGTCTGCACGATGCTGAATATAAGAGATTAAACGGTCAAGACCCTGACCCTCAAGACCATTTCTTTAGGGTATTAGACCACGTTATCTTTAGAGGTAAGGAACACGACTTAAAAAGAGCTGAGCAAAATATTGCTAGGCAGGAAATGGTTCGTATACAAAACTCTAAAGAAAGAGACCTATATGACTATGATACATTAAGAGACCACGTTGAAGGTTATGCTAAGAATCATATGGAAAATGTGATGAAGAAACTTCACGAAAAGATGTGGGAAGATGGTTACTATTACTTTGGAGGTAAGGGTGATGCTAAGAAGATGTTCTTTGTTAAGATACATCCGGGTTTAAAGAAGCCACCTAAGTATGACCCCGTTACTAACAAGCCTTTGCCACAGGAATTTAAAAGAGGTATTGTTAAAAAGGTTCTTAGAAAGATAAGAAAAGTTCTTAGAGATAATGGTACTGAAAATGTTAGAAGAGCATATAGAGAGGGTAGAGATGAATGGAAGAAAATGTATCCGGGTATTGAGAATGCTAATGAGATGTATGATAGGATGTTTGTATCCAATGCCTTATATGATTTAACTAATAATGGTTACAGTACAAAGATTAAAGATTTAGATGCGGGTTTAAAAGATGTATTAGGACCGGGGTTTATTAATGACCCTAAAGCTTTTAATAAGAGGGCACAAATCTGGTTTAATTCAGGTTTATCAGCTAATCCAACTGAAATTTTCAAGCATATGAGGAAAGTTCTTGGAAATGATAATGATTTTATGGGTTCAGATTTCCGGGTAGGGATATTCTATGATGCCGATGGTAGACAAAGTATAAAATACTTTGACCAAAAGAAATTAACAACTGAATCTGAGGCACTAAAGTATACTGAAATAACTGATGGTGCTATAGTAGCTAGAAGTGAAGTTGTTGATGCTTTAAATTTAGACAAAGGTCTGCCTACTGATGGTGGAATGAATAAATCATTTATTGTATCTCCAGATGCGGTTAATGGTGCTTTACTAGGTAAGTATGCTATACATAAAGCATCCCCAGAATTAGAAGCTTATATGAGAGAGAACAAGATTCATATGCTAATGCCAGAGTCTGCTGTTAAGCAATCGGGTAAACGTAAAGATTCTGCTGGAGACTTGCAATCTCATATAGATTATGACACAGGAGAAGTATCTATCAGTTTTGATGGTACACCTTTTAGACTACCTGCGGCTCATTTTAGAACCGTTATGTCTGAAATCACTACAAAGAAGATGTTAAAACCATCTCAACTCCCAAAACAGATGTACTCCGTATTGTCCTCATATGGCTTTAAAGGTATTGAAGCAGAGGCTATGAAGGATATGTATCAAACTCTCTCTGAGAAGGCTATTAAAGGGACTCCTGAAGGTCGTGAGAAGTTAGAAGAGTATATGAGGAAGCGGGATACTAAAAGTATTGAAGATGTGGTAGAAAATCTCGAAGAAATACCGATAAATAAACTCTTTGAATTAATAAGGGACCCTGAACATCCTAAACTATCACAGAAACTTTATGAAAAGATTTTAAAAGTTAATCACGAATACGTAGAAGCCTTAGCAGAAGAAGGTGAAGTATCTAGAGATGAATTGGAGATGTATAAAGAAAAGGTAGCTGATTACGAAAGCGTTATAGAAAGATTAAGTAAAGTCTTTCCAGATGGCTCCGTAGGTGCTTATATGCATAAGTTCTCTAGAGATTATCGTATGCAGGCTATGCGTAATTATGTGGTACAGAAATTAACTAGACCCAGAATTGATAATAGTGCGTCAGCTAGAATGAGACCTTATGAAGTAGGGTTCCATAATCATCCAGAAATGGCAAAGCTTAATACTAAAGAAGGACAAGATATGTTCTTTTTAGATGAAGGATTCAGAGAGCTTGTTATTAAAGATGATATGTTTAGAGGTGGACGTATAAAGTTAGGTGAATTATGGGAGACTAGGGAAGAGTATACAGGGGTACTTAAAGATAAGATAGACCAGATACTTCACGGATTAGTAATGCGTGTTCCTATGGACTCGATATCTGGAGCTCATAGTCTCAAATTTCAAGGGTTTACTGGAGTAGATGGGTTAGGAGCCTTATTACACCCAAGAACTATGAAAGCCCTAGGTGGTGCAGATTTAGATGGTGATAAAGCAACTATATTTTTTGGTGGAGAAAGTCACGGATTTAAACAGAAGTGGCGTGAAATGTATCACGGTGCTAAAGATGAGTATGTAGACCCTGTAACTAAAGCTGAAAAACATAATAAAGAAGCTATAGACCCTAAGACAAAGCAGTCTTATAGAGATGATTTAGCTATTAGAGATGAAGATACATTAGAGAAATCCTATCACCCTACGGCACAATACTCTCCTTACTGGAGAGAATTTATGAGTAGAGGTGCTTATGGTGGTCGTGATATGTTGGGAGTTGCAGTTACAAGAAGAATGGCTGTGCTTGGTGCTTATGACGCAATAAGGTCTTTTGATATTGATGGTAAGCAAGGATATGAAACTCAAGATATTGTTATCAAAGGCTCTGGTAATGTTGATTTACAGAAGGATGGGGAGATTTGGGTTGAACAAGTTATCTTAAGTAAGGATAAATACAGTGTCCCTTACTATGACAATAAGGATGGTGTTTTAAGAAGGCTTGAATTTGAGATAAGAAAAGGTGATGTAGACCTACAAAGATTTAGAGAGCTATCTAGAGCCGCTATTGCACTAGGCTCTGACCCTATGGATGAAGTTGGTTTAAAAGGTGACCTATTTGAAACTAAGATTTTTGATACTCTTTTTAAAACAAGTGTATATGAGACCAATGAAAAAGGTGTAGCAACAGAGCGTAATGAGAGATTGTCTAGGTATATAAATGAAGAAGATAGTAAGATAGGTTATTTAAAAAAGAAAGGTTTACACGGGCAGTTCTTAGAGGCTAACTCTTTATTGTATGGTAAAAATCATAGAGATAATAGACGGTGGAGCTATGCAGAAATCCAAGCGGGTATCCATAAACTTAATTGGTTACCAGAGAGAACCAGAAATACGTTCCTCCCGCAATTAGCAGAATCTATGAAAGAAATTAATTGGTCTGATAATATCTTTAGACACATTAATGAAGGTGTATTAAATAAAATTTACTTTGACCATAATGAAGTTGTTAAGGGTGCAGATTGGTTAAAGAATATTATGGGTAGAGAATCTATGGCTACTCAAAAAGGTAGGTTCATCCAAGGTATACTTGATAAGAAACTATATGATGAAGCACAATTAAAGAAGCTTGCTATGGATGAAGAGGGTTTTATTAAGTTTATTACCTCTGAGTTTACTCGTAAGGATGGCTCTAAAGGTAAGGCTATGGGTCAAATACCTTGGGAATTTAAACCATTAAACGCATCAGACTATTATACAAGAAGAGCATATCTAGAACACCTACTCCTTAAAGGTGAAGATTTTTTAGTAAATGATTTAAGTGATATGGCATCCTTAAAATCAATAACTGATGTAATAAAGAAAAATAAAATAGGTGATGAGAGGATTGATTACATTCATAAGAAGTCTGATGAAATCAAATCTCAAGGAGTTCACTTAGCAAAACAAAGGAGAGCTCTAGATGATGCCCTTACTGAACATTATGAAGGTCGTGAAGGTCTTAAAGAAAGTGAAGAACTACGCAAAAGTTTTGGACTTGACGACAAAAGTACTCAAATCAGTGACCAAATTCAAACGGACAAAGCGATAAGAGATTTTAAAGTAGAATTGTCAGAAGGAGAACGAGATTTATTTGATATGTTATTTATGGGAACTTATCAAAGAGCTGACAGAGAAAGAATGAAAGCTATTGAAGCTTATAAAAAGGTTAGACCTGAAGTCGTTAGAGAGCATAACTACTTATTTAAATCAATGAAGAACACTTCGCTGGTGCGTGCTGGACTAACTTCTAAAGAAATATCTGATAAGAATTTAAAAATCTTCTTTACTAATTATGACCACATAATGAAGAAGGCTAAAGTAAATCTATCTAAAGAACAAGAAGAGTTGTTAATGAGAGAGGCTACAGAAAAAGAACCTGTAAAGTCTTTCTTTGATGAACACGGTAATAAAATTAAGGGAGAATTTGTAGATGCCAATTTAATAAATGATAAAGAACGACAATACCTAGATGAAGTTGGTCCCTTTACTGGGTTATATAAGGGTGAAATTAAAGACCCTGAGCTACTTAGACTGTATGATAGTTTAACTGAGCACTTATCTCACTATCATAACTTAGATACTGTTAATCTAAATGGTTTCTTTAGAGGATTATTTAAGAAAGATATAAATCAAGCTACTAAAGTAGACCTACAACAACTTGACGCCGTCTTTAAAGAGATGAGAGATGGTACTTGGTGGCGTAATACTGTAGAATGGCTGACTGGTAAGGATAAGAATCCTGAGATAAAGAAAGCATACTACTGGATGTTCCCTAAAGCTATTGATAGAGACTTAATGCGTAACCCTGCTATGATGGAATGGTTAGAGGATGTAGGACCCTTTAAAGATAAGATAGGTAATACTATTGAAAACGCTAGGACAATTAGACCTACATCAGTTATAGGAGAAATACAACAGTTATCTGCTAGAACTCAAGAGTTATCTATGCAGAAGTTTGAAGAAGAGACTGAATTGTTTAGAGAAGAGCTTAGACCTTATATTAACGCTGTTGAAGATGGTGACATCTTATTTAAAATAGCAGTTGCTGATAGGGAATTAGGCTATATGAAGGCTAAGTTAAGAAAAGAATATAAAGCTGATAGTCATAACCTTACAGCTAAGGAGATGGAGTATCAAAATAATTGGAATGAGACTAGAAAAGATTTCGATATGATAAAATATAAAACCTATGTGATACCTACTAAAGATGGCAATGTTCAAATGACTGGTGAAGCTATTATAGGTAAAATAAATAATATCATAACTAAGACCAATATGAAGACTCATAAATGGTTAAAAGGGGACCCTGAGAAGATTCAAGAATGGCTAAGTATATCTGAACCTAATGGAAGAATAAGCTGGAGTGGTTTAGATAAACTTAGAAGGAAATTTCACGAATACATTAAAGCTACTATAAAAGAAAATAAGAGTATTCCTATTGAAGATTTAGGGATAGACGGCTTAAGGCAGATTGTTAAAAGAGTTGCTCTAAGTCAAACCCCGTATGCACTTAGAAGTAATAGGACTTTAAATGAATCTCGTAAAAGATTAAGGATTGATAAGTTTGATGAGACAGGAGACCTTGGTGCTGAATACTACTTCCCTCATATGTCTTTTAATAGAAAGAAAGCAAAAAATAAATTAAAGGGTGCCGTTAAACATATAATGGAAAACCCTAATATGACTCCTGAGCAAAAAGAAAAAGATATTCGTAAGGTTAATCATCAGTTTAAACAACTTACTGGTGACTTTATGGCTAAAGATGATATGGGTGAGAATTTTAACCTTATGCAGGATGTGATGCGAGAGATGGCTTTAGGTAAGAAACAGAAAGCTCATAATATTTTAACTAATGATTTAAAAAGAGTTGGTAATCAATTTAGTAGAGACGCACATATAGGTGGATGGGAGATGACTCCTGAAGCATATGAAGCTTATATGAAAAATGCAATTAGCACTTTCTATAAACAAGCAATGCAATTATCTGCAAGAACTGCTATGTTTAACTTTAATAATACTTTCTTTAAACAGACTGGTGATGGAAAACTAACTAATAACTGGATGGATTTCTTTAGGTTGTATACTCAAAGTGCTATGGGTTATCCTACTCATATACCCGAAAGAATAGCGGAAGACCCCGCTATGAAGATAAAAGGTACTGCTTATAAGTGGCTTGCTGATTCTACTGCAAAGAAAAGAATTGATTTTATAGGTAAAAAACTTGGGGTGGGTCGTAAAGAGCTTGAACGGATGAAGTTAGATGAGGAAACGATTGATGAATTAAGTGGAGTAGAGTATAAAACCCTTGAACGATGGGGAGCGAGAGAAGCAAAATGGCAGTTAGCATCCTTATTGGCTCACCCTAAGAGTTCTATTGCAAACCTTTATGGTGGTACTGTACATACTTGGATAAGTGCAGGCTATGATAACATTAAGAAGGCTAGAAACTTTGAATTTCTGAAGACTAATATTAATCCTAAGTGGAATAGTATGAAGGATGTTGAGAAATGGATGCAAGAACTTGGTATCATTGAAGAATTTTTAGTTTATGAGGCTGGTCTTAATCCTAAACTTAAAGGTAAAAAGACTCAAGCCTTTATTAAAGAGGCTTCGCAACGCATAAGAAGAGACCCTAATATGCCTGATGAAGGCTTACTTGCCTTAAGTAAAAAACACGGTCTAACTGAAAGAGCTTTCCAAGCGGCGGCATCTTTTATGCGTATACCTGAGCGTATTCTTCGTAGAGATTCGTTTATGGCTCATTATATACAGGCAAAACAACAATTTGGTGGAGCTATTAAAGATTATAATAGTCCATTCTTAATAAATTATGCTAAAAAGGGTGTAAAAGGAACTCAGTTCTTATATAGTGCACCTTTTCGTCCTTTATGGACCAACAGCACTCTGGGTAGGGTTATGTCTCGTTTCCAATTATGGAGTTGGAATAGTGTTCGCTTTAGAAATGACGTAATAAGGCGAGCAGAAATTGCAGGTTATCGTCAGGGTACTCCTGAATTTGAAACCTTTAAACGTCTAGCAATGGCTGATTTGTTTATGTTAGGTTTATCTAATGTATTTGCTTACAGTTTATTTGAAAACGCACTTCCAGCTCCTTGGAATTGGTTCCAAGATACAGCAGATTGGATGTTTGGAGACGAAAAAGCAAAAGAAAGAGCTTTCTATGGTTCTGCTATTGGACCACTTCAAGCTGTTACACCACCGGCACTAAGGCTATTACCACCTATGTTTAAGTGGATGGTCAGTGGAGACGGAGAACAGCTCGCTGATTACTACCTTTGGACAATCCCTCCGTTCGGTAGATTAGCACGGGATATAGTAGGTCCCGGTGGAGCCATAGAAAATCCTTATTATGCTATTACAAAATTTACTGGATTACCAGTAATGCAAATGGCTTCAGCAATAACTAGTGAGAAAAAAGGAAGAACTCGAGGTAAGTTTATATATGGATAATGTGCGAATTTTAATACATTTGGAGGATAAATAATGCCAATGCCTTTTCATTGTCAGTTATGTGACAAACCTGTACAACAAGCTTTAAGTGCTATTTGTGATGATTGTAGAGCAGATGAAGAAGAACGTAAGAAGAGAGAGAAGAATATGGTCTCTTCAAATAGCATAGGAGAAAAAGATGGTAAACCCGAAGACGTTAATCACCGCCGCTAGAAAGCTTTCAAATAACTCTAAGTCCTTTCTCCCTGATGTAAAGAAGGGCTATAATAAACACATTAAGACTGTAGCTAATGATGTTAGGCGGGATGTTTATGCTAAGAGCAAGGCTACTATGCAGGATGTCAGTGACTCCTTATTATCTAAAAACGGTTTAGCAACTACTGGTTTAGTAGGTAGTACTGGACTATTAGTAGCTGATAAAAAAGAATTAATAGACCTTGACTCTGACGGCGTTAAAACAGGTGCCGCTATTATAGGTACTATAAGTGGAGCTCTTCTTGCCGCAGGCTTAGGTGCTAGAGGTATGAAGACTGTAGTACAAAAGATTAGTAGAGGTAAAGCCTCTAAGGGAGACCTTAGAGGAGCAGGGGTTGGTTTGTGGAGGAATAACTTACAACCTGATGCTTATCACGATGTTGCCATACCTTTTTATGGTGGAGGTCCCGCTACACAACTTATGTCTGTAGTAACAGAAATGGCTATGGCGTCTGGACGTGCTGGTAGGAGATTCTTTAATCCTAAAGAAAGTTATGCTAGTAAAATATCTGGATTACCACAGCATATGGCAAATGATATTACTACATATGAGAAAGCTGTTAAATCAGCTCAACAAAAGATTGCTGATATAGACCCCAATCTTTATATGGGAAAGGGTGCGGCTAAAGAAGCAGAATATTATAAAGCAATAAAAAATATTACTAGACCAGTTACTCAAGCAGAGAAACCTTTACACGCTAAAATGATTAATGATTACATAAACCCCGCTATTTTTAGAGAAAAGCCTAGGCAAGCCCTAAGTAAATATGCAGAAAGGTTCGTAAAAGAGGTTAATTATAGAGATTTACAGAAAACACACAGAGCTACTATAGGTCCTAAAGCATTAGATAATTTAATTAAAGCACAAGGTTTGAAACCCGGAGCGGGTAACAAGTACTTTGAATTAACTGGTGCTGGTATGCGTATGGGTGGAGATGTATTAAGAGGTATACAATTTGACGCTAGAGCTTATAACCTTTTTAAAAGAGCTCAAAATGCTGGTATGAGTAGGGCTGAATTTATTAAAGGTGCAAAAGAAGCCTTTGGTGATAATGCTGTGATTCCCCTTACTAATAATAAAGTGCAAATACTATTATCCCCTGCAAGAAAACCCAATATAGACTGGGGTGGTTATGCGGGAACTATAGTATGGGATAAAACAAAGCCCGGTAAAGTGGCTTTTATGGCAGATGACTTAAGAGATTTGTTTGGAGTTAAATTAGGTGCTAATGTATTAAACACTTCTCAATCTAAGGTGATTAAGATACCAGAGATACTTGAATCTGTTAAAGATAGAGTATTGAAGACTGGTAAGGGTGTTGCATCTGGAAATAAAAAAGAAATGGATGAGCTTGTAGGTGCTCTTAAAGAAAGTAAGAAAGCTTCAACCTTTGATGTTACTTTTATGACTAAAGGAGATTATAATAATTTATTAGCCATAAAAGATAAACACGTTAAAGCTTATGGAGATAAAATCCCACTTGAGGATAAGATTGAATTTACTGCTACTAGACTTGGAGCTATAGGTGCTAGTGGCGGCACTGTGGCAGGAGCCTACGCTTTGGCAACTGACGATTAGTCGCTTCCTGTCGTTACTCGTATTTTAATTTGTTACCTTGGACAGTAATTGGGGAGCTTGATTGCTCCCCTTTTACTTTATTAGTTGTTTAGTCTTCCCATTGCTATCCAGAATAACTCTGGAGTAAGACGCTTTAAATTGCTTTCTCTACTCCTTGTAGCCATTCTCCCGACATATTGAGCGAGTTCATATTGTATCTGGTCCATTGTACCAGCACCTAGTTGAACTCCTTGCTCTTTAAACAACTCCTTTATTTGTGATTTCGTCATAAGTCCTCCTTGTTGTTATTAAAGACAGGAGCAGTCAAACCTAGTAGGTAAGGAAAGGACCCTTCTACATCAAAGACTGCTCCCATCAGATTTAAATTTGTGGCAGGGGGGAAAGGTTTGGGAGGATATTACCCCCTGCCGTATGACCTACACAGTCATTAATCGAAAAATAGTGAATGACCCGGTGTCCCCCGCAAACTTGAGCTAACACGGTCTGTTTCTCATCGTTACGATATTAGCCGTAATCAATTTCAACGTCCTAACATCTTGCGTTCACTGTCCCTTGGGCGAAGCCCTTTGCAACAGGTCTGTGCCGGTTTTATGCACATCTTTGCATTCACTAAGGTCTAATTCTTTGTGGTCTCATAGTTAGCCAACCATTCATTTGCCATCCTAATTTCTTTTGTTCATAGATTTCTCAAGACCTAAGTCCATCTTTGTCCTCTAATCACTCACTCGAAACTACGAGAGTTAATGTGAGACCACAATTCTAATCGCAGTTACTCCCCGGTATACACTTTGTAGGTGGTACCAATGGGCTGTCGTTTTCATCTCCGGGGTCGTGTGGACCTATGTTGTGGATTTTATTAATAGGATTATCTGTTTGACCTATTCTTTTATCCTCTTCGTGTCCCCATTTACTCCCTTCTTTTAATGCTGATATTAAAGAATGTATCTCATTAGCTGTTACTAGTGAGTTTTCTTCATACGCATTAGTGTGGAGATTGTGTAACCCTTGTATTATGTACTCCATTTCCTGTACTTCTACCTTAAAGGGTTTATTTTGCTTATCTTGTTCCAGCTCTAATAAATAAGCAGTTAAATATACTGTGAGGTCTAGTACCTCGTCTATCGCTTCTTCAAGGTTTGTTAAGCCTCTTTCACGCTGTATAGGTACTTCACGTTTATATTCTTCCTGTCCTTTATCTAGTCGCTCTTTAATAAGAGTTATTATTTTCTTATTTACGCCGTCCATCAATAGCGTCCTCCTTTTGCTAGTTTCTTCATTACATAGGCACTTAACTCTTCAGGTAAGTCTCCTACAAGTTGTATTAATAATTGAAAATCTTCCTCATTCAATGGACCTTTACGGGTATTGCAGGTCTTGCAGATGAGTTGCAGGTTTTTAGTGGTAGATGGTCCACCCTTGGAAAGTGGTATAATATGGTCACAAGCAATAGTTCTAAATGTCAACTGCTTATTACAATATATACACCCCTTTCCATAGGTGACATAGAACAATGTTCTTATCTCCCCAGAAGTTATGTCGAATTTGACTCCGTATTGTTCACTACGCCGCTTGAGAGAACTCTTAAGAGAACTCATTTTTGAGGCTAGTTTCTTGTATGCCTTTTGCCAATACGTTTTATGTATCGGTTCAAGGACCTTTTCAAACTCCTTCTTAGATGGGGGAGGTAATGTGGCGTCTCTTAGCATGAGGTAACTTAATCCATTTTCTATACGCAAATAATCTGCGTTGTAGTTTTTCTAATCTCCGGGCTCCAGCACCATTTTTCTTAATGCGACCCTCTTCTATTAACCTTTTGTACAAATCTATTGTACCTGTAAGGCTTATTGTACTGTCTGGGTTATTCTTTTTTACCATTTCTACCCCTATAGAAATTAATGGGGAGCAAGAACGTGTAACTGGCTTAATTGCCTCTTACTCCCCGGTTATTAATTTACGCTGATATCAACTGATATTCAGCATATTTGTTGCCTGTGTGAGACTTAACACGACTTGTAGCAATGTTATGTCCATCAGTTCGCAATGAATTTATGATAGCGGCTAATCTAAAGCAACCACATCTATTCAAGGCTAACATAGGCGTTACCTTTACTCCTTGTTCTAAGAGCTCCAGTATTATAGTCTTTTGACTTCTTGCGTTTCTTGGCATAGGTTTTCCTCCGATGTTATGAAACTTGTTGTTATACCGTATTTCCATATACATAACTCGAATCGTATACTATCATTATGTATGCTTACCCCAAATCTAAAATGCTGGAATAAAATAATGATTATACCATTCTTTGGTATAAATATGTCTATTATCGGCGTCACGAACGTCTTACTCTTTTAACTTTTTGTATAAAGAACCCGGGAATGTCTACACCTTGAGTTAACTCTTTACGAGCTTTTTTCTTATCAATGTGTGTTGTCATCTTTACCACCTTATAATCATCAGGGACATCATCTTCACGGGAAACTGCTACAGGTCCGTAGGTTTCGTATAGTTTGTATCTAGCGGTGTCTGTTTCATAAACACCATCTGTGCCAACTTCCTCTACTACCATAGGTATTAGAGTTTCATTAAAGTACTTCTTTAAGCTTTCTGTTGCTCTTCTTCGTACTTTTAATCGCTGAATCTCCTTGGTTAACGCCTCAACTTCTGCGTCTACTAGGTGAATCTTTCTATCAATGTTTATCATAAAGTGGTCTATTCCATCGACTTTACGTCCGATGTCCTGCTTAGTCACAGTTAAGGCACTTTCAATGACACTAACTTCGTCTTGATTATCAGCATATTCTAATTGACACTCTAAGTCTATGAAATCTCCTACTAGTTCTCTAGTCGTTTTCTTTTCCATATTCTTTCTCCAGAGCTTGTTCGATTATGTGTTCTAATTGCTTACGCATACTACGTTTATTCCGTTGTGCTAACTTCTGTAACTTTAGTTTTGTTTCTTGAGTTACTTCAGTCTTTACAACAGCTCTTTCTCCGAATGGTATAGGCATTATACCCTCCTTTTCAGTCTGAATGATGGAGTCCATTCAAGTTCAACATCGAATAAATCTCCATCGCTGTTTTTGAATAATGATACTGTCTTTTCAGTAGAGTCTTGCTTACCATTGATACCTATCACTTTTCTAGATGCGTTTTCTATCGCACCACTTCCTTTACCAGCATATATATCAAGAATCTGATTCCTGCTATATTCTCTGGCGACCTGACTAATCTGTATAATGATTATATCTAGGTTTACTGCAAGGTTTGATAAGAAATGTGATACATATCTAACTTGTTCATATTCTCCTCTGATACCCCTTGGTGGTTCAATAAGGTCTATATAATCCACTATAACCAAGTTTGGTTGTAGGTCTCTTATAGTCTTTTGAATCATATCTGGGGTAGGTGCTACTGTCTGTATGTTTAGATGTTCTAAATACTGATTATAGTTATCTCCTACATACTTATAGTTAGCTGTAACATCATCTTTACTCATTCCAGAAACTATCTGTTGGTTACGTCTGTGCATATACCAACCACTTAATTCTAAAGATAAGAACAAAGTAGGTATCTGCCACTCCTGTTTGATTTCGTCATTTCCGAAATCGTAACCTAATGCAATATTCTGGGCTAAAGCTGTCTTATTAGCACCAGTAGGACCGAATATCGTAACGAGTTCCCCCGGATAAATATTACAATCCCTATTGTTAATACCAAACATCTTTGCTAAAGGTATCATTTTTCCAGTAAAGTCTGATTCCAATCTTTCCTCTAGCTCTGACTGTAAATCTCCTGATGTTTTAATATCAATAAGATAGTCTTTGTTTTTGTAGTATACGCACTTTGGTGAGCATACTTTTACTAGCAATTCGTCATTGCAACCATACTTATACCCATAGTTATATGTACTTTCGACCTTGTCTATAACTATTTGCGGGTTTAATTGATTATCGTTCCAATGTAACAAGGATGCCTTAGTAGCATCGCTTGGTATTCCATTACGTCTAAAATGAGAAGCTATTCTAAGTAACGTGTGATTCCTAGAACCTTGGTTAGGTCCATCATTGTATAGTTTTTGTATACAAGGAACTACATTACTCGGTTCATTAACTTTCTGCATTGACCTGACTTTTGGTACTTCTCTTACAATATGCTTTTCAAGAGATAAATCTCCCCAGAGGTCTGATACTCCGTAGTCTAATCTCCTGTCTTGAGCAATACTGATGATGTTCGTATAGTCAGTATGAAGTTCTGCATATGTTAATGGAACTTTAAATAGTTCTGATTTTATGTTTAAGGTATGGGCTAACCTTATGATAGCTGTCCTCGTGTAGACTGCGGGGTCTGGCTTAAACTCTTCTAATAGATTAAGCATAGTCGCCTTAACGATAAAAGGCAGGTCTGGACTGGGCTGAAACCCAAAACATTCTGCACTTATATCAACGTGGTAACCTGTCCCACTAAAGTAGATTTGGAAGTTACCTTCCTTTAAACCTAATTCTTTAGTAAGATGTTGCACTATCATCTGAGCAACGGTTAATGTATACTCATCTGAGTTTTGACCTTTGTCTATGTCGACAGGTACTGTTTCGATATGTCTGGTACCTAAGAAATTCTTAATTGTACCATTAGCCTTAACAAACGCTAGAGCCTCATCATCGTATCTATATACACTACTGTATATAGCCTGTTCAGCACCCTGTTCATAAACAATATCCCACATATCTTCGATTGGGACGAGAGCCCCTCTTTTGGAGGGACTCCCGATTGCCATTTCAACAAACACTTAGAATCCTGATGATTCCATACCGCTAGACATTGAGCCATTGGATTGTGGTGTTGGTGTTGACCCCGCTTGCACCTCCTTGATAAGGTTCTTAGACTTCATAAAAGTTATGTAGCCTTCGAGGTCCTTTCTCCCCGCAGGTGTATTTGGGGCTAACCTTGGGAACACAGTCGTGTATGTTTTGGAAGGGTCTTTACGACCTTGTTCCTTATATACATAAGCTATGTAATCGTGGTTAGGTTGAACTGGATTGGTAACGTGATTCTGGTTAAGGTGATTGACTAAGTCAATGCTATTACCTTCATCATCTACCATTTCCCCTTGTACATTAGGACCACCCTCGAAACCGATGGTGTCAAAGATGCTGTAAAGCCTCTTTAGTAATGTGCAAGTTTTTATGTTACCGTTAGGTTCTCTATCAAAAGAGCCTGCAAGCCTCATTTCCTGAGGGTATTGCGAACCTTCCATAGAGAGAGTAGCAACTAAGTACACATCAGCCCAGTCAAACTGGTCTGAACGTGATACCCAATCTACTACTCCAACATTACAATAGCCAAGAAACTTGGAACCACCATCGCTGGCAGTATCTAAATCACTTGGTCGAAAACGAGTTTCACTCATTATTCCTCCTTGTATTTTAGGATTTCGTTAGATATAGCACTATACTCAAACGGGAGTATCTTCTGAGCAAGGGGTTTTAGTCGTGAACCGACTACCCTCTCGTCATACGCCTCAAATGAGATGTAGTACTTACCATCTTCTTTAGATGCTGTAGTATAACCTATAACATCTGCTTTAGCGGCTAATGAGTAACCCAGTCCTCTGGGTAGTTCAGGTGCTAATTGAACTTTGCCATCCTGTAACTGTGACGTTTTAGAATGACTGACGAGAACTAGGTTCCCGCCCTTTTTCTTCATAAGGTCTTGAAACCTCTTGATGACATCTAGATTTTTACGTCTAGCTTTGCCCCAATCGGCTCCCCATTGACCTTCGCCCATAGCATTAATACCTAATTCGTTGCAAACAGCAGATTCTATCCAACTATTTACCTCTCCTATAGTATCAACAACTATGGTATCGTATGGGAGTGTATCCCACTCTGAAGAAATCCAGTTATAAGCTTCTATCATAGAGTAGACAGGCATTGGGTTGCCTTTTTCTTCTCCTGAACGATAACTAAAACCTCTTTCTTCAGGTGGAATAACTTCTGTTTTTGCCACGCCCTTCTCTGTGACCTGTTTGTCCTCGTGCATTACGGGACGAATAGGAGCATTGAGACTTGTAATCGTTACAGTATTAGCATCTTTTACAAAGTCTGAACCAAGGTCAGTATCAAGGATTATTACCCCTTCACTTCCCTTAGGAGACCATCTGCTACACGCTGTAGTTTTACCTGTCTTAGGCTGTCCTATAATTAAGTATGTCAGTCCCCCGGGCATTGCTGTCCAGTCGGTTGACACTTTCCGTACTTGTATCAATAGATACCTCCTTCACTTTTGGAGTTATTAATGTCCCAAATTCGACCATATTTGGGTTCAGGCTGGTCCAAATATAGTCATAGTATGCAAGGTTTGCAACTATATTATAAATTTGTGATAAGCCAAGAGACACTATGTGATTTGTAGCGAAGACTGTATGCTTCATTGAACACGGAGCTGGTGGGATTGTATGAGTTGGTACCCAAGTATCCAGATAATTGTCATTACCCGGTGTTATCGATACACACTCTACTGATGTTGCTCCCATTCTCATGTCAATAAAGAAATGAGGGTTTGATAACTCTTTCCACTTATTATAAACCATTCGTCTTGATTCCATATCGTCTGTACAAACAATCATTTTAGATTCTGGTTTATTGTCCATTTCAAAGTTATCATTAGGAACAAACTCCTGCCAATCTTCTGAATAAGCTTGGAAGAGACCCTGTGCAGAGTCTTTTTTACTATTTCCAATCTCATCTAAAGGATAACAGGTGGTACTTAAGTTATGGTCTTCTATGACGTCTCCATCATAACCTACAACTTTGTGCCATCCCATCATAGCCAATCCCTGTATTAGGAATGAGCCTATACCACCAAGCCCTACAACTCCTATAGTACTTAGTGATTCTAATGGAATAAGGTCCTTATTTCTAAGAAACCTTGTTTTTAGTCTATTTGCCATTCAATAAAGTCCTTCAACATTGCGTGTGCCGCTTCTTCCGAACCGAACATTGCAACGTCTTTTATGCGTGTAGCTTCTTCGTGAAGTTTATTACGCTGGTTAACAATTAGATTGTTTTCTTCAGCTATTTGGTCTTTTAATTCAAGTTTATATTCTGCAAAACCCTTTAACATAGGTTCTATTTCAATATGACCTAAATTTTGACCAATCCAACCAGTGTCTTTGCCATTTCCTATAATTAGGTCAATAGCCTTATGAATCTTTTTTATATCTGATGGATATTCTACTTTTCCATTAGCAAGACCCATTTGTGCCATACCCTTATTACTATGAGCAGAGACATTTTTTAAGTCATTTATTTTTTGTGCAGTGATTTCGTCAATCCTTGTACAAAAGTACTTCTTTTGCGGTACTGTCATCATATACAGTTCCTCCTTATTATTTGATTGTGATTATTAAGGGGTGAGAAGGGGGAAACCAATGCTGTACGCTTTGGTAGTTGTGGAAAGGGTATATTTGATTCCCCCCTTAAAGATTATGGGGCAAGGCGGCGGCGTTAATTCGCTGTCATCTGTCCCGGGATGCGACCAAAGACTAGAGCAACTTTGCCCCAATGAAGCAAATGTACTATTAATCCTTTAAAAAGTCAAGAACTACCACATATAGTCATCTTTATTACCCATACTGTCCATATATAAATATGGGTCAATATTTGGGCATTCTTTTCTTGCTTCCTCGATAAAATCGTGGTAGTGCATCTCACCATCGTTAAACTTGTCAGCTAACTCCTCCATTTTCTTTAATTCCTCTTCGGATATCTCGGTTTGACGGTCCCAAGAGGATAACTGCTTTTTTTCGTCTTTCTCCTTATCTTTATCATTTTTATCATCAACTCCTGTTATGACACTTCCGTAACCATATCCGCCGTAACCACTGTATCCCCCGTGAACATAGCCACGAGTTCCACCGAAAGCTGAAAGTTGACCATTGCCACCTATATAAGTGACTCTGTTCTCTTTCTTCTTAGCTTTCTCAATACTGGTTGCTTCGTATTTCCATTCTTTAGGCACTACCATAGCAGGCTGTTGAACGTCAACTTTCCCCTCTATTAAATTTGAATAACCAAATCTATCAAGGTATGTAAAGCAACAATCATATGGGTCCCTATTAGACGCTACTACTGTTGAAAAGAAGAAACCATCATTGGTCGCTTGTTCTCTGGCAGTATCTTTGTCCGTTGCGCTTAAGAACGCACCCATATTGTGATGTGAATGTATAAGTCCTAAATAGCAATCCTTTAAATCAGGAAACTTTTTATAGACTCTAGGTAATAGTTTACCCATTTTATCCCCATCTAATTCGGTCTCTGTCCCGTGTCCCAAGTGTATTGGCTTAAAGTACTCCAAGGAAACGACTTCTGGGAAGCCGTTATCCTTAGCTTTAAGTACTTGGTACCACGCAGGTCCAGACCACTCTGTAGTCGCAAATCTAGAAAGCAGATAATTGACTTTGTTGTGAATCATCTCCGACACTTCTACGATGAAGTCCGGGCTTGATTTTGTTTTTCCCACGATGTATCCTTTTTGTTATGGTCTCCTTAATAACGGATTCATAGTTATCTAGGGCTGTATAGGCATAATCTTCTGCTAATACCTGAGTATCTTCGTCAAGCATTTGTGTAAAATGATTTCCAAGAGACACTAAAGCATTAGCGTATACACCACAAGCCTTGAATCTAACGTCTGAATCTCCACTATCAAAGTCGACCTTGTTATCAATGTCGCACTTCTCTAATAAAGAGTTTACTACATTCACTAAATCGTCAAACTGTACTGTACCTATTCGTGAATTAACGTAGTATTCGATTGCCATTGTAATATCGTCCTGTGTTAGATGTTCTTTTAAAGAGTAACTCTGCTTACGATTCATATTTCGCTGGTACTCTAAGAGATATGATAGTTCTATACCACTCTCAGCATATCTGAGCTCTTGATAATCTCTGAGCTTATTATCTGTGTAATCTCTTAGATAATTCATTTCAGATACGAATGTTCTATCGCTTTGATTGAGGCTCCAAGGCTTAGGAACATGTGCTTTTGGTTTACCAACCATCGCCTCGCAAGCAAGGTCCCGTCCAAGTGCGTCAGGTGCGTGAAGATGTTTATCAATGATACCTTTGGTTTGAAACCAAATCTCTTCGATAAAATTCTTACCATAATAAATGGCTGACATTCTTTCATCTTCTGTGTCTCTTGTAACTCGGTGTCCTGCAAAAGCACCCCAATACAAATTACACAGTTTTTGAAAGTCCATTCCATTACGCACTAACTCCTGAATAGACTCTTGATTAGCGGCAAGCCACCTTGATAGATTGCTTACGCTAACCCCTCGTCTATTACTATGACTGTCTGATGTTATTCTACGCCATAAAGCATAGAAAGCATTAAACTCGCCAAACGGAAACAGTTTTCTCATCCATAGAGGCATCTGTCTATAGCATCTGTAGACATAGTTGATGTTCCAGTATGAGTCATCAGCTGTCCAAGTATTCAGAAAACTTTGAGCTACTGGTACTAATGATAATATATTAGAGCTATTTATGGTTTGTGCCCACGCATTGCCCCAGCCACCTAGACAAGGTGAACCATCATCGTTTATATGTGGGTGTGCAGAGTAGTTTCCCTTAATCCAAAAATCCTTTGCTCTGTTAATAGCACTTACGGACATTGGGTTAAAGTGAGCATCAATTACCCCTCTGTGGTAACTTGGCTCTTTAACTTCTACACAAAATTTTACTGCGGTGGGGCTCTTAGTATTAAATAAGAGACTATGAGGAGCTAGAGTGTAATTTACGGTTCCCCTGAACTTAGGTTTGCCTACTCTA
>Ga0208299_1000921_pt1 | contig 24007 bp, 30 predicted proteins | sample 15_taG_FD_184089 | JGI IMG/M metagenome (GOLD analysis project Ga0208299, IMG submission 184089) | Marine viral communities from the Subarctic Pacific Ocean - 15_ETSP_OMZ_AT15312 metaG (SPAdes) (version 2) | ecosystem: Environmental > Aquatic > Marine > Oceanic | place: Pacific Ocean | collected...
CCCTCTCGAATCAAGGAACCCATAGGAGATTATTATGGCAATTACTCAAGCTGTATGCAACAGTTTTAAAGTGGAGATCCTGAAAGGCCTACACAACTTTACGGCAACGACAGGGAACGCTTTTAAATTGGCGCTATACGACAACGAAGCAACATTAAGTAAATCAACAACTGCATGGTCAGGAACTGATGAAGTGGCAAACTCAGGCACTTATTCTGAAGGTGGTGGTGCGTTAACATCTGTTACGCCAGCATTATCTACAGACACTGCTGTTTGTGATTTTGCGGATATTTCATTTACAAGTGCAACTATTTCAGCACAAGCTGCTGTTATTTATAATAGTTCAACTGTATCTGGCTTAACAACCAATGCATCCGTTTGTGTATTAGATTTCGGCGCTGTTAAATCTTCAACTTCAGGAACATTTACAATTACGTTTCCTGCTGCTGAAGCAACTGCTGCAATTCTAAGAATCGCATAGGAGATAAAACATGGCCTCTATCCAAGGATGGGGCCGAGAAACTTGGAACAGTGGTGCGTGGAACCAACAGGCACCTGTTTCTGTTACAGGTAATGGCCTCACGTCATCTCTGGGAACTGAGACAGTTGCGACTGATCAGAACATATCTGTAACTGGTATTGGTTTAACATCAACTGATGGAACTCTTACTGCTGTTGGTATTGCTGAAGTAAATCCTTCAGGGAACTCCCTTACATTTAGTATTGGAACTGAGACAGTAGCAACAGATCAGAACATATCCGTCACTGGTAATTCTCTTACTTCTTCTGTTGGAGATGATTCACAGTCAGTAACGTCTACAACTGGTTGGAACCGTGATACAGATGTAAACACAGGTGCCTCTATTGGATGGGGTGATCAACAATGGAATGCTGTAGGTGGTTCATTTGCTCTTACAGGTCAAGCACTTAGTGTCTCTTTAGGTACAGAAACAGTAGCAACAGATCAAAATATATCTGTTACAGGTAATGCAACAACTTCATCAATAGGAACTTTCTCTATAACAGGTGATTCACAGGTAACTGTTGTTGCAGCTAGTGAACCTGAAATGGATATATCAGTAGGACAAGCACAAGCTGATCCAGAATTCGTTGTATTCCCATCAGGTAATGCAATGACCTCAGCGGTGGGAACTGTTGGCACATCAGTATTTGTTACTGGTGTTAATATGACCTCTTCTTTAGGAGATGAAACGCAAGAAACTATCTATGAAGCACCTAGTGTATCAGCCACGGTATCTTTTGGAGTATTAAATATTCGTACAGATGTTAGCTTTACACCAACTGGCGTTTCTGTTACAAGTAGCACAGGAACTCTACAAGGTACTTTTTGGAACCAAGTAGATGATTCTAACTCAGCAATAAGTTGGACGGAAGTCCATAAAGCTGCATAAAAGTTTTGACAAACTTTATTTTAACTAATAATAATTATATAGGAGATAAATAAAATGAGTTCGACATATTCAACAAGTTTAAGGATAGAGCTTCAAGCTTCAGGAGCAAATTCTGGTACTTGGGGAACTATTACAAACAACAACTTTTCTCAGTCTTTAGAATTTTCCATAGCTGGTGTAGTTAATGTTGCGTGTGGCGATGCTGCTGTAACAACACTTACAAACGCTGATGGTCCACAATCACAAGCAAATAACCAAGCAAGAAATGCTCACATAAGATTAACGGGTGCACATGGTGCAGTAAGAATAGCTCAATTCCCAGCTACACAAAAAGTTTATTTAATTACAAACGCAACGACTGATTCAGGATCTTCTGGTCCTTACGCAATGACTTGCAGATTAGGTGCTTCAGGTAACACACTTTCAATAGCTAACGGCACAACTCGTCTTGTTTCAACAGACGGCACAAACTGGTATGATGTTTTTTCTTTGGCAGGATCAATAGACCTTCAAGGTCAAGAATTAATACTAGACGCTGATGCAGATACATCTATAACTGCTGACACCGATGACCAAATTGATTTAAAAATTGGTAATACTGACGTTGCAAATTTAACAAATTCATCAAGTGATTTTGTAATTACTTCAGCTGTACAAGATAAAGATATTTTATTTAAAGGTGATGATGGCGGAGGTGCTATTACAGCATTACAATTAGATATGTCCGATGCAGGTAAAGCTGTATTTAATGCAGGAGCTACATTTGGTGATGTCGTAGATGCAGACTCAGGTGTTACTATTGACAATATTACAATTGATGGAACAGAAATAGATTTATCATCTGGTGATTTAACTTTAGATGTTGCGGGCGATATAATCTTAGATGCAGCTGGCAATGATGTAATTTTCTCATCTGGTGGAACAGCTATTGGTCATATTACTAATAGTTCAAGTGATTTAGTTATTGAATCAAAAGTTTCTGACAAAGACATGATTTTTAAAGGTAATGATGGTGGCTCTGGTGTTACAGCACTAACTCTTGATATGTCAGGTGCTGGTGCGGCTACTTTCAATAATGATGTTACTGCTTTCTCTGATAAAAGATTAAAAACAGACATAAAAAATATTGATGATGCTTTATCTAAGGTAATAAAAATGCAAGGTGTTTACTATAAAAGAAATGATATACAAGATGCTAAAGAACAAATTGGAGTATTAGCTCAAGACATGGAAGAGATTTTACCACAAGTTGTTATAACTGCGGATGATGATATTAAAACAAAATCAGTTGATTATGGAAAACTAACTTCTGTTTTAATTGAATCAATAAAACAACTTAAAACGGAAATTGATGAACTAAAGAATAGGAGTTAAAAATGACCTTACCTACAGGTGCTATATCCTTATCCCAAGTTAATACAGAATTAGACATTTCCCCTTCTTCTACTACCATTAATATGGGTGCTACGGCTGTAAGAACGTTGGCCGATCAACCTTCTGGCGATATTGCAATGGCAGATTTACAAGGAAAATCAAATGCACAATTTATTCAAGCTACTGGCGGAAGTATTGCTACACAAGGAGATTATAAAGTTCACACTTTTACTTCAGATGCTACTTTTACAGTACAAGGCGCAGGTAATGCTGCGGGATCAAACACAGTAGAATATTTAGTTGTTGCTGGAGGCGGCTCTGGTGGCTCTGGATATGGTGGCGGTGGTGGCGCTGGAGGATTTAGAGTAAACTATCCTTCTCCTGCTACTGGTGGTCTTCCTGTTTCTGCTCAAGGTTATCCTATAACAGTAGGTGGTGGTGCTGCTGGCGCTCCAAGTGCTAGATATACAACAAAAGGTCAAGATGGTTCAAATTCAGTTTTTTCTTCTATTACCTCTGAAGGTGGTGGTGGAGGTGGTGCTTTAGAACCTCAATATGGTGGTGCTCAAGGATTAAGTGGTGGCTCTGGCGGTGGTGCTGGTGCTGCAAACAGTTCTCCGAGTACAGCTGATGGTGCTGGAAATACTCCTCCTGTATCTCCCCCTCAAGGTAATCCTGGCGGTCACGCTGTATCAGCGGGTGGAACACAAATGGGTGGTGGCGGTGGCGGTGCTAGTCAAGCTGGCGGTCATGGAACTTCTGGTGGCCCTGCAGGTGTTGGTGGTAATGGAACAGCAACTTCTATACCAGGTTCTCCTGTGACATACGCAGGCGGCGGCGGTGGTGGTTTTTTTAGACCAGGCCCAGGCGGAAAACCTGAAGCTCCTGGCGGTGACGGAGGAGGCGGTGACGGTGGAAGTCAACCAGTCGCTGGACAAGCTGGAAGTGCTAATACTGGCGGTGGAAGTGGTGCTGCTGGAGGTTTAAGAAATGGTGGCTCTGGCGGCGGTTCAGGGCTAGTAGTAGTAAGGTATAAGTTTCAATAATGGCACACTTTGCAAAATTAAATGATTCTAATGTAGTTCTCAGCGTTTCAGTTGTTGCTGACGCAGATACAACAAATGATTCTAATGTTGAAGATGAAGCAACTGGAGTTGCTTTTTTAACAGATGTGCATGGATGGACAAATTGGAAAAAATGTTCACGAAGCACACATGCAGGGGTAAAGTATGACGTTGATAGCGATGGTAATTTTACAAATGCAGCAAGTGACCAATCAAAAGCATATAGAAAAAATTTTCCTGGTATAGGTTGGATATATGATTCAGGAAAAGACGCTTTTGTAGAACCTCAACCTTTTTCATCATGGACATTAAATAACACAACTTGCTTGTATGATCCCCCCGTGGCTTTCCCATCAGTAACATTAAAAGGTGATTTGCCTTATGTTATACAATGGGATGAAACTAATACAAGATGGTTAAGTGTTGATCCAGATGATAACAGCACTCAAGTTAAATGGGATGCTAGTAATTCTTCGTGGATAAACATTTAAATTTTTCTACATACAAATTATTTGATAAGAAAGTTCTTTCAGAGGAATTTGTAATTGTTCATCAACTTTCAAAAAAACTTTTAATAGACAATGATATGATGTGTAATCATGTTAAAAAAAGTAAAAAACAAAATCTAAGAGTTAGACCTGAACATTGGTACTCTGATAATAATTATTACAAATTAGATGCTTTACAACACATAACTTGGTTGGTTGACTATATAAGAGATAACTATCGTTATGAATGTGAGCAACCTATAAAGATAAATTCTTTGTATGGTATTTATTTAAATCATAATGAAAGTATTGGATCACATCATCATATTAATGATTGGGATTATGAAGAGTCTCCTGACATGTCTTTAGTTTTTTGTTTAGATCCCGGAGATAAACCATGTGAAATAATATTTGAACATGAATATGGAAGACATAAAAAAAGAAGATACGCAGTTACTTTTAAAAAAGGAAGATTTGTTATGTTTCCTTCTTACTTACGTCATAGCATTACACAAAATAAAAATAAAAAACCTTTTGTTGGTTTATCTATGCGTTGGCAAAATGCTTATCCTGGAGAATAATTAAAAGTAATTAAAATTAACATTAAATCTACCTTGTGCATTTGTGCAAGAAGTTGATGAATGTAGAGAACCACCATTAAAAACCAAAACTCTGTTTGCAATGCTTTCAATTTTTGTTCCGTCTTCTAACACCGTATAACCATCACAAGTGTTAATATAAAATAGTGCACCGTTGTGATCAAAAGGGTAGTCTGTATGAGCAGCATGTATTTTCATTTCTTCTGTTCGTGGATAAAAATTAACTTTAATTCTTAATAAAGAAGAAACACTAAGCTTCTCTACTATTGGCATAAAATTTTCTAAATAAACACTTTGTCTCCCCCCTTTTACTAAATTATCTCTGTCGTTTTTATATGCAAGGTGCGTAAAATAATAATCATATTTATGCTTTTCATAATCGTCTCCTTGTTCATAATTTAAAATAGCATTATAAAAAAAAGGTAGTTCGGGAGACATTACTAATTCTTGAATCATCAAAAAAGTTTTTTGATCTAAAAAATTGTCAAATATTTTGTATTGCGTTTTCTTCTTCATGATAAATTTAGGTTTATGTTTATTCTTATTTTTTTATCTGTCTGTGGAATAACAGCATGGTATAATTTACCATCAAAAATAAGCATTTGGTTTGCCACTGAGGGTACTCTTTTACCTTCTCTAAATACAGTTACTCCGTTATTAGAATTTAAATAATACAAAGCAACGGTATGTTCTTCTTCTATATCTCTGTGCATATTACTCATAATTGCCTCATGTTTTCTTGTGTATAAATTTATTCTTGCTCTTAGTAGATTGTTAAAATTTAATTTACCTAATAAAGGCATTACTAACATATTAAAATACTTACTTATTATTTCTCCTCCTGTATGATTAAAATTGTGTGGATTACCATAGAGGTTATGAAAAAATAAAAAATCATCTTCAGCTTTATTATCTGTATTAGTTAATAAAAAATTATTTCCATCAATATAATAATATGGAAAATCATTTGACATTAACAAATCAACAAACTGTTGGTGTATTTCATTAGGTAAAAAATTATCAATTACTTTCATGATAAATTTAAATTAATATTAACCCTTACTTTTTCATCTGTTTGTGGAATAACAGCATGGTCCATATGACCATCAAAAATAAGCATTTGATTTGCAACTGAAGGAACTTTTTCGCCTGTTTTAAAAACAGTTTCACCATTGTTTGAATTTAAATAATATAATGCAACTGTATGTTTATCTTCTAAATCTCTATGAAAATTACTTATTATTGGGTTCTTGGCTCTTGTTAATAAATTTACTCTTGCTCTTAATAAATTATTAAAAGTAAGAGGAAGTCTTCCTAATATAGGCATGATTAAACGATTAAAATATCTACTAACAATCTCTCCCCCTGAATGATCAAAATTGTGTGGATTGCCGTAAAGATTATGAAGAAAGTGAAAATCATCCTCAGTTCCGTCTGTGTGAGATAAACCATCTATGTAAAAATATGGAAAATCATTTGACATTAACAAATCAACAAACTGTTGATGTATTTCATCAGGTAAAAAATTATTAATTACTTTCATAAAATATTTAAATTAATGTTTACTCTTAACTTCGTATCTGTTTGAGGTATTACTGCATGATCTAATTTACCATCAAAAATAATCATTTGATTTGCAACCGAAGGAAGTTTTTCTCCTGTTTTAAATACAGTTACTCCGTTATTAGAATTTATATTGTATAAAGCAACAGTATGTCTTTCCTCTAAATCTTGATGAAAATCACTAATTACCCCTTCGTGTTTTCTTGTATACAAATTTACTCTTGCTCTTAATAAATTGTTAAAATTTAATCTACCTAATAATGGCATTGCTATCATATTAAAATATCTACTAACAATCTCTCCACCAGAATGATTAAAATTATGTGGATTGCCGTAAAGATTGTGAAAAAATATAAAATCATCTTCCGTTCCATTTATGTTAGCTACACCGTCAATAAAATAATATGGAAAATCGTTTGACATTAATAAATCAACGAATTGTTGATGTATGTCATTTGGTAAAAAATTATCAATTACTTTCATATTAAAGCCCTTTCACTATTACCTGTTTTTATAAAAATTTTATTGTTCGTATATTCTTCTGAAAATAAACAATTTGTTAAAACACAATACATATTTTGATTTGTTTCATTATGTAATTCAGCTTCTTCTAAAATTTTTAAAGCCCCTTCTTTTAAACCAATTGCTTTTTTTATTATAAATAAAACATTTCCTGGTGTTAAAGTAATTTTTGTTTTTTTATTTATTTTTAAAAAAGTTTGTTTATCATAAAAAACTTCTACCCCAGGGTGATTAGACTTTTCATATTTTCTTGATTTTAAAAAATTAAATTTTTCTTGTAAATTATCCATTATTTTTAAAGTCTCCTGGTAGACCTAAAAAAGGTCTATTATCATAAATGTTTTTTTGTTCAAAATCACCTTCAGTATTATTATAATGTAAAAAAACTTGACAACAATCTTGACCTTTAAAAGTTTCTCTCCAATGTTCTAAATCACATCCACTATAAGCTAACATATCTCCTTGTTTAAGAATAACCTTTTTACCTTTATTACCAAATTCTCCAGTAGGATCTAAATATATAGGCCATTCATCTCCGCCTAAATTAAGAGTGCATGATATTTCACACGATGGTCTATCTTTATGTCGATGTAAAATATCACCATATTTATATATTCGAGCATAACTATAAGTAGGAATAAGATTAAGTTTTGTTGTTTGTATCATTTTTGGAAGAACTCTTTCTAATAAAGTTTCCATAACTAAATCAGCATAGTGAGAGTATGTGTTTGGTATTTGTTCATCGGCCCACGTTCCCCAAGTAGGATCAAAACGTGAAATATATTTTGAATTAAATAAATAATCTGCAACTTTTCTTTTGTTTAAAAAATAAGCATAACAAAAACTAGTTAATTCTTTAGTAATTGCTTTTTTAACTATTTCATATTTATTTTTTTGAAAACTCATTTTATCTCCTTAAAATTGTTATATAAATTTTTTCCCTGTATTCCAACAAACTAATGAGCATCTTGTTCCCTCAGTAACAGGAGTAACTCTGTGCCAAACAAAAGAAGGAAAAAATATCATTGTGCCTCTTTTACGAAGTTCAATAGTAATAATTTTTGATTTTTCAGGATGTGGAATGCATATTTCAAAATCACCGCCTTTATAATTTTCTCTGTCTACCAAAATTAAAGTAGCAGAAATTTTTCTCATAGGTAGATTATCAAGAACGTCTGCACCAGAATCTGTGTGCCAATGATAAAATTGTTTCTTTGAACCTTCATACTTTGTAAATTGACATGACTCTGTATTATCCCATTGAAAATTCCAACCTGCTTGTGCATTAGCTTCATGAACTAATGGTTGTATTTCTCTATATAACCATTTTTCAGTTAACCAAACAACGTTCGATTTTCTTGTTTTTTCTAATTCTTCTTTTTGTTTTTCATCAGCACCTGCAATAGTGGCTACTTTTTCTTTTAAGTTTTTTCCATATTCAAGAATATAATTACAAAATCTGTCTGGAACAGCATTTTCTATAATGAAATAATTATTAACTAATTGCATTCTTTTTCTGCCTCTTTCATAGCATGAATTCGCTGTCAAGAAAACAATTTTAAAAAGATTGCTTGATATATTCTGTACACATGTTTAAATTAGATCTCACCCAAAATTAAAAAATCAGGAGAAATTATGGAAAATCAAGAAGTATTGAAGGCTATAGCTACCCTTGTAGATAAGGTGAGCAGATATCATGAACGTTTATTACAATTAGAAAGAGAGAAAGAAAGATTAAGTGATGCTTTTGCAAGACATCTTCAAGGATGTGCTTGTCATAATACTTCAGATGAACAAGTTATGTTAAACGGCAATTCTTCAGAAATTGATTGTGAAGCTTGTAGTGCTTAATTATTCAGGTGTTTCACCTAGCATATCTTCTAAAGAAGGAGCAAATACTTTTACATCTCTTCTAATCTTTTCAGCAGTTGTAGATGTCCCTGGATTATCAACATCAGCTTGAGCTGCATTTTCTGATTCATATTCAACACCTGTATCAACGTGAGTAATCGTTGTTTCAGTTTTTACTTTATAGTGAGGAATTCTTCTTCCATCACTTGTTGTAATGTGTCCTAGTAATTCAGCGGGTTCAACTATCGGCATCTTTGTCTCTCCAATTTATGTTAAAACTAATAATAACTCTATCTTTATCAGAATTATTTGTTTGTACTTCATGTTGTAACCATGAAGGAAAAAAAATCAAGGAATTTTCAACAGGTTCCCATTGTACGCTATGAGCGAGGTGTATAGAAGCTTTATCTGTTTTTGGGGGTGATAGTACCTCTGACTGTGGTTTAGGCTCTAGAAACACAATACTGCCACTTTTTTTAGGTGCCTTTAAATAAAATACACCAGATAGATAGTTATAGGGATGAGTATGAACATTATTTCTAGATCTTGGTGGATTTATCATGCCCCACATTCCAGTCACTTCAGGAACATAATTATCTTTTACATCCATGTGATTAAAACAATCTTTAGCGTATTTAAGAATATCATTAACTAAAGGTTTAAATTTTTTTATTTCATGTATTTCATCATTACTATGCCATCCGCCTATATTTGATCGAGGCATTCCTTTTTGATCTTTTTCTTTTAATTGGTATATAGCATCGCTAAGATGTTCATAATCTTTAAGTTGAAGAGAAAAAACTGGAGTTATAAATAAAGAATGAAGATTAATCAAAGTTGTCCTTTCGTAATCTCCATATAACTTGCAGTAATATGTACTTGATTAGCTGCATTTGCTTGGACTTTCATAACATCACTTTCTTGTAAAACTAATGGTTGTTCTAATAATTCTGTTGTTGTTTTTGTAGCAACACTTTTTTCTTTAAATACTTCAAACGTCGCTGATGATCTCAAGACTTCTATATCAAGAAGAGTGGTATTAGCTGAATCATTACAAACCAAAATAGATTTCACTAATGCTGTAGTAGGGGGCACGGAAGGAGAAGCACCAGGATCAGCTGTTGGCACGGTAATTAAAATTGTTAGGTCTGTCGTGGTGACATCCAACATTGCGCTTTTAAATACATTAGCCAAAGAAAAAAGCCTCCGCCTCCGCCTCTGATTTTAATTCGCTTTGATAGTTTGTGTTAAGCAAAAAAATAATTTGATCTAACAAATTTATCATTTGGTCAAACTGAGTAGCACTATACTCTGATGTTGCGTTTGGTAATCTTGTTATTGTAATTTTAGCCATTATCTTCTTCCGTCTTGTCTAAGTTGTAACTTTGTTGATCCAAGTCTCCAAGCTGTGTCATTAATTGTGTTAGTTTCATATTTAATTTTTACTGCCCTGCCTCTCCCTCTTACATTAATTTTCTGTGTTGTGCTAGAGATAGTTCCTGAAGTAGAAACACTATTAGTGGATTGTGGATATTGATTTAAAGTTAAGGTAGCTGTTAAGGTGTTTGATAAATTATCAAAGTCAGGAACTAATTTACTAACTGACATTAACTCGTCCCCATCTCCTATTTCTACTGAACCTGTAGTTAAGAAAGCTGTAATTGCTGCACCATTAGCTTGATTATTACCTGTCTCATGTTCATAAACATACGAAGCTCCTGCGGTCAAACCTAATATAGTAGATACATTTGCTGTTACACTTGTGCTATATTCTGTGGCTATTGGTAATTCATATACATAAGCACCAAGCCAAGTTGTTCTATCTAAAGTTAATGTATACCAAGTATTTTCTAAATAATTGTAAACAACGCCTCTATCTATTTGTGTAGCATTTGCTGAAGGGTAGTACCAAATAATTTCGTTAAACGCTGTGTTTAACCCAACGGCAATATCATTTCTGTTTGTATAACTAAGATCATCAAATACATAATCTTGCACAGAACAAGGCATTTTTTTAACAACACCATCATACAAATAAAAGGAATCATCCGACATCCAATACGCTTTTCCATTTACTTCTATTGCCGCATGCTGTGCTATTAATCCACAGTTAGCACCAAGTTGTCTCATTCCAAAAGTAAATGGAGTGCCAACAAATTGAATACCTTGTAAAGATGTATCGGTCCAAACAAGTATCTGACCCGCAGATTTTACAGCACCTATTATTCTAGAACCATCAGAAATACGAAGGGAACCTGCTTCATTAGTAGCTACAGGAGTATAATCAGTAGCATTTTCTCTATCAGAAAATCTAAAAAACAAATCATCTTGAGTTCCAGTATTTCCAATTGTTGTTTCTGTTCCAAAAATTAATAAGTGTCTAGTATCTGTAGAAACCAAACTAAATCTAGAAGCTGTTGGTGCATTGGATAAAGCTGTTGCTCTAGTTCCTAATCCACTTGATGTGTCCCAAATAAAAGTACCACCATTTAAAGCAGTAGCAATTAAATCTTCTCCAAAATTATCTAAAGACCATTGACGTGCTGACAATACAAGACTTGAACTTGATCTAGGAGTGTTCCAAGTGCTTAAATTCCATGTTAGAGTTCCCCAACCATATCCAAAAGTAGAAGTAGCAGGTCCTGTAGTTATTTGATAATTAGCATTTCCTGTTCCTCCACCTCCTGAAGTTGATCCAGAAGCTGTGCTAGTATGAGTAACTTTATATGTACTAGCATCTACATACGTTGTAATTTCAAACTCTTGATTCATATCTAAACCATCAATAGCTGAAAAAGAATCAAAGGTTACAAAATCACCTTCAGCAGCGCCATGAGCTGCATCTGTAACAGTTACTGTAGTAGTGCCATTTGTTGTAAAAGGATTTGTTAAAGAAGCTGTTTCTCTAATAGGAGTAATATCAGTAAAACCACCACCTGTAAAAAGATATAATTTTCTATCTGTTCCTAAAGCTAAATATTTGGTTCCATCTAAACCTAGCCAAGAATGTGTATCACGGACCACGCCCACAATAGTTTTATTAGGGCTAGGTAAATATCCCCAGCCACCCCATCTCTCAGGTTTTCCGTAGTGAAAACGTACAAAATCAGAGTCAACATATTTACGTTGGTCTCCTGCTGAATAAGCAGTATCTTGTTTATCTATACCAGGTTGGAACTTTAAATCAGTCAATTTCATGTTGGAGTATACTAAATTATTTATTGTTTTGTGGCAAGAATTGAGTGGCTACATTACCTTTGAAAGGGTAATTACCAAAGTGAGTCATACCGCTAAGAATATCCGCATATATTTTACCACCTATTTTCTGCCATAAACGGCAAAAAGAATAATCTTCAGATAAATATCTTTTAGTTTCTGGTTCCACCATAGTATCAAAAAATGCGTAGTTCCAATCAGATGTATCATGATAATTAAATTCTGTATCATGTGGTTGATTTAAATGTTGGTCAGATTTAAATTTTAAATCAGGATAGGCCTTAGCCATTTTCTCAAACACTTGTCTTTTTATTAACATAAAACCTGTTGCACCGTCTAATACTTCAATAAATCCTTTTTCAACTTTAACATTATTAGGATCTTTAACATTTAAATTATATTGCAAAGAAGCTGCGTGCAATTCATCTTCTTTTATATTAGGGTTTTCAATCACTCTTCTTTTAACTTTTGTCCAATCAATTAGTTTACGAGGATAAACACCTGTTATTACATCTTTATCTAAATCTAACATGCGAAAAACTGATTCAGGATTAAAAGCAATATCAGCATCAATAAATAAAAGATGAGTATATTTTTTTTCATCCATAAATAATTGAACTAAAGTATTACGAGCTCGTGTTATTAATGATTCATTACCGATTGTACCAATTTGTATTTCTATTTTTTTTTGAGCGGCTAAAGCAATAAGTTGCAAACAACTTTTAAAATAATCTGCTGTAAGCATACCTCCGTAACAAGGGGTACCTATGAAGATCTTATGTGACATCTTTATAAAATATGTTTAATGTAAATCTATTAGAGCTATCACCGAAAGATTGTAAATCTGATTTTGTATTTTTATTATGGTGCATGAATATTAAAAGCTAAAGAAATTCGTTTTTTATCTGAGTCAATAACTCTATGAAAAACATTGCCCTCAAAAAATAATAAATCTCCTTTTTTAGGAGTAATTAATGTTTTACTACTACTAGGAAAAGTAGCAAATTCTATGTCTGAGTTTTGTTCGGATATGTATAAAACTCCTGCAACAAAAGCAGGACTATGTTCATGAAATTCTTGATACCCCCATTTATCAATTATGTTTATCCAAGATTCATTTATTAAAAACGGAATGCTTCTTTTTTGAACTGCCTCAAAATAAATAGCTAATTGTTCGTGTATGGCTTCTCTAACATTTTTAAACTCAATAACATCATGTAATATATTATGACATAAATTATGAGATGTTGCAGAATTACAATTCCATTTTCTACTTTTAAATTTGTCCCCGTGTTCTTTTACATATTGATTAATTATATTTAATAATTCAATGTTAACACTTGTCTTTATAACACTTAATTTTTTAAGAATTATTTCTTGCATAACTTACCTCTAAATATTCTATTTTTGTTATCCATCCTTTAGGTATGGCAATAGCACCTCCTCCAGATACATCGTCTTTGTCTTTACTGTAAGATCTCATAATAACTATTCTTTCATCATTATTAGTAATCATCCAACCTACTTCTTGGCACACGGCCAACGGTGCATTAATAATTTCTTTTATGTCAAGCCACCCGGTTTCTGTATCACGGGCATCGAGCCACGTCACACGGACCATTGGAACTTTATCAATGTCAATCATTAATAGGTTCTTTTTTCTTTAAATGTAAATTAAAAGACACCGATCTTCTTTCTTCGTTTTGTGTTCTAAATGGATAAACACCATGTGATAACCAAGAAGGAAAAAGATAAATTGCTCCAACTTCAGGGGTTGCTTGATGTTTGTGTCCGCTAAAAGTTGCAGCTTGACCACAATGCCAAATTATATCTCCTACACAAGGATAGTGATCTTCTTTTTTATATTCTTCTTTTAAACTAGGTGGTACCCGTAAATAAATTACACCTGATAATTCTCCTTGGTGTATATGAAAAGGATTAAAGTCTCCCGACCATTGGCTCACGGCCCACATAGATTCAATAACCATTGAACCTACAAATGCAGGTGATATGGTATCACTAGCTGGAGGTATAGATATATATTGTTTAACAATTTGACCTATAGCATCTATTAAAGGTTTGAATTCTTTACCCCCTAAATCTTCAGTAGGATAACGAACTTCTTGTTTGACATTACCCGCTAAATTCATTGAATGATCATATTCTTTTGATAATTTTTCATCATCAAACAACTCTGTTGCTCTATCATCAAGTATTTTAATTAACTGATCCGGTAGTTTTCCCTGTAATATTGTAGGACCAAAAGGTCTAATTGCGTGAAAATCTACTTTAGTTTTTTCCTTACTCATTTCTTTTTCTTTTTCTTTTGCCCATATTCTTGTAGTTTTTTTATATTTTCTTTTACAAATTCTATTTCATCTTTATTTAAAGGTCTTCCATATGGAGGTGCGGGAACTACAGGAGTGGGTGTTTTTTTAGTAGCCATCATTCTTTCCTTTCGGTTAGCTATAAATATCTATTGTCATATAGCAATAATTTGCCTATAAATATATAATTAAATTGGCATTTCTACAAGTTTAGCCTCCTTGCTTATAACACACAATCATGACTTGCAAAAGGAGAACATGCTAAAAAAGATTTTTAAAGCAGCAAAAAAAATAGCACCGGCAGTAGGTGCAGGACTAGGATTTTTATACGGAGGACCAATGCTAGGTTCCGCCATTGGTGGTGGCCTTGGAAGTTTAGTTGCCGGTAAAAGCCCACAGGAAGCCCTTAAATTTGCAGCTCTATCGGGATTAGCAGGAGGAGCCCTTAGTAAATTTGGAGGTGTTCAAGCTGGCAAGGGATTAGGGGGAATATTTAATAAACCCGTAGGCGCTAACATAACAAGAGAAATTGCTGGAAGACCTATGCAAGCAGCTACTTTCCCTAAACAAAATATACTTCAAAAAGGACTTGGATGGATTAAAGCTAATCCAATGAAATCTGCATTAGCGGGTTTAGGTGTAGCAGGTGCTATAGGTGCTGGCGGTGAAGAAGAAGCAACATCAGAATATGAAGATGTATACGGAAAATATGCAGGCTTTAGAGATCTAGGTCAAGCGGATATTGCACCTCCTCAATTAATACCTTATGGTAGTGCTAATAAACCTTATGGCTTTAATTTAGCTAATGGAGGGATAATAAGTTTAGCAGATGGTGGGGACTTTCCTCGTAAGAATGGTAAGATAGCAGGACCAGGAACCGAGACAAGTGATGAAATACCAGCGATGCTAAGTGATGGAGAATTTGTTGTTAATGCAAGAACAGTTAGAGGACTTGGCGCAGCGATGGGTGCTAAAGGAAGAGAAGATGAAAGAGAAAGAGGATCAAAATTTTTATACAGTATACAAAATAATTACGGAGCAAGAACATAATGGTTGAAACTTACACAAATATTACTGCACAACCCCCTTACATAGAAAAGAGGGCGGAACAATTATTAACCTCCGTATATGGAGACCCAAAGGCTGTTAAAAAAACAGGTGAAACTGATGAGGCTTTTAACTTACGAAAGTTTGGTAGAGCAGGTATATCTCAACCTACTCCACAATTTAAATTTGCAAGTTTTTCACCAGAGCAGCAACAAGCATTTACTTTAGCTAGTCAAGGTATTGGTTCGTATGCGCCGTACTTACAACAAGCGGGACAACAAGCGGGACTTGGTGCTACTACACAAGCTGTTGGAGCAGGACAATTATTAAGCGGAGCACAAGCCTATAATCCTAATCAGGCACAAGCTTTCATGAATCCTTATCAACAACAGGTTACACAAGAAGCTCTTAAAGAATATGATCGTCAAGCTGATATTGCTAAACAAGGTTTAGCTGCTCAAGCGCAACAAGTAGGTGCTTTTGGTGGCTCACGTATGGGTGTTCAAGAAGCAGAAATGGGGAAAAATTTAGCTGACATTAAATCAAGACGTATCTTTGAAGACATGTCAAGAAACTTTCAACAAGCACAAGGTGCAGCAATGGGAGCATTTGGTGATCAACAACGAAGAGCATTACAGGCAGGTCAAGGTTTAGGTCAACTAGGTTTAGGTCAAGCAAGCACAGGTAAAACTATGGCTGGACTTGGCGCTCTTGGTTCACAATTAGGTCAACAAGATATCCAATCACTTCTAGGTATAGGTGGTATGAAACAACAACTAGGTCAAGGAATGTTGGATGCTCAAAGACAACAAGAAATAATGGCTCAACGTGAACCATTTACTAGACTTGGATTTGCTAGTGATATTTTACGAGGAGTTCCAAGTGGTCAATATCAGTATACTCAACAACCTTCAACCAATCCATTTACTCAAGCACTAGGACTTGGTATTGCAGGACTAGGAGCTTACAATCAATTCCAAGGTAATTAAAATGGGTTTAAATAATATACAAAAATCAAACCCAAAAGTTTTAGACAGACCTATGTTTGCGAAGATGAAAGATGGGAGAATTAAACCCGTGCAGTATGCAATGGTAGGAAAATTAATAACAACAACAGGTCAAGGTGCTTGGTATGTAGGAAAACAAGGTCTTCCGTATTTGATTCAAGGTGGTAAAAAAATATATCCGAAAATAAAAAATCTTCCTGCAGTAGTTAAAAATAAACTTCCTAGTCTTTGGAGAGGAAGTAAAACTAAAACAAGTAAAGCTCCACCAAATGTGGCAGGAACTAAAGAAACAGTTACTCTTTCTTCTTCAAAAGCACCTGTACCTTATGGCGCTTTTAATGCTGGAGCATATGCTCCTACTACAGGACAAATAATTAAAACAGGATTGTTTGGAATACCTACTTTTGCGGGAGGAATGTGGGGATTATCTGAACTTATACCTGATTCATGGAAAGGAAAAGAAGAAGAAGAAATTGTAGAAGAAAAAGAAACAATTATACCAAGCGACAGACAACCAGGAATAAAAGAATCTAATGAAAAAGGACTTAAAAAAATAGAAAAAGAAACAAATGATTTAGGCAAAAAAATAGAAAAAGGAGATCTTGATGAGCTTATTAAAGAAAGAATAGACATCTTTGAAAAATATTTAGGCGATGGTAAGGATCAAGTTAGAAAAGGAGGCTTTGCAGCTTTAACAGAATTTGGATTAAACTTAGCTAGTGCAAGAGGTGGAAACTTTATGGATAAGATTGCTAGGTCTGCTAAAGATCCTTTAAAAACTTTTACAGCTATAGGTATGGCTGCCAAAGACAGAGCAGATAAAATAAAAATGGCAGGAGTAAAAGCGGGTATTGAAGCAGAACAAGCACAATTAGATAGACTTGCAGAAGCTGATCCAGAGGGTACAACTTTTCAAAGAAACTTAGGAACATTAACTGCTATGTTTACTGGAGCTGATGGTAAACTTACTATCGCCGAAGAAGACTTAGTTAACATGGCTAAATCTGGGGCAACTACAAGTAGAAAAGAATTTGCTGCACAAATTTATGCTAGTCTAGGAGGAACACAAAACCCTAGTACTTTAAAACAATACACGGATCCCGAGATTGCAGATATTATAAACAGAGGGTGGGCTGTTGTTTCAGGAGAAGGACAAGTTTCAGAAGAAGTAGAAGAAAAAAAAGAAGTCATATCATTAGACTAGGAGAGTAAATGGCTCAACTTTATACATATCAAGGGCAGGAATATAGCCTTCCAGATGGTTTATCTAATGAAGAAGCCATGACCAAAATAAAAAACCATTTAGGAATAGATGACGACAGAGCCGGGTATTTAAAATCTGCTGCTGCAGGTGTTATATCAGGGGCAGGAAAAGCTGTAGAAGGAATCACGACCCTCGGTACAACGTTAATTGATCTTGGTGCAGGAACCGAACTTACAAAAGAAGTAGAAAAAAAATTTGATGAAAATGATTTTTTTAACAAGATGGAAGATTTTGCTGATGATCGTTGGACTGGAACAGTAACAGAAATTTTAACTCAACTTGGTGTACCTGGAGGTATAGCATTAAAAGGAGCTAATGTTTTAATTAAAGCAAAACAAGTAGGGACATTAGCAAAAACAGCGAGACGGATGCCTACACTTACACGTATGGCTGCAGTTGGAGGTGCAGAACTTGCAGCAAAAACCGAAGATCTAGGTACATTAGGTGATATGATGGGCTTTGGTCTAACAGAACAACGAGAAAAACAAGGGGAAACCGGAAGAAAAGAAGCAGTAAGAAATTTAGAAAATAGATTTAAGTTTGGTTTAGAAGGAGCATTAGGTTTTGGTGCGTTTGAAAAAGGAGTAATTCCTTTATTTAAATTTGCTTGGCAAAAAGCAGTACCGACAGCTAAAGGAATAATTACCAGAAGTACTGGAGGTCCTGATCGTGTAACTCGTATGGTAGATGAAACTAAATTAGAAGATTATGTAGATCCTGTTTCAGGTCTTACAAAAAAAAGATCAGTGAAGACTGGTAGAAGAGTTCCTCAAGTTACACAATTAGAGGAAGGTTTTCAATTTAGTGCTAATAATATTCTTCGTTGGTTTGATAATAAAGTTTTAGCAAACTTACGAGCACGAGGAGTTCAAACTCCTAAGATGTTTGATGCTTGGAGAAAAAGAGTAGGCGAACAACGTGCGGCATTAACCGAAGCAAATAATTTAGTAAGACAATTAGAAAATGATGTCCAAGATCTTATAGACCCTCTAGGTGGTGCGTTGGATGATGTGGGTATAAAAAAACGAGAAGAAATTATGGAATCAATTTATGATTATCTTACTGCCCCTAAAAATGCAAAAGATGCTACTAAAATTCCTAAAGAATTAATTGAAACAGTAAATAAAGTAAGATCTCATGTAGATAATTTAAGTGAAACTTTAATGAAAAATCCATTAGCTGTAGCTCACAATGAACCTTTTATTCAAGCAGTAGCTGCTAACATAGGAGAATATTTAACACGAAGTTACCGAGCAATTGGAAGTTCAGACCAAGTAAAAAAAGAATGGCTAGAGACTCTTTATAAGACTGATAAAGGAAGAGACATTATTGAAAAAGCTAAAATATTTATAGCGGAAAAAAATCCTGGTGAATATGGAAAAGTTATTGGTTCAAAAGGAAACGAAAGATTTGTCCCTTTTAGTGGTCCTCAACGTGAAGCAATGGATGCAGAAATTACAGCTATATTAGAATCAGGAAAAATGAAAAGTTTAGGTGGTGTTCTTGAACGTTTAAAATCAGTTGATGGTGAAATATTCAAAGCAAGACAACAAGTACCAAAAGAAATACGTGCATTATTAGGAGAAATTAAAGACCCAAGTATACAATTACTAGAGACTTCTAACAGAATAAATAATTTTCTTACCTCTTCTAAATATTTTAATAAGGTACTTGATGATGGATTGGGAAAATATATTTTTGAAGAAGGAACTGTAAGTCAGGGAGGACAAAAGTTTATGAGAGAAATAATAACTGACACATGGAATCCTTTAAATGGAAAGTTTACTTCAGATGGAATAGCTACCGCAATTGAACGTATGTCGGATATAAACAAAAAAACAGGAATGTTTGATAGTCCATTATACAACGGACTTCTTCTTGCACCAAAAGCTTTAATACAAGAATCTAAAACTACTTTATCTCCTATTACTCACTTTAGAAACGTAGCTAGTGCATTACATTTTTCAGGAATGAATGGTAATTTATTTAGTCCAGCTACTTTTATAAAAGATTTTAAAAGATCTTTTGATATTACCAAAGCCATAACCAAAGGACAGTTTGAAACACAAGCAGGCAGGCGATTATATAAAGATACTGTAGGCACTAAAAAATATGAGGAAGCTTTAAATCAATATAAAGAAATGCAACGATTAGGTATTGTAAATACTAGTGCAAGACTAGGAGACTTAACAAGATTACTTGACGATATGTCTAGTGGATTAGAAAACTTAACATCTGAAGGTCAATTTTTAAATGTTTTAGGTAGGTTTAAACAACCAAAAGGATTAAAAAGATTAAGAGAAGGTGCTCGAAGTTTGTATTCTGCGGAAGATGATTTTTATAAAATACAGAATTGGTTTGCTGAACAAAGTAAATACAAAAGAGTTTGGGATAATTTACGTCAAAATAATCCAGAAGAATTTGTTAAAAAATATGGAGAGTTAGCAAGAGATAAATATGGTATTACTAATTTATTAGACGAAAAAGGTTATAATCAATTTGTAAAAGAATATGCAGCCGAAACGGTTCGTAATAATATTCCTAACTACGATTATGTAGGAAGATGGATTCAAGGATTACGTAAAGCACCATTTGGAAACTTTGTTTCTTTCCCAGCAGAAATTTTACGAACAGGTATTAATACTATTAATCAAGGAGCAAAAGAATTTGCTGATCCTTTAACAAGAGGAATAGGATTTCAAAGATTGTTAGGCGCAGGATTATTTGGTGTTGGTTCTGGTAAAATAGTTCAAGAAACAGCACAGTTTATGACAGGTGTTAGTAATGAAACAATAAATTCTTTACGAGAATTTTTACCAGAATGGTCTCAAAATTCTACACTCATCCCTATTAAACAAAATGGTCAAATATTTTACATAGATTACTCGCACAGTAATGCTTATGATTTTTTAACTAGACCTCTTCGTGCTGCAATGAATGGAATAAATCAAGGGATAACAGATGAGAAAGGACTGACAAGCGCAGTTATGCAAGGAGCCATAGATGCGGGTAAAGAATTTCTTCAACCGTTTGCTTCTGAGGCAATAATTACAGAATACTATTTAGATATTTTTGCTAGAGGTGGGGAAACCAAAGACGGTGTAAGAGTTTGGAATCCAGGAGATGGTCCTGGCGAAATAGTAGGTAAAGCTATAATGGAATTTGCTAAACGTGCAGCACCTGGTTCTTTTAATCAAATATACAGAACTTATTTATCAGGTGTAGGTAATGTTCAAAAATATAATCGAGGATACAAACCTGTTAACGAAGCATTAGGACTTCTTGGTTTTAGAATACAAAACCCTTTTATTGAACAAGGATTACAATTTAAATCTAGAGATAATCAGGAGTCAATAGATGCTGCAAAATCTGTTTTTGAAAAAGCAGCACGAAATGGTGATGCTTCACCAGAAGAAATAGTAGCTGCATATGCAGAAGCCAATGAAAGAATGAAAGAAGCTGATAAAATATTATATAAAAAAATTAGAGCAGCAGAAAATTTAGGACTAAGTAAAAGTGAAATTATAAAAACATTAAGTAATCGTTTTTCAAAGTCTAAAGCTACAAGACTTATAAACAACAGAAGCAACCCATTTAAACCTTCTGAATTTAGTTTAAAAGTTATACGAGAAAATGCTATGCTTAGAAATAAACCTGATCCATTACCTACTTTAATGAATTTAATCTCTCCAATTTTTCAAAATTTTGGGTTAAGTAATTTATTTGATGACCCAGAAGGATTGTTTGATAAGCCATTTGAATTTGATATACGAGAAGAAGACAGAACACCTAATGTTGTATATCCATCGGCTCAAGATGCATACGGTGCTGATTTAACTGCTCTTCCTCCAATGATTCAACCTAATATTCCTACTAATACAGGTAATGTACTTAACCAATCCGACACATCTCAACTTGCCAAAAGCGGAGATATTGATATAACTGAAGCTATAGCAGCAAGGAGAACATAATGCCGCCACCGGGAAAAAGAACTAAAAATAAAAGGCCAAGTAGACCTAAAAGAAGTAGGCCAAACAGACCCAACCGAGGTGCTGGGGGCAGAAGATCTAGGCTTAGACGTCAACAAAAAGTTAATAAACGAGTTGCTGAAAGACGCCAACAAACTGATGGTAATAGAGGTATAGCGGCGGCTAGAGCTAGTGGTAAGAAAAAAAAATCAGAACCTCAATATCTTACAGGTAGAGATGCTGCAGCAAGAACTGCTTCTAAAGGTAATACTCAAAATAGTTTACAACAAAGTGTAGGTAGTCTTGATAGACGAATTAAGACAGCCTTACAAAAAGGAGATACAGATAAAGTTAAAGATCTTCGCTCAAGACAAAAAAAGTTTGTAAAAAAATTAGGATACAAAAGAGCTGAAAAATCTGGAGGAGTTCTTAGAACTTCTGACGGAAAAATTATGAGAACAAGTGATGGTAGCCCTATGCTTACCGGTCCGGGTTTAGATGTGTTCCAAGAAACAATGGATCAAGATTATATAGATCCAACAAGACAAATACAAAACGAATATCCAGAAGCCTATTCAGAAATGTATCCAGTCGCTAGTCAATTACAACAAGGATTACCAGGTGTACGTTTTGCTAAAGAATTTTTTGACATGGATGAAAAAAAGATTCCTTACAACTTAGAAGATATGCCAGGGGTGCGATACCCATTAGACCCAGTGGCTGTAAGAACAAGATCAAATAGACAGTCACCATTAGATGAAGACCCTTTTACTATTTCCGATAGACAACCAGGATTAGATTTTGAAAAACCAACACTACCAGGAAAAGATGAAGTTACAGATAAGGATAGACAAGCGGCTATTGATAGAGGAATTGATCCTAATTTTATTTTTTCTCTTCCAGATGACCCGGAGACTCCAATTGTAGAATCAGATTTAAGTACAGGTTCAGCTTTGCAATTAGCAGAAGCAGCAAATACACAAGGTACTTTGTCAGATTTAGTAGAACAAGCTACTAATCAAAAAAATTTAAATGTATCCCCTAATGTGTTTGCTTTACCAAAACAAGTTAAAGAAAACTTAAATCAACAAGCTGATGTAAATAAAAAAGAATATGAAATAGAAACGTATGGTAAAGAAATAACAAGCGATGACTTAAAAAAGGCTGGAATAAATGAAGCATTTTATAATCAAAAATTTTCTACTCCTATAATTCAACAACAATTGTTTAAATCAGGTGTAATTGAGGAAAAAGATGTTCAAGCTCCTATAGTAAAGGATGTTAAAGCAGCGCAAAGTGGTAATTTACCAGGGCAAATTGCTGCGGCTCCGTTAGATCTACTTGGTTTTTTAACCGGTGCAAACCAACTAGATGGTTATTCAGATATGACAGACTATGTTAGAAATGAGGCTTTTGCCCCTCAACAACAAACAAAATACACGGGAGAAGAATGGGCGAATAACATAGCTACAAAAAATAAAGAAGCCCTTGCTGCTATTGAAAATGCTCAAGGTTTAGACATGAATCAAAAATCTTCTTTATCAGATTTTGTAAATCAAGGTGGAGTAAACTTAACACCTACTTCTATAGCAGGAGTACAAACAAATGATCCTTATAACTTTGCCAGTGAGCCTGTTGTCTTTGACGAGTTTGTCCAAGAACGACTTAACAAATTACGTTAATGTTAAATATGCGTGATTGGATATGGGTTGGTTGTATAGTAGCTGGTATCGCTTTCACTAACGGGATGATGTCATCACGAGTCACGGCCCTTGAATCAAAGATAAAAGATTTAGATATGTTGCGTATTGACTCACGGCTCTCGGTTATTGAAGTACAAGTAAAAGAAATAAATCAAAAGTTAGATAAAATTTTAAGTATTAATTGATACATTAAACAAGTTTGGATACTCTTTTAATAGGTATCCTATTGTTGCTTTTAATTTAGGAATATAATTAGGATCCACAGCATATCCCTCAAGAGTTTCTATTAATGCAATAACATCCATTTCTTCACTTATGTATTGTTTCATTCTTAAATCTTGATAATCTTTAAAAAGATGATGTCTATTTAAAAGTTGAATATAATCAGCAACTGATTCGCATTTACGTTCATACACACGAATCATAATACTAGGATTACCTAAAGCTTTTAAATGTTTTGAAGTAGGATCGGTTTCTATTATTCCATAAAAATTATTTCCTTGTTTAGCAAAACGAGAATTACCCCAATCAGATTCAAGAGCTGCTTGAGCAACACTAATAATTATAATAGATCGTGAAGGAGGAGGAAGATAACTATTTGT
>Ga0208299_1000923_pt1 | contig 23964 bp, 35 predicted proteins | sample 15_taG_FD_184089 | JGI IMG/M metagenome (GOLD analysis project Ga0208299, IMG submission 184089) | Marine viral communities from the Subarctic Pacific Ocean - 15_ETSP_OMZ_AT15312 metaG (SPAdes) (version 2) | ecosystem: Environmental > Aquatic > Marine > Oceanic | place: Pacific Ocean | collected...
TGCCCTCGTAAGCCGTCGCCTAATGACGAAACGGGTGTGGGTGCGGCAGTGGAGTTCCGTGCCGCCATACCGAACAAGGCTGCGGCTATCGATATCCACGGGGACACCGGGGCACGGCTCACGCTGGAGGTGGCGGACTCTGATTTGGCCGATTTCCTGCCCATTGTGACAAAGCGGGGCAAGGTGCTTGTGGTGTCTGTACGCGAGGAGGGCGAGTAGGATGCCGGGCTACGTAGGAGGAGGTCGACGCACTAAGCAGGCGGTGCAGCAAGCGGATGCGGTGAGCCGGGTGTATGCGGGCAGACAAGCGCTCCCGTGGACAAAGCCGCAGAACCGAGCTCGCCGCACCCGGCTCGAGAATGACGTGGCCAAGTGGCTCGCGCACTACTTAGCAAACACATACACCCGCAAGTTTGAAGAGCCGCACCTCGAGATCATCGATGGAGCAATGGGTGCAAACGAGACAGGCGGCAGGTTCGCCGTGGCAGCTGAGCGCGGCATAGGCAAATCAAGCCTCCTCTGGGGCGTCGTCCTCTACCTCGCTCTCACGGGCAAGCAGCCGTTCCCGGTTTGCATCCCGTGGCAGGAGTCCGCGAAGAAACGAGCATTCCGGTTCTGGAAGTCTGCACTGTGCTTCAATGAGAAGCTACTCGCCGACTACCCGGAAATTTGTGGCCCATTCGCGCACAGCAAGGGTATCCCACAGAAGCTCCTTACGATCACATGGGCGGGCGGGCCGAACGACGGCGCGTTGTGTGGTGGCCAGCTGAACATGAGTGAGGGGCTTATCGTGCTGCCCAATGCGCACGGGTGCATAGGCGGCAGCACGATCAACGGCAACCCGCGAGGTCTCAACCACCCGCAGGAGGACGGCACCGTGCTCCGCCCGAGCATTGTGCTTCTGGACGATGTGCAGGACAGGGGAACTGCCAAGAGCCGTACGCAGGTGCAGTCCGTCATCGAGATGATCGACGGCGATGTGGCTGGTTGTGGTGCGCCGGGACGGGACATGCCGATCTTGATGGCGTGCAACTGCATTGAGCGCGACGACGTTTCTGCTCACTACCTTACGAACCCGATGTGGCGGTCTATCCGGATCAGCTGCGTGAAGACTTGGCCGGAGGGGTGGGATGAGGAGGACGGCGCGTGCCACACCGCATGGGACGAACTGCGCGTCCGTATTCAGGACGACGACAACCCGACTGGCTTCTACAAGAAGAACAAGCGGGTCATCACCAACGGAATGACGCTCTCGGCACCCGGTGCGTTCAAGGGAGCAAAGAACTGCCCTGATGCGCTGTATGGCGTCATCCGGATGTACATGCAGATGGGGCACGACGCTTTCATGGCAGAGCGTCAGCAGACTCCCATTGAGAAATCCCCCTCTATCCACTCCGTCACGACGCAGGCTATCCTCGAGAAGGAAGACCCGAACGCCCGGTCGGGCGTGGTGCCTGAGTGGGCGACGGCTGTCGTGGCCGCGTCTGACATCAACCCCTCGTACGGCATCAGCACAGTTGTCGCCGCAGTGGGTGGCGACCAACGCATGGCGGTTGTTTGGTACGGCATACACCGCACCAAGATTCCAAGCACCGACTCCGAGGCGCAGCGCAAGGCGAAGATCATGCGCGAGCTCGAGGTACATGGCAAGAAACTAGCCGCTCTACCCTGTCGCCCGAACCACTGGGTCATCGACGGCGGCGGTTCCCCACAAGAAACCGTGATCGCCTTTGCTGCTACGTCCCCACAAACTACCGGGCTCGAAGCGGTGTGCGCATATGGCCGGGCGTGGCGGCAGTTCAGACCCAAGGTCAAGGACCGGAAGTTCGAGCAAGTCTTCGTGCGGCAGGAGTCTCGCTCGAAGCGGTGGGCGATCTGGAACGTGGATTACTGGAAGGAGATCGCGCAAATGGCGTGGATCGCCGCCACGGGCGCACCGGGATCGTGCTCTCTGTTCCGGGGTTCGCACCGAGAGTTCGCCGACCAGATTTGCCGGGAGACACTGGCAGGCAAGGCGGAAACCGCAGGCACTTGGGTATACGTCTGGAACACGAAGGCCGGACCCCACGATTACGGCGACTGTATGGCGATGTTGTTCGCGTGTGCGGCCATTCTTGGTATTGGCACGGGCGGGCAGCAGAAGATCAGGAAGAAGAAACGCATAGCCGCCGTCATTGGCGGAAAACGAGTAGGAGGATAGACACATGGCAAGCAAGCCAAAAACCACAAGCAAGCGGACGACGATTCCGCAGACCCGCAACCCCAACCCCAAGCCTCGCACCCCCAAGGTCGAGCACTACGTCCCCATGTCTGCGCAGCGCGTTTGCCCCATGTGTGGCGGCACGCTACGAGCGGCACACGGGCGGCACATCGACCCGGTACGGAAGGTCGTTCTTGGGTACAGCAACTGCATCAAGTGTGGCAACCCGGCCTTAGTTGAAGCCCCGATGAACGGGTACCAAGAGCACGAGTTTTGCACCCACACGATAGCCGTGGCAGAGTACCAGCGCATCTCACGTCGCTGATTCTACGCATAGAACGAGGCTACGTAGGAGGCATTGACACTACGTAGCCTCATGTGTTTCACTTCTGGCATGAGGGAACTCGGATTCATTCCAGCACAGATCGTCGGTGGCGAGTCCATCTGGGTTGCTGACGCGAACACCGCGCAGGGCCGGGAGGACATCGTGCTCGAGGACTACACACCTGCCGACGGATACACCCTCGCTTACACGTTCGATGCGCCTACGCCGCTGTCGGTGGATGCCGATGCGAACGGGGGAAACACGGGATGGACGCTGGACATCACAGGCGCACAAACGCTTACGCTCCCTCCGGGGCGGGTACCCTTCGTTGGCATGATCACGCACACCTCGTCCGGGCGCACGTTCGCTGCGGACCGTGGCGGCATCGTGGTGGAGGCGTCCCCGGCACGCACGTCCGACTGGACTGCCGTCCTCACGGCTATCGAGGCCGCACTGCTCACAGTAGCAACAAACCCACATGGCAATCTGTCTATGGACGGCATGTCGGTGAGCTACCGAGGAAGCTCCGATCTCATCGCCTTGCGCGACTACGCTAAGCGCGAGCAGGGCAAGGACTTAGGGCGCAGAAACCCGCGTCGAATTCTTACGAGGTTTGTATGAAGGCACTGTTCAAGAAGGCAAAAGAGAAGCGCGAGCGCAAGCACCGGGTAGCCGTGCGGGGATTTGCTGCGGCAGAGGTCGACCGCCTACTTGCTGGTTGGCGCATCGACATAGGCTTCACGCCGGGCGAGATAGGCTCGCACCTCGAGGCTGTGCGTGGCCGCTCGCGCCAAATGGCCAAGGACAACCCGCACATGCGGAAGTTCCTTGCACTGGTAAGCACGAACGTGGTGGGGCAGGGGTTCAGCCTCAAGTCGCTACCGCACGACATCCACAATCAGGAGCCAGTCCTGGATACCAAGGCCGCGCAGTTCATTGAGTACCACTGGCGCAGGTTCTGTACACACCGCGACCCACTCACCACACAGACCTATTTCGACTACACGGGCATCAAGACCGAGGCGGAGATGGACAGGCTCAACGCGGAGACATGGGCGCGGGACGGCGAGTACTTCATCCACGTCATCCGAGACGCAGACAACCCGTACGGCATTGCGTTCCGCGTGCTGCGTCCGGACCACTGCGACCACACCTATCACCAAAGCGACACGGGACGGGGTACGCTCATCCACGCTGGAGTAGAAAGAAACACACAGACCCGAGTCCCTGTCGCTTATTGGTTCCGGACTTCGCCACGCAATGCGCATGCCTACCACGGCACCACGCCGCTCATCAGCATCCCGGCGTCCGAGATCATCCACGGCTTTGTGCAAAAGGATGAGGACCAGCCGCGAGGCGTCCCCATGGCGCACGCGTCGCTACGCATTCTCAAGATGCTCGACTTGTACAACGAGGCAGAGATCACAGCCGCACGCGACGAGGCGTGCAGCACCCGCTCGTATCAGGCGGGGGACGCATCAGACCCGGACGACCTCATCGATCTCACAGACCCGGACAACTCGGAGGTGGCGAACGCGCTTACACAAGAGAAGCAACCGGGGCAGGCCGAGATTGTGCCGCGTGGGTACACAATGGAAATCCACACGCCACAGCATCCCAACCGTGAGATCACGGCATTCAAGAACTCCATCCTGCGGGACATAGCGACCGGATTTGGCGTGGAGTACGCAAACTTTGCTAACGACTGGTCGGGCGTAAGCTTCTCCAGTGTACGCGCTGGCACCATAGGGGAGCGCGACATGTGGATGGTGCTGCAGGATACGATGATAACGCAGTGCAAGCAGGTACAGTTTCTTACATGGCTACGTAGTTTCCTTAACAGCCAACTGTCGGGTGGCATGCCCATCAGCAAGCTAAACAAGTTTGCTGAGCACAAGTTTCGGGGTCGCCGCTGGATGTGGGTCGACCCGGTCAAGGACATGGCGTCTGCAGAGAAGGCTCGGCAGTACGGCTGGAAGACGGATACAGAAATCGCAGCCGATCTCGGGTACGACTACGACGAGAACTTACGGCAAATGGAGCGGGAGTCGGATGCGCGAGAGGCGCACGGCTTCCCTCGGACAATGGGCAGCGACAATGCCCCCACGGAGGACAACCCACGTGAAAAAGAAGAAACTCAAGACTCGGAATAAGGGTACGGAACCGGAGCGGCCAGATTTGTCCGTTCGCGACTGTACCATCGACGTGCGAGCTAAGGATGGCGATACGCCCGCCTCGGTTCGCATGAGCGTATCGAGTGAGGAACCTGTGCTGACCGTAGTGCGCTTCAATGGCGACTACATGCAGGCGTACGAGATACTCGACCACACGACTGAGAGCGTCGACCTGTCCCGCGCAAGGGATGGTCTGGTCGTTCTTGACCGCCACTACGGGGACCAAATCGGTCTGATGTCCGTAGAAGTGCGGGATGAAAAGCTTGGAGGCGCAGTTCGGTTTGGTGCCGGGCAGCGAGCACAGGAAATCGCGCAGGACGCGGAAACAGGCATACGCCGCAACGTCTCGGTTGGATACCTAGTCGATGCAGCGAGCTATCGCTTAGAAGGAGACAAGGACGGCATCCCGGTGGTTCGGGCAATGCACTGGACTCCCTACGAGGCAAGTTTCGAGCCCGTCCCCGCAGACCCAACTGTCGGCGTAAGTCGCGCTGGACAAAACGTAGATGTGCCCGCCAAGCGCGCACACAAGGAGAACAAGGACATGAAGCCTAAAGAAATGGCGAAGCTCTTCGCCCGTGCCGCTAAATTCGGCATCGATCAGAGCAAGGTGGAGGCGCTTTTCGTAGAAGACGCCACATACGAAGGAGTCCGCGCACAGCTGGACGCCCTCATCGTCGACAAGCAGTCAGACGACAACGAAGGCCTTCGCGGTCAAATCACGGTGCTCAATGAGCGCAAGCCCGACATCACGCCCGACGTGGCACCCGTTGTCGTGCCGCCCATCGGTGGCGATGCTGAGACGCAGACAAAGGTCGTGCGTCGCTACTCGGTGATGAACGTGCTTCGTCGTGCTGCAGGCATCGACCGCGACGCCCTTGGCAACAAGGTCGACGTTGGATTCGAGCAGGAGATCAACGACGAGTGTCGCGACCTCAACATGGGCTCCGCTCGTGGTGGGCAGTTCATCGTGCCGCACGCAGTTCTGGCCTCCCGCGACTTCACTGTCTCGGGTTCTTCGTCCGCATCCGTCTCGACGGACCTGTACGCGAGCGAGTTCATCGATCTGCTGCGCACGAAGTACGCACTGGGTCGTCTCGGCGTTCGCTTCATGTCCGGCTTGGTTGGCAACGTCGCCATTCCAAAAATGACGGCAGGTGCGACCGGGTACTGGGTGGCAGAGGGAACGGACGTGACAGAGTCGCAGCCTACGCTCGGCCAGATCACCGGAACCCCGCATACGTGCGGCGTCTTGACCGACATTTCGCGTCGTATGCTCCTGCAGTCCACACCGGACGCCGAAGCAATGGTGCGCGATGAGATTGTGCAGCGGATCAACCGCACTGTACAGGTAGCCGTGTTCCAAGGCTCCGGTGCTGGCGGTGAGCCTGCAGCCATCACGAACGCATCGGGCATCAACAACCCGAGCATTGCGGTCGCTGGCACTCCTACATTCGCGGAGATCGTAAGCTTCCCCGGCGCGGTGATGGCAGACAATGCCGACGCCGACGGGCAGAAGTGGTCGATGACTGCTGAAGTCTGGGAGAAGCTCGCCACGACCAAGAAGGACGCCGGAAGCGGCGACTTCGTTCTGAATACCGAAACCAAGCAGATGCTCGGTCGCGGGTACGAAGTCACAGAAGACGTGGGCGCAAACTCCCTGTTCTTCGGCGACTGGTCGTCCGTGGTTGTTGGCCTCTGGGGTGCTGGTATCGACCTCAACCTCGACACCGCTACCTTGTCCGCACAGGGCGGGCTGCGGATCGTGGGTCTGCAGGACGTGGATGTGATGGTGCGCCTGGGCGAAGCCCTCGCCTACAACGCCGCTGTCACAGCGTAATCGCCGCTGCCTGCTGCCGGGGCTGAAGGCTCCGGTGGCGGGCGGCACATACTGCGACTCTTACTAACTGACAACCAAACGGGAGGCCCGGTCGAGTTGCATGTCTCGACCGGGCTGATCTAGCCATGAGCACTTGGACAAGCACAGTCTTCACAACGATCCGGACAACTCTCGGAGCGACGAAGACAAAGCACAAAAGCCGCACTTACAACGGCACGGCTACGAGCATTCGGAGCGCACTGGACCAAGGCGGCATGGTTCTTGTTGATGGAGCGGAGGGCGCGGTGCGCTACTTAGTAAGCGAGTTGAAGAACCCGCATCCCAAAACAGGCGACACAATTTCTGTGCAGAACACGCACAACACGAAGTGGGGCGAGTACACGATACTCAATGCCACATACGAGCATCAGGGCGAAACGCTCTTAATCAACTACGGAGCCAAGTATGGCGGCTAATGTCGCAGTGGAGGTGGACCCGGTTCGCATCGCGGACTTGTCAAACGCTATCGATAGAGCGGTACGTGAGACAGGCGTGAGCGCGGATGCGGCTGTTCTGTATGCTGCCGTGAAGGTAGCGGCGTCGGGGCGTTCTGCCGCCAAGATACGCAAGCGGTTTCACAAGATTGTGGAGAACCCGACGTACATCTTCGCTAAACAGGCTGCGTCCAGCGCACGCCGCAAGATCAATGCAGCCGAGCGCAAGGGAAAGAATGCGAGGCTCACAGACGAGGAACGCGTACACCTCCGCAACTACCAAAAAGAAGCTCCGTTCTTCATTGTGAAGCACAGCCAGAAGGGGCTCCCCGACCTGCTGCCCACCCGCGATCGCAAGGATTTCCGCAGGACCATCACAAGGCGTGGGTTGGCCAAGCGCGTTTGGAACGTGCTGGCGGGTAAGCTGCAGTCGATGCGGGAAGGCGGTGCCAACGCAAAGGGGCCACACTTCCGTGCACGCAAGTGGAAGGAAACGCTTGGCGAGGGCGCGGGCAACTACGCCGTGCGGATGATCAACCAGCTTACGTACCTTGAAGACGCATACCCGGGGATCACAAACACCGCGCTGGAGAATGGGGCTACGGCACTATTCCGGGACTTGGATAGACGCATGGAGCGCATAGCAAAGAAGGCAGGCAGCTGATGGCAACTACTGTCAAAACGATCGAGATTTCGACTGCGCTACACGCTGCGCTTAGGGCTGTGGTTCCGGACGATGTTGCGGTCTATGCGAGGGGCGTGCCAACTGATGTCGACGGGAACGCAGACGAGTACGCTACCGAGGTGGACCGCAAGCTCCCCATGGTCGACATCATTCCGGTCGGGCAACGGCCACAGTTCTTCACGAGTAGCCTGCGCGCCTTTGCGTTCAGCTTGCGTGCTGTGTCGTACGGACCAGAAGACCCGTTCCAAGTTTCGCTTTACACAATCGCACAGACCATCGAGGAGTACCTTGCCAGCGCGCCCGCACTTGCGCTTACGCTGGTGGAGTTTGACGCTTTGGTGGTCGAAAACGAGCCGGATATCGGCAATAGCGGAGACGCCGAGGCACTTCAGTTCCTCGAGTGGCTCATCACGATACACACGAGGTACACATCATGAGCAGCATGAGATCGATTGGCCTCGCAGTAGGACAGACTTGCACGCCGGACACAGTCCGTGCGGTCGAGGAAGCGGGCTACCCGGATGCGGCGAAGGCCGAAATCTGGCCGGGGCGTACGCTGAATAAAGCGGCAGTGAAGACCATTGCCGACTCCCTCGACGCCAAGCCTGCTGCGAATCCACCTAAAAAGAAGACAGCCGCACGCGGCAAGAAAGATGGAGGTAGCGAATGACCGCACCAGCATTTGGAGCAACAGACGTACTCGCACTGGGAGCAGACTGGGAACCCGTCAGCAACTCGCCCGCGAGTGCAGGCACCCGTGTCACAGCGGGCGGAAACGACGGAGACGTCATTGCGTCGAACGTGCACAACACGATCGAGAGCGGAAGCGCGGCCTACATCTACACGGGAGCGGAGACCAGCTTCATTGCTGCGTGGGCTGCGGCCAACTGCCGCCCCGGTGAGCTTGTGGACACAAACACGCTGATGGTCCTTTCGCTAGCGTTGGATTACTCGCCGTGTGCAGCGGGCAAGCGTCCCTTGTGCACGTTTGGCTATCGGGACGGACCCACAGCGGCACCCACTACGCCGTTCTGGTACACGACTGCCCTTGTGTTGCCCACATACACGGCAGCAAACATCGAAGTACCGGAGAGCGTGCTCACGCTGACGTTGGGCGACGCAGAGCTCCAAAACCTCCAATGGGGGTTGGGTATGCAGTTCGACCCGTCGCTGGATAAGGACGGCGACTACTTGGCCGGACAAGGCTTTGGTGCGGAAGAAACCCTCGATCTTACGTTCGTGGGCTTACCTACGTCGATCACTTCGACTGGGTGGGACCAAACTAGCGGGCCGGGTGCAAACACCGGGCTGCAGCTGAGCAACACCGGGTACGATCAGTCCGCTTACCAGTTCGTACGCGGCGTGACACGCTCGACCTAAGCAGGAGGCCACACACCGTGGACGCACCGGGGCTACATCCGAAACTACGCAGGACTCTTGAGGCGTTTGATGCTGACGGCATTGAAATCACGCCTGACCAGTTTGCGTGGCTTGTGACGCTACGAAACAAGTGCGACGACCCGTCTGCAGGAGCCCCGGCTCTTGTGGTAGGGTCGCCGCTCTCTGTGTCTGGTGTCGATTTCTACCCGATGCACAGGCTCGCTGACCTATGGTGGCTCCGGATCAATGCAGCGTTTGAGGGGAGGCAGGGCGCGCAAATCTTCGCTTTCCTCTTTGCCCATGTGCGCAGTGCGCCGGGCGACACCACGCTGCGCGGGCTTATGGCACCGCATGCGGCGATGGAGGCCGTCGAGATGTGGGCAAGCGACGTGCCTATCCACGACAGCGAGCTCACGCGCATTTGCGACATCGTGGCAAGCTTGGACGGCGACGACGAGAGCATCCCCGACCCGAGTGCTCCGGAGCAGGAGGACGACGTGGTTCCGCAGGACAGCGGAGCGCGGTTTGCTGCGATTATGTGCGGGGCGTTCCCCGGGTGCTCGCCTGAGTTTTGGCTCACCGGGATTAGCAGCCGGGACGCGATCGACATGCTGGACGAAGGAAACGGCGAGAGCTTCGCCACGGGGTCGCACAGAACCACAGCCATTGCAAACTATCTCAAGGCTGTGAAGCACGTGAGGGCATCGCACCATGGCTAAAGTCGTCGACATCGTCATCAAAGCGAAGGACGCCACAGTGGGTGCATGGAAGCGTGCACAGGCTGGCGCACGCCGACTCAAGAAGACGCTATCGGGCGCACTGGGTGCTGCCAAGAGGTTCGGCGCAGGCGCAGCCGTTGCGATTGGACTGGTCGGTGCCGCCGCCGCTGCCGCAGCTAAGCAAGCAGTCGGGGCGTACAGAGCACAGGCCGAGGCGGAGGCTAAGCTTGAGTCCGTGATCCGGGCGACCGGGTTCGCCGCAGGCAAAACCGCAAGCGAGCTCAAGAAACAAGCCGCCGCGCTCCAAGAAACCACGGGCGTCGGAGACGAAGTCATCATCAGCACGCAAGCGATGGTGGCCACGTTCAAGAACATCAAGGGGGACGAGTTCGACCGCACTACCAAGGCCGTGATCGACATGGCCGCTGCGATGAAGAAAACGGGCAAGGACACTGCGCAGGTAGAGGCCTCCAGCATCCGCTTGAGCAAGGCGCTCAACGACCCGATCGCCAATCTGGGCGAACTGTCCCGTGTTGGTGTCCAGTTCACAGATACACAGAAAGACCAAATCCGCGCATTTGCCGAATCGGGCGATATGGCTGCAGCGCAGGGCGTCATCCTAGCCGAGTTGGAGTCGCAGTTTGGCGGGACCGCCGAGGCGATGTCCGAAGCGAACAAGGGGATGGACGACCTTAAGAACACCTTCGGCGACACGCTCGAGGAGATAGGCCGCACCATAGTCGAGACCGAAGGTTTCGAGGGTGTGGTGGCCCGGCTCACAGAGGGGCTCAAGAAACTAAGCTCCGACGGCTACATCGATTTGTGGGCGGAGAACGTGCGCGGTGCGATCAAATCCGTGATGCCCCTCATCGACAAGGTGTCCAAGGGCTTCAGCTTCATCAAGAACAAGATCCAGGAAGGCAGTGCGTTCCTCGGTGCGCTATCTGCAGGGTCGTCGGTGGCAGAGGCGAAGGAGTTTGCCAAGAGCGTTCCGCAGCAGATGAAGGACGAGCAGGACGCCCGGCTCAAGCAAATACGCGAAGAGAAGGCTGCGAAGAAAGCTGCGAAGGCAGAGGCTGAGCGGTCTGAAATGGAGGCTGCGCAAGTGGCGGTACGCGCTGAGCAGTCCGCCCGCAAGAAAGCAGCAGCGGATAAGGCGGCAGCAAAGGAAGCCAAGGAACAAGCCAAGGCTGACAAGGAAGCGGCCAAGGCTGCAGCCGAGCGAGTCAAGGTGGAGGCCAAGCTCGTAGACACCAAGAAAAAGCTCGCCGACCTCGACAAGAAGCGCATACAGGAGGGGTTCGAGAAGGGCGCAGCACAGAACGACGCCAAGATATCGGAACTCCAGACGCGGCTTGGCGGTATTGCCAAGAACAAGGAGGAGCGCAGGGCGCAGGAGCTCGAGGCCCGGGGGCGCGATAGAGAGGACCGCCGCGAGAAGGAGCTCAAGGCGCGACAGGCGCGTGGCGTGAAGCTTGGTGCTGACGCGCTGCAGTTCCTCGAGAGGCGCGACCTGCAGGACCAAATCGCCCGGCAGCAGGAGCAGAAACGAATCAACGAAGAGAACGCAAAGCTACTTAGGGAAACCGAAGCAGCCAACGCCCGTAAGGAAATGGTCGCATCGCTTAAGCGTACAGAGAAGATGCTGACAGCAAATCTGGCGAACGCGTAGGAGGACTGACGATGGGATGGCTGACTACATACGGAGCGACGAATCTGGTCGAGTTGAGCGAGCACAAGCAGCGCGAGAGGCGCACAGTGCTTAGCGTTCTTTATTACCGGGACAACTCGGTCGTGCAGTCCGAGTACAGGGGAATGACGGAGGGTACAGCAGACACTTGCCTTGCAGCCGTGAACGATCCGGCTAACGGTGTGAACGCAGCCAAGCAGAGGGAGAGCGAAGGAGGCGGCTACAAAGTCGTGCTCACTACTCTCACCGAAGGCACATGGACTTAGGAGACGAACGATGCCACGCATAGCCAACTGGCTCAAGAACACATTCAAGAAGGGCGACCCGGTACGGGCTGTTCCGGACGCGGAGTGGTGCAACCGGGTGGCGAACATCCTGCAGGACATCCGTGGCATTGGGTGCCGCATCGAGAAACCTACCGATGCGAACGGCTTCAACTGGTGCATCATCGTCGACGGCAGTAGCGACGGCGATCCAACTACCGGGTACGAGCCTCCTTGGGACGGCGGTGGAGACACTGGGTATGACGGGCTTTTTGAGCTCACTAGCGTGGGTACCACCAACTTCGAGATCACGGACACGCAGAAGGCGACGGGCACCATGGTCCGCATGGGTGGCAAGGACGAGATCAAGACGATCAATGCTGGGTCGGGCATGCTGTTCGATACCGACCATTGGCAGGCTTCTGCTGCACTCACCGGGGACACGTACATCTACCTGCTCACAACGAGCGACACTGCAGCAAGCATCGTACGCGCAACCACGATGCCGGACGTATCGTCGGGTGGCTACGACTACATTCCGCTTTGGTTTCTGCCGTGGGATGGGGTCGAGAGCGAAATAGACACCGACAGCATCGTCGACCTCCGCACCGGGCATTACAGGCTCCCGGACAGGAGCGGAGCTTCGCAGTACCAAGTGCTTGCGCTGGACAGCAACCAACGTCCCGCGTGGGACTGGCCGAGGTTCCACGTATGAGCACGGCTTTTACAGACCCTCAAGTGCACGGTTTCGACATGCTGGACGTCGATGTGGCGAATGAGTACGCTCGCGCCTACTACGAGCGACAGCAAATGAGCGGTGTGACAGCTGCCACTCTCGACCTTTTTGCTGCTGGCGATGATGCCACGCGCATTGAGACGGCGACTGTGGCCGAGTCTTGGCTGGAGTTCCAAACGTGGATAGAGGCAAACTACATGGATTTCGTCAACATTGATGGGAAGCTGGACTCGGGCGACTGGGATGCAGAGGCTACGATCGATGTGTATGCCAGCCTAGCGGAGTTCCGGAGCGTGGCCGGGCTCAATTCGTCTGGTTTTCGTCGTGCCACCACGTGGAGTGGAGTTGGGGCTCCCACATTCTCGTACGGGCTAGCGCAGGGCGGCGACATTTTCGGCTACTGGGTGTATGAAGACTTGGCAGCTGCGTTCTCGGCGATGATCCACACAAAAGCGGTTGCGACGATTGGCACAGACTGGAGCTACGAGCGCAATGTGAAGTCGCTGGCTAGTGCAGGCTCGCCGCACGCTACGTGTGCCCTCGCTATAGCCGCTTTAAACGCCAAAGCATGGCCGGGCAGTTGGGTATCGTCGGGCACGGGGCAACTTCCCTACGCAGTCCACTCTGGCGTGTACTTGGAGAATCCTAACGACTGGACAGGCGGTGCATTCCGGCAGCACATCAAGCCGAAGGTGCCGATCGCAACCACTGCGCTTGACTGTGTGTGCGACGTGTATGTGTTTCTCGAAGACCCGGGCCAAACTGCGGACTACCCCAACGAGGCCGATACAGCGTGGGACGATGCCGATAGCACGGGCGCTACGGAGGATGCGTGGCATTTCTTTGAGGAGCTCGCAGCTGCCGCTACGGACCCGCGCGAGTCAGACAACTGGTTTACAGCAGACACAGGCGACCCGACGACGACGATCAGCACGGCGTGTGGGAAGCTCGCAGGGATTCGATCGTCCGACCATGCGTTTGTCTGTCGATGGGACATTACGAATAGCGACAACTAGAGAGGGAACGATGAAAAAACTGATGGCGATTTTTGTGGTAGTGGGGGCGCTCTCTGTTGGGGCTGCTCCGGTGAAGTACATGGACATAGACACAAACTGGCAGCAGGCGCAGGAGCTCGAAGACTTGCACCTGCAGCAGGGGGCGTCGATGGCCCTCCGCGTGCGCCCCAAGATTGATGGGCGGTGGTTGGACCTCACCGGGACCACGGCGCGATGGGAGGCAAGGGAGGTGGCAACGAACGCGTCTGCGTACACCGAGGCCTCCAGCCTTACATCGAACGAGGCGCATTGGATTCAGATAGACCTCGATTCGAGCGAAACGGGGACTAGCTACACGAACTGGCTGTACAGCGTCGTGCTGGTGTACGGAGGAGCCGACTACCCGATTGGCGTGGGCCGGGTGCACGTGTGGCCCTCTGCTTGGGCAGGCGCGAGCGCGGAGCTTGTCGGCAGTGGGTACGAAACAAATGGCGTAGCAACCCCCACGATCAGCACGCTCAACTTCGGCTCTGGGATTAGTGCAGAGTACGACGGGACGAACAAGCTTACCGTGAGCGTGCTGGGCACAACGGATGACCTTGGCGACCATACAGCCACACAAGACCTCGATATGGGCGGGTTCTCGGTCACGAACGTGGCAGACGGATCAATCGGTTTTGCTGGAGGCGAGACTATGAGCGCGGCAGACATCACGAGGTTCAAGGCAGTGACGAATGCGATCACGGCTGAGACCGACCCGATCTGGATCACAGTCTCCAACACGGTGACGGCAGGTGCGGCTCTAGGTGCCACGGCATTGCAAGCAGAGTCACAGGGCTTATCTGATGTGCTGGCAAACGATGTCGATGGCGACGATCTGACGATCACGAATCTGCATGGCATCATCGTTGATGGCGCAGCAGGGGGCCATATCGGTGCGCGGAAGCAGGGTGGGTTCCAGGTGCTGACACTACACGCCTCGGACGCAGGTGCGAATGGTGACAACAAATCCGGCATCGTTCAGATGTACAACGAGAACAGCGGAGGGTTGCCGGGCGATTTGCTGTTGGGTGCAGCGACGAATGCCGCTGGAGGCATCTTGTTTTACACGGGCAATCCGCCGACGTTGCGTGGGAAGATCGACCACGATGGGACTTGGCATGTTGGTGGTGGTGATGTCACGAATGCAGGCACGTTTTATGGCAACGGGTCTGGGCTGACAGGCATCACGGCTACCGAAATGGACCCCGAGTGGTCAGCACAAAGCAACTCATTTGCTCGCACGTCCGGCTTTCAAATGCTCGGCAACATCGACCTCAATGCGTACACGCTCGACAACGGGGTCGTGGATGCAGATCAGCTTGCGATAGGCACGATTCCCGCGTCGGCGTATGGTGCGAGCGTGGGAACTACGAACGCAATTACGAGTGCGGGGCTGTTGGACATTTCTGCACTGCTAGGGGGAGGGGGAGGAGGGGCAACCGCACTGTCGGAACTAACCGACGCGACGATATCTGCGCTGGTATCGAACGACGTACTTGCGTGGGACGGAGCGACGTGGACGAACTCTCCAAGGAAGTACGCCTATGCCACACAAAGCGGCACGTGGTCGGGGATCGACAACGTGTACGACGCTGACAACAGCCCTGAACTAGCGGTGTCGCTGGACCCCTATGGCCTCATAGAAACCTCCGGGTCGCTGGACCACATCGATGTTCCTTACGACGGTCGGTGGTACATGGCACGTGCGACCTTGCGCATTTCTTCTGTCACAATCGGACACGACTACTGGCACCAAATCGGAGGCACGAGTGTCGACATCATGCACTCGCTGCACCGTCTCGAGAATATCGAACAAGCGAGCAGCCAAGGCCTTACAGCGATCGTCTTTGTCCGCGCCCAGAACTCCGGGTCTGACGTGTATTGGCGGATCAAAAAGTCGAGCGGGTCGGACACGGATGCAACAATCAACAGCTTCGGGCTTAGCCTGATTCAACTATAGAGGAACGATATGAGAGCGATCTTGTTTTTGTCAGTAGTTTTGGCCTCGGCAACGGTGCTTGCGGACGACGCAGTCGACCGGGTGCTAGCGTGGAAGCACGCGAACGGGTTGCACGACACCTTTGTGTCATTTCGTACTTGGTCCGACGACGGCAGGCTAATTCGCGTCACAGGGTTTGAGCGTCTAGGCTACACCAACGTAGCCACAGAAGCGAACGCCATCAGCCCAAGCGCGCTCGACGCATGGTTAGCCGAGCGGGATGCCCTCGACCCCGAGGTGGCATCGCTGCAGTCCGACCTCACGAATGCGGTGGCTCAAGCGTTTGGTGTGATGCCGCCCTACGAACCGGGCGTGCAATCCAACTACCGTACGATCCTTCGTCGTCAGATGAAGAGTGCGCGGGCGGGCGTCGACTCGGCGTCCAGCATTGACGAACTAAAGGCCGCACAGCGCACTCTCAACCAGCGGCAGTACATCCTCAACTTGATCCGCGAGCTTCGCGTTGCCGACCCGGACTGGACGTTGGGGAGCGTGCAGTGATTCCGGGCGCGTACAGCCGGGGGCCGTCGTGGTGTCTTCTTTGCGTTTTGGTGGTGGCTCTCGCCATAGGGCAGGGGTGCAGCACGTCGGAGCCCGTCGTCGGCAACGAAGACCCCAAGATCACGCAAATCGGGCGGTGGTCTGGCCCGGACGTCGAGCTCATGGTGGAGCACTGGGATCGCATGTGCACGGAAATGGGCCTCGACGGGCCTACCCTTCGCAGCCTTTGCGACGTCCGGCAGGAGTTTAGCCCGGCAACTCCGGGCAAGGGGAGCCAGCGATGGGGTCCGGCCACGTGCGACGGCCACGGGTGTTGGCACGGAATAGCCACGTGGTCGCGGGCTGGCGACTACTTGCTTCGGTGGCCCGAGCGCAGACACGAGGGCGTCATTGCACACGAGCTCATGCACCCGCTGCAAGACATGCTCATCGAGTTGGGGTACATGCCCCAAAGCGAGATGGACGCGGCGGAACCTGCCGGGCACCCGGAGCACATGTCGGTCGATGGGCGGCAGTACCGCACCGAGCGCGTGGTCGATTGGAGGTGGCCTTCTGTGGTGGAGTCGATGTTGCACGCGGTTCGAAATTCGTGGTGGGACAAGCCCCACTGCGCGACCGGGTTTGAGGAATACGAACAAGGAGGCGGAATATGAGGAGCGCACAGGTAGTTGGTGTGGTGTTGGCAATGGTGGTTGTGTGTGGAGCAGCCGAAGAGTCCCCGGTGAAGGTGGGGCCTCATGGCTCACAGGGGATTTCTGCGGCCGTCGATCTGGCCAACCCGGAAGTGCGTGGGTGGTTTGCTGCTACGGTCGACCCGGCACCCGAGGAGAACAATGCGCTCACGGTGCTGTACGCGGTCCCGAGGCTGGCGGGTGGCATGCTGGTCGCCGCTGCCGAGAACCCCGGCAAAACCGCAGTCGGGCTTGCAGCCGGGTATGTGGGCGTGCGCGCTTGGCAGGGCAAGCTAGACGACGACTGGAAGAAGCTTACCGGAGGAGACGACAACGATGACGATCCCAAGGGGTTCAAGTCGCAGCCCGGCCTGTTGCAGGTGCCGGAGGACCCGCGCAGTTTCAAGGGCGCGTTGGCAACACGTCAGTCGTGCCAATTTCTCGGGCAGTCGTCGGACAAGGTGAAACTGAAGGCAGAGTTTGGGTCGAGTGGCAGTTCATCGTGTGAGATCGACACCAACCCGCCGGAAGAAGAGTCTAGCGAGTAGGATTTGACGAGGCAGCAGACTGTCGCGGGAAGCTGCGACCAAGGCTTGCACAAGCATTGAGAACAAGACTCAGGGCGCACACGCGCAACCTGACGCGGACAAGGAAAGAACGCATGAAGTGTCAGCGCAAATCAGGATACAGGGGGCTGTAATGAGCCCACCGGAAGAAGACGTTGTGGTCCTCGACCCTTCGATTGCAGAGGCGATAGCGCGAGCCACAAAAAAGGAAATCAACGGCAACGGCAAGCACTCAAACCAACGGTTGTTGGTGTGGATGGCGGTGGCGCTTTTGACTGGCGGCGGCGCGGGTACATTCTCGCTTGCGGGGTTCACAAACGGCGTGACTAAGGCGGAGTTTGCGGTAGCCGTTGCGAGGACCGAAGAAGTCGAGACCAATTCGCAGCATCGTGCCGCTATCGACAAAGCGCAGATCGAAGCAGACCGCAAGCGGGACGATGAGCGCCACCGCGAGTACGCTGCCAAGCAGGAGACTCTGATCAAGGAGGTCGAACGCTTGAAGACCCACCAGCAGCATGAGAGCGCGATGAACGCAGAAATGCGGCAGGACATCAAAGAACTGTTGAAGATCGTTAGGTGATTGCGTGCCCGTGAAGATTGCACCGGAAAAACTGCGGTATGAGCGACGGAAGTCGTGGAAGTACGAGGTAGTGGAGACCACTGTGCTCGACTTCTCGCACACGTCTCACCGACTGCTTGTGATGGACGGGTGCGTCGAACTGCGCAGCCGCTACCGGGACTTTTGCATGGCGACTATCCAGCAGACGAAGCTCACCCTGTATGAAGGAATGACGTTCGACGGGTCGACCTTCGCGCTGGATTGGTCGCCCATGCAGAGGGGTGCTGCGTTTCACGATGCGGGGTGTGAGGCCGTGCAGCAGGGCGTTGTGCCTGCGTCGAACCAGCCTACGTTTGACGCGCTGATGCGGGATGTGTGGTTGGCGGACGCAGCCCTTGTCTTCCCGGTGCTGCGTCCGCTATACGTGGCGGGTGCTCGGCTTAGGTACCCGCTTGTTCGTGCGTACCAACGTCGGTTGGTGGGGCACTAGCGTCTGGTCCCATGTAGGTCGGCACGGACCGACGCTCGGTTTCTGGTGATGCAAACCGCCCGGTCGCTAGCAGGAATGCAACGTGTCGAGCGTCGTGCTCCTTTGGCCAGCCGATCACGAGGAGCCTTGCAGCCCTAAGTAGCGACTCGCACGCGAGCAGTTGCTCGGCCATTGCGTCTATCGTCCGGTGGTCTTGTGCTCGCGCAGCCTCCAGCGCTGCGATTTTGTCGTCTCGGTTGTCTAGTGAGAACCCCATGTCTACCTCCCTTAAAAGTCGGCGTATGCGTCGTCGCCGAATAGCCTCTTGATGTTTGTGCGTGCGTATTCCGCACTGCGTATGTCGGTTTTCCCTGTACACTGCGTGCAAACCCACAGCACCTCGCACACCCTGCCCGTGCGCCCCTTACAGAGAGCGCCGACCGTGGCCGGGCGCTCGCTGCAGCGGTCGCATTTGCCGCTTGCCTGTTCTGATTGCACGTACATCAGACAGCCCTCGCAGCTAGGAGGGCAAGCCCGATTACGAGAGCGGCGAGCGCGATGCAGCACACCACCGTATCGACCACTTTGTCTTGTTTTCTTCTGTAATTGCTCATGATCGTTTCTCCTATAGCGATGGTGGGTTGATGCAGTGGGGGCAACCGTGCCGGGCGGCGTGGTCGGGAATGCTCCCTCCACACCACTCGCACACTAGGCACCTCCGGTTTGTTGGGTGGTGTTCAAAGCGGGCACCTCGTCGCACCCGCTCGAGGAGGATGTCCCCCTCTGCGTTCTCGTCGCCCTCGTTGCGTAGCGCCTCGAGTTGTCGTTCTCGCTCGTCCTTCATGTGAGCCTCATTTCCACGGCGAGTTGCGTGGCTTCTGGCGTACCCGCCGCCCGGAGCGCGCTCTTGAGCTTGGCATTCCAGCCTTGGGCGTACGTACCCTTCACTTGTTTGCCGGACCCGCCGAGGCAGAACCCGGTACCTCCGCACATCTGGCTCCACTCCAAGATGCCCCCGGGGAACCCGCCTTCGATGGCCTGCTGCAGTGGCGTCGTGAAGGCCTCTTCCTTGCCCTCCGTCGCGCTGGACCCCTCCGGAGCTGTGTTCGCACCTGCCCCGGGGCTCCTGCGCGGGGACGGGGCAACGTCGCCCGCCGTTTGTGTGCTCCCTACCCGAGGCTCCTTCCCATGGTCTGCGCGAGCTTCTGCCAGCATCGCCCGGTACACCCGCTCGCGTACTGCTGCTTGTCTTGACAGGATGTCGCCCGACTCCATCTCGAGCTCGTCCACGTCTGCATCGTAGTTGGCCGCTACCACGGGTACGCCGTCTAGCGTTGCCACATACATCGACTGTGCTTTCCTTGTGATCTGCAGGTTCATTGCCACTGCCCTTCCTTTCGCTTGTGTCCACTTGCGGGACATGGTTGCCTTGCTCACACCCACCACGCGAGCGCAGTCCGTCAAGGACATGCCGCTGATGAGCAGATCGGCGAGTTCTTGGCCCAAATAGGCCACCAGTTCTTCGTACACCCCATGGCGTGGCGGTGCGTACCCGGCATCGGGCACCTCGTCCATTGCCAGTTCCTTCATCCGGGAGCGCAGGACGTCGACCGACCGCCACCCGGCGCGAGTTGCCCAATAAGCCGGGCTATGCTGCACACCGTCCTCAAACGCCAACCACGCACGCAGTGCGATTTCTTGGCAAATGTCTTCAGCGCACGTGCCGCCGCATGCCCCCACAATCCGGGCGCGTGCCGCGATACGCACCCTAGGCTCGATTTCTTTCCAATACAGCGACCACTTCATCGATGCGTACCTTTTTGGGGTTGCCTTCCGACCCCACGCGCCCAAGGCGCACGAGGCGGTAGATGTTCTCGGGCGAGCACCCGGCGGCGATAGCGGCCTCGGTGATGCCTACGTAGGGCGAGTTGTTTGCGTCATTGCTCATGTCTTCTCCTTGTGTGTACTCGTACAGGGTGGTGTGCCGCGAGCCCCGGAGAGCTCGCGGCGTTTGTTTGTTAGAACAGCATCGTTTGGTCGCGCCAATTCTCCCGCACTTCGCGTATCTTGTCCCGCTGCTTCTTGCTGCGTTTGCCTCTTGTGCGGACCCGGCGCATGGGCAGGTGCTTCTTCCACCGCGTGTTGCTCACGTAGCACCCGGATTGCGTGAGAATCCAGTCGCCCGTGAGGACCACCTTGCCGCCCGGCAGAATGGACGCGCTGCGGCTCCCCTTGAAGAGCATCTCGAGGACGCGCTTGCCCGAGGGCGTGTCGACCTTTGCATGGAGCCCGCAGCGTGCGATGTCGCTGACAGCCTGCATCGAGTCGCTCGCGCCCTCGCGGACGATCTTGTTGTGCAGCACGCCATTGTGTGCAAGCACCCCGCGCTTGCTGCTGCCCGTCATCCGGCCCATGCGTGTGAAGCATGTGCTGAAGGGGAACGGGTGGCAGTTGCTCGAGTTGATCGTGCCGTGCGTAGCCCACCGCATGTGGAGCAGCATGGCGCGGTCGCCCTGTTCGGCCATCGCCACTTCTGCCATGAAGTCGAAGGGGTCGAAGTAGCCCTTGCTCCACGACACTCGGTCGTCGCCGTCGCTGGCATAGGCAAACCCCGCACCATCCGGGTTCGCGGCGAACATTGCCTCAAGCTCCACTTCGGGCGGGAGCCCCTTGCCCTTTGGCTTGTACACGATCACGCACATCACAGCACCTCGTCGTTCATTGGTTTCTCGTTCATCGGTTCGTTCACAGCTATTTCCAGCAAGCCGTACATGAGGCATTCCCACCGCGCTCCTTCGGGGTGGCGCATTGTCTCGCTCATCAAGGCCTTGTGGCCTACAGCGAGCACGTCGTCGGCTTCGTACTTGCAGTTCAAGCGGGCTGTGTTCTCAATGGTTTCCAGCACTGCCAGCCCTCGTGCGTGCTGCTGCTCCATGCCCTCGCGGGCTTCTGCGACCATTTGGCTCATCGTGCGCTTCATCGTGTGTCTCCTTGTCTGTGCCCTCGCGGGCGTTCCTGTTGTGTGATTCGTTTAGGCTGCGGCTGCTGCTGCGCGACGGCGACGGCGAGCATTGGCTGCGCGGGTTCGGCTTATTGCGGCTGCGCGTTGCTCGGTCGCCACGAACTGATCGCGGCGTCCTTCGAGGAATGCTGCCAGCGTCTGCAACTCGGCGTTGTGCACCAACCCCGCAGCCTGCTTCACATCGTACCAAGTGAGCTTGTGGTCTGTGATCTTCATTGCGCGCTTGCAGCGCACCACGATTGCTTGCGTGAAGGCCAACCATGCGACGACCTTGTCAGCGTCCACGGTTCCTTGGTGGTGGCGGAACTCGACGGTTGCCTGCCGATAGAACGACTGGACGTTGAGCTTGTGGTAGCGGCAAGATCCGCGCATTGCGTGGCGCTCGACGCTGCCATTCTCGAGCGAGGGAACTAGGCTCTTGCAGTAGCGGGCTCCGGCACCACGACGGCTCGGGGCGACCAGCATGTCGACCTGCTTCTCGGCGCGAGCGTAGAAGCGGACAAGGCGCTCGAGGTGCAGCTGCTTGTAGTCGCGGGCGTCGTGGTGGACGTGCATGCCGCACGACTTATTCACGCTAACACCGAGGTCGGAGAGGACTGCGCAGACCTTGCGAATCTGCTCGATGCCGTCCTGCCCTTTGAGGACGGGCGACACGATCTCGAAGCCGACGCCGCCACGGACACCAACCGAGGAGTCCATCACGATCTTCCAATGAGGACGCGTGCTGTGATTGTAGCCCTCGCTGCGGCAGACGATGCCTTGCTCGTTCAGCTTTGCAATGACATCCTGCCGTGCAGTCGGGCTCATGCTCACCACTTCGAGCTCCACTCCGTACGTCCGTGTTTCGTTGATCGTTGTTTCCAGCATTGTCTCGTCTCCGTTTGGGTTTGGCCGCTTGGCCTTGTCTCTCAATGTGCGTCCATTGTACCACAAGCAGCAGCAGAACGCAACCCTTCAGGGTATCGGGGATTCCCCTATCTTGACCATAGGGGACTCCCCTATATCGCATAGGGGAGTCCCCTATATCGCCCGTAGGGGTGCCACCGGACCGGGCTCCTAGTGGCCGTAGTTGCCGCCCCGCACCCGAGGCCTGCCCACCAAGCTCCCGTTGTACACGTAGAGCCACGCCCGGCCAAACCGGGTGTCGATTTGCACCCGGTCGTAGAAGCCGCGCAGGGGGTCGCTGGCCCGGTACCCCTCGAGGCAGTCCAGCGACCCCATCGTTTGGTCGTCGACCGCGTACACCTCGATGTGGATGGTGCCGTCGCCCCGCACCACGCCGGGGAACCCGCCGAGGCTGTGCATCACAAACCCCGGCGTGGTGTCCGTCCCGAGGAACTGCCCGGGCGCGATGACGCGGTGGTTGCCGAAGCCCCGCTTGAGCGTTCCGTACACGGCGACTACGTGCGCCATCCCCTTCTGATTTGCTGCGCACCGCTTGTGCACGATTTCTGTGTTGGTTGCTGCGACGTCGTCGGCATGCGTGATCTCGTCTTGGCACCACTGGCAAGTTGCTCGTGTGTTCATCGTCTTCTCCTTGTGTTTGCCTGCTTAGGCGGTTGTGATTGATCCGTTAGCCGTGCGCATCGACCACCCTAGCTGGTTGAGCGCGCCGTGGCTTAGAATCCCGCGATGCGTGTAGTCCGGCACACCAGACTCCTCATACACCTCGAGCTCCGTGTATTCGCACCATGGCCCGCCCCCATCCTGCATTGCCACTGCGAGGACCACTCGTCTGTGTGTACCTTGGCCTTGGCTGTCCATGTACCCTCGACTGCTGTGCAGAATGAACTGGTCGCCTGCTTTGATGTTTGCGTATGTCTTCATTGTCTTGCTCCCTTAGGCTTCGCTGGTGATGCGTTTGGTGTGGTTGCCAACAGGCTTGTCCAGTGGCATCCCCGGAATGAAAAACAGCGCTGCATCGTCGCTGTGCTCGTACGTCCTTCCGCTGTGTGCGTTTCGCAAGTGGCGGTGCATCGCCGAGTGCGACACGGTTGTGTACACCCTCGTCCGTCCTTTGTGCGCGTAGAATGTGGAGTGCTTCATTGTCTTGTCTCCCTAGGCTTCGCTGATGATGAGCTTGCGCTGTTTTGGCTGGTACACGACGACCATGTCGTGCTCGTCGTCGTGCTCTTCCTCCGAGGCGACCTCGATGAACTCGGGGAAGTCGATCGTCACGACTGGGGTGTAGCCCCGGTTGGCTACGATGGCCTTGATCTCGTCGATTGTGAGTGCTTGCTTGCTCATTGCCGTGCTCCTTATTCGAAGTGGCGCATTGCGCCTGTCAGGGGGTTGTACGAGAAGCCGCGCTTGGGGTCTGTGTTCTCGTGTGCTTCCTTGCTCCACACGCAAATGTGGTCGGCGAGGTTCATTGTGCAGATCGGCGTCCAGCCTGCATCGGCTACCAGCTGCTCGACCTGCTCGCGGTCCATTCCGGCTTCCATCGTCTCGGTTCTCACTGCGTATCCCATCGTCTTCTCCTTGTGTTGGCCGCTTGGCCTGTGTCCCTCAATGTGCTTTCATTGTACCACAAGCAGCAGCAGCAGGCAATGTTCGGCGATATCAGGGATTCCCCTATTTCGACTATAGGGGATTCCCCTATATCCCATAGGGGAGGTTCTTGCGGATTACAGGGGACCATCCCCCCCCACGCTG
>Ga0208299_1000925_pt1 | contig 23920 bp, 29 predicted proteins | sample 15_taG_FD_184089 | JGI IMG/M metagenome (GOLD analysis project Ga0208299, IMG submission 184089) | Marine viral communities from the Subarctic Pacific Ocean - 15_ETSP_OMZ_AT15312 metaG (SPAdes) (version 2) | ecosystem: Environmental > Aquatic > Marine > Oceanic | place: Pacific Ocean | collected...
GTCATTCTTAAATCATCGCTAAGGAGCAAAATTGTTTTTCGCTCATTTGAGGGGAGAACCTCGTATCCGTTACGAACATCTCCAATCTTATACATGTGGACTCCTAATAACCGTTTTTATAATTTTCTTTAAGCTCTTTTGTCTCTGCAATTGTTTGTCTAAAATCGTCATTTTGTATGTATAACCACATTGCACGATTCACTAGCTTTTGAAGTGTTACATTTTGTACTCTAGATTCGCTTTTGAATTTTGTGTACACTTCAGATAAAAGCTTTATTGACGTTAATTGCCAAATATCTTGTATCATATTATTATCCTTATATTGTATTTACATATATACTATATATATCTTGTCAAAATGTAAATATGCTTTTTTATTATATATTATTTGTTATAATCGTAATCTATTGAATCATTTCTTTTTTGTTTTTTGCCCTTTGCTAGTATTTCATGCTCTTTGCCACGAATAAACTTATGGTGCTCAACTAAAAAATTAAATGCTCCAATAATATTACCAGGTGCTGTACCTCTAGATGCAAATCGGAACTGTCTAGTTCTAGTATCTTTAGCATCATCATATACATCTAAAAAAACAAATTCTTTTTTACAATTTTCCCATAACTTAATAGTAGTTTTAAATTGTAAAGCCTCTAAGTGAGTTTGTGCTGCCTCAGAAACTTTTTTGATCATTTTTGGACCACCTTCTGTTACGCAAAAGCATATCTTAAACTCATTTGGACATGCTATTTTAGCATTTTTTATTGCATCCCAAATCATTTCTTCATAGCTCTTACCAATAAAAGTATCTGCATCTAATCGTATAGTATGTATCATACTAATTTCCTATCACATAATTCTGGTTTGCTTTTAAATTCACACCATTTGCACTTATTATTAACACCCAGTTTTTGATAATCATTATCAATTCTGTAACTTCCATCTTCATTGAAACATTCATTAATAAATATGTCAATATTTTTAAAAGTTCTATTAATTGATACTGTTCCTGAAGGTGGTTCAAATCTCTGAATATACTTTGTTGGAAAGTCTGAATTTTCCCATACTATTCGTTTTATAATAATAAATTCTACATCAACCATCTTTTCGTCGACATCATACTTTTCAGCAATAAACTTTTTATAAAAAAGTAACTGTCCTTTTTTCATTGGATCAGTCTTCTCTTTTTTCCACCCACGTGATGACGTCTTAAGATCAATTACCTTAATTCTTCCTGTTTTAGTATTTCTAAGTAGGACATCTATGTAACCAAGCACGCTAACAGTTTTATATTGTGTATCTAGCTCAACCTCAATTCCTAATAGCTCCCAATTTTTCTTTTGAAAGTATTGATCTCTATGCTTCTTGAACCATTCAAGTCCTTTAGCACCTTGTATACAAAATTCAGTTAATTCAGACTGTGTAGAGAAATGTTTTCCATTTGCATTTTTAACCCCCTCTGCGTAATGCATCTTAATTCTGTCAATTAACATATTTGGCAAATCAATTTTATCTGCCTTTTTAATTGATTCATTATACATTACGTCTAAATAGTGTTCTAATGTATCGTGAAATGCCTTACCATAAACTGTGTGTATAGAATCAACCCAAATTCTGTTCTTATCTATGTAATTTAATTTCCACTTATAAGGACAAGTTGACCATGTCTGGAATTGTGACCAGCTTATCTTACCCATCTATTAACCCCATTGCTTCTTCATGACATGTCTGATCACAATAATTTTTTACTTCTACTTTTCTATCTCCTCTAAGCTCAGCCCTAGACATCTTGGTACCTTTTTTAGTATACGGTACAATATCTAGTATGCCAACACTAGGTACTTTAGATACAATATAAGGTAAATTTGCCATTTTACCACAATGGTGGCATTTACGCCTAATTTGTGGTCTTTTATACTTTCTCGGTCTTGCCATTTACTTCTCCTTACTTCCAACTTTTCTTATTTTTACTTATTATATACGAATAGCCCCACTCACCATGCTCATCTTTCCCATAAACTGCTTTTATATCTTCCCATTCAAAATGAAACGCACAATACTGAGTGAGTTTTTTACTGTCACGTGGGAATATGAAACTATCAAAATTATCTCTATACTTATGCAGCTCTCCTTTATGATCTTCCAATGGAAAACTAGTTATCTTTGTAGGAACCCTTGCTATTGGAACTTCTTTTATTTTGGGAGCGCAACCATTTAATTGTAATACTAGTAAGCAAACAATACAAAATAAAATAAAACCTAATACTTTGCAAGCTACTTCTTCAAAGTTGCTCATTACTATTCCCAAATCCTTGCTAATCTACGAATGAAACCTAAAGTAGCTCCGAACCCAAATGCTATTCCTGCTATTTGTAACTCACCTAAATACATTGCTATTGAAGCTAATAAATATGATGTAAATCTGAATACACCATATATTGAAAATTCATTCTGTGAATTTAGTACTTCTTTTCTTGTCATTTTATTTACCCCATTTTCCATTTTTTACGATTGTTGCCATGATCCCATAGTTGGATACGTCCAAATATGCATCTTCAATTGGTTCATCTTGTACTGCTGCTTCCTTACCACTCATTAAAAGATTTCTCAATCTTTGGATTTTGTCATTCATCCTGAACCATAAACCTGTAAGTGATAGTTTAATCTCTGCCTCTGTTGCAAGTTGTGTTCCTACTGCTATATTGCCTGGGCCATAGTCATGTTGCTTTTTGCAGAACAATTCGTACTGCTCTTGCTGCAATCTTTTAAATTCAGACGTCATTTTTGGAAAATCATTTTCAACTTGTGACACCGGAGTTAATGTATTTTGTTTTATGCTTTCAAATTCTAATTTTCTACCTGACATAGTTTTTTCCTCCCAAAGTTTTTTCTTATAATGAACTTTGCTACTTGCTTCTTTTATTGGTTTGCTCATATCTACTTCCTGTATATTGCGTTTAATCTTCTTCCATTTCCTCGCGCAGAATACTCATGAGAATTTTTATGTGGTAATCTCTCAACCACATCACCTTCAATTCTTACAAAGCGTTCTTCCTCATCAATGACAGCAAATATGTATCTATCAAAAAGTCTTTGTTTCGTTTGTTCTAACCAGTATCTACTTTTCGCAAAACCTTCTTTGCAAGACTTAACTTGAAATCTCATACCATCATCATCAATTAGATCTGCTGGTGCACGTGATGCTGTGGTCCATTCAATTCCCAAATATTTACAAGCAGCTATTTCAGCAAGATTACCTGTAAATGTATACTCAGAATTATTCCAATTTCTAAGTTTTGCTTCTTTCTTATCATTATCCTCTATTTTATAGAGGTATCTATTTACTTTTCTCATATTTGTTCCATGTGTATATTATTTTTACGTAAAAAGTTTTTTCCATCATCACTTCTATCATAATCATTTATATAAATAACTTTAAATATGCCCGCTGCTATTATTAATTTTGCACAATCAATACAAGGTGATACTGATGTATACAAATCTGCATCTTTTGTTGATACACCATTTTGTGCTGCATAGCCTATTGCATTTGTTTCAGCATGGAGTTCATTCTTTGTTGACCATATATGATGTGATTCAATTGGTAGACCACCAAATGCATACTCATTTTTACAATGTCCCTGTCCAGCAGGTACCCCATTCCACCCTGTTGATATTATTCTTCCATCTCTTACAATTACACAGCCAACTTGGACTCTTTCACAAGTTGACATTGCAGCTGTCTCTTTTAAAATTTTCTTAAAATATTCTTTATAATTAGGCATCAATTACCACCATAGAGTTTTTTTTGTATTTCTGCGTGTTGTTCTTTGTCAAATTTTTTAACTACTTTTAATGATTTTGATATAAATTTTGAATAAATTTCTTCACATGAAAAACCATTAACAATCATTAGACCTAAAAGAAATTTCATAACATCTACACTCTCCTCTAAAAGCCTATCACGTGCATCAACAGGCATTTCCATATTTTTGTGCATCTTCCAGTCTACTTCATTTAATACCTCTGTTGCTTCTGCAATTAATGCTAAAATATATTCTTTATTCCACTTTACTAATTCTTCTTTATTATTAGAAATACCTTCTAAGCTCAATTTTTTGCTTTTAAAAAACTTTTTTGTAAAGTCCTTTTGAATTCCAAACATTTCATCAAATTTATCCACTATGCCTCACCTTCAATCTCATTAATTCTTACAATAAGAACATCTAATGCTTCTTGCATTGGATCATCTTCAGCAATATCTTTTTTAATATCCTCATTAACATAACCATTCATCATACCTGTTAAGAATTTTTTACATACATTTAATCTTCGTTTAAATTCCTCTTTTCTTAACTTTTGCTGTTCTTTGGTAAGCTCTTCAAAGGGCGTCCTCATTAATTCCATATATTTTCTATACTTCATATCTTATCTAACTCCTCTTGCCACTTGCTTTTTTGCTCTTTTTGCGGTAGCTTCCAATACTCTTCTGTGATATATCGCCTAATGACGCTTCCTAATTGATAGTTATTTGGGTACTTTTTGACTAATTCTGTGACTACCTGTATTCGTGATTTCATTTTTTATCCTCTATTATATGCGCAGAGTGCATTGTAATATTTAAATTTATTTCTTTTTTATTATCTGCTTCTAAATAGTATGTTACATATTGTGAAAGATAAACAAGAAAATGCAAATCTGATGGGAACGTTTTCACAACATCAGAAGATCTACAAACTGCATTAAAATCTAATCTATTTTGCCTATTCATAGTATGAAATAATGAAATACATGTTGGTTCTGTATGTATAAATCTTCTGGATGTTAGCGGATTTTGTTCTATATCGTGTTCATTATTTCCACTTAATTCGTGATCAATATTTTTAATAACATTTTGCAATATTGAATTATAATATTTTCCTTCACGATTATCTAGCATTATATCAGCAAGATTACTTCTTTTTAAATATGATCTCATATCAAGTTGAAATGTTAGTGGATATGCTTCATTATTTGATGCAATAGCATTTTCAATAATATCATTTGCTATTAAGTTAAGATCTTTTGTTTCTTTTGATATAATCCACTCATGACATAAATTTGCTATATCATCTACTCCTCCCTGATCCCCTAATATCACACCTAATGTAGAATATTCAGAATATTTTTTAATATTTTTTTTAAAAATTGAATATAATTTTCTTAATGATTTTTGATTCTGAATTTTATCGCCTCTCCAACGATATCTTTCTAGAATTTCATCCAATGTTGGTAAAATTACAACCATTCTATCATTTAATCTATTAAGTCTATCACGTAATCTTTTATGCCATATTTGTGTATCCCTACCATATAGTTCAGCATAACATAGCATACTAAATTCTGATCTATCCTGTATATTATACTTAAAACCAGTTTTTTCATGAATTGCAGTATAAACAGATGTTTTGCCTGCTAAATCTGGTCCTTCAAGTGTTATGTTATTTAATCGAAGCATTATCTTATATTAAGTTGTGTTATTTTTGCGCAACTAGAAGACATCCCCCATTGCTGATCATGATGAACTTCGCCTACACATAAAGTATACTTATTGGGCTCTTTACCATCTTTAAATCCACCCCAAAGTCTTAGCCATCCTGTGCTGTTTTGATTATCCATAATCTTAAATCGCCAAAATGTTTTTCCATTCTTTGTTTTTTTCTTAAACTTGTCTACCAAGCAAAACCATGACATTTGCTTATGTCCGCCTGGAATTTGTAGTGTTGATACAATATTATGTATTTTTATTTGTTCTAAAACCTCATCTGGAAACATTAATTTAGCATTAGCTGACGACGTCATATTCATATAATTTTCAATCTTTTCAATTCTTGACCAATCAGGAATATCAGCATACTTTTCAATTAATAGTTCTAAAAGTTTTGTGACATTATTTCCTTTCTTTATCTCTCTTGAATATTGTGTCTTTGTTAATCCCCATATACTTTTTCGTAAACTTTCATAATTTTTTTCATCAGTCAGAATCATTTGAAGTTGATTATGATTTGCTATCTTACCGGATTGTAATTCATCAAATGATGAAAATGCCTCAACATAACATAATGATTTTAAAGCTGTTTTATTAAACTTTGACCATCTCCACATACCATCAGAATCATATAGAAAATCCTCTAATGAATCAAACGGTCTTTTTTGTATTAATTCTGACATAGCTATTGAACCTACACCCTTTACAGAGCTAAGTGGTGGTACAAATGAATTGACATCCTTAGAAAATTGCCATTCATCTCCAGAATAGTTCACATCAGGATCAACAAAATTATAACCATACGACTTTATTTCAGAAATTGTCTTTTCTAATCCCTTTGGGCTATTATTTTCTGATTGTAAAATAGTTGCTAACCATTCCTTTTCATAATATGTATGCAACCAACCTGAATAATAAGAATCAATTGCGTAAGCTATAGCATGTGACTTATTAAATCCATAAACAGAAAATGCCTCAATTGTTTGCCACAATTCAGATGTTATTGATTCATCTATTCCATGAAGCTTTTTAGCACCAGCAATAAATTTTTGTCTTGCCTTATCACGTTCAGATGCCTTACCACTCAATGTATCCAGAGATTTTTTAACAAGAGTTTTTCTAAGTTTATCAGATTCACCGGGTGTAAATCCTGCAAGCTTCTGTGCCAATAGCATAAATTGTTCTTGAAAAATTACAAAATTAAATGTTGGCCCTAAGACTTCTTTAATAACAGGATGATCATAAACTATCCTTTCAGCGTTCTTTTTTGCTTTAACAAACTTTCTATGAACATTAGCCTTCAATGGACCGGGGCGGTATATTGCTGTTAACGCACCAAGTGTTTCAATGTTAGTAGGCTGTGCATCTAAACAAAATCTGCGTGCGCCATCTGCAGTAAATTGAAACACTGCTGTAAAATGTCCTTCACCGTAAACATGTTTCCAAACTTTTGGATCATCTTGCTTATTATAATGGCAATTTATATGTTTATCAAAAAAGTCTCGAATTTCTATAAATGAAGGATTAGGGTTACCCTCATTTATGAGTATCCTCTTAATACAATTTTCAACATCTTTTAATAGTGTCAATCCCAAAAAATCAAATTTTAAAAATCCATTATCCTCAAGATGTCTAAAATTCATACCTTCAGTCCAGGGTGTTTGTAACTCACCTCTTACACTAATTAATGGCATACATGTCTCTATATCTTTTTCAGTTGCAACAATAACACCACCCGCATGCCTTCCAATGCTCCTATTTTCCATAAATAATGTCTCAACATGCTTACTTACATCTGGATACTGAGTCATAAAATCTTTATACTTTTTAGAATACTTCATACAATCAGCATGCTTCAATACAAATACAGATTTTTCTTCATCATCATCACGTGCATGTGGCATGACTTCTTCCTGAAGACCATTTGAAAGTTTATTTACCTCGGAAAATGGAACACCATAAAACTTTGATATGTCCTTAATAAGTGATTTTAATTTAAGTGTATTGAAATTTGATACTGGAATAACAGCGTCTTCACCAAATAGTTCACGTGATGCATCAATTAGCGCGTCACGATCGCCAGCATCAGTATCAATATCTGGCCATGATACTCTGTGTCTACCTAAAAATCTAGACCACAAAAGACCATAAGGAAGAGGATCAATCTGTGTAATGCCAAGTAAATAATTCACAAGACTTCCGGAACCGGATCCTCTTCCTGGCCCGAAAAGGGTTTTTTCGCGTGCCTTCTCAAATATTTTATACATTGCAATAAAGTATGACTCATGTCCAAGATACTTAATATCTGCTAATTCTTCTTTGGCTCTATCAATATATTCTTGTTTTGTCTCTAAACCTTCACGAATTAAACCTTCTTTGACAAGGTCAACAAGCATATTAAATGCAGGTTTTTCTGTTGTGCCAAAAACAGGTAATTTAGCCTTAGTATCTATCCAAACATCCTCACACATATCCCATGCAATATCATGTGTTCTATTAATTGAATCTTTAACATCATTTTCATAACCTTTATAGAAATCATACTCATTATAATTACTAGTAAATTCATCCCACATTTGTTGTGCATTTTTAGGATATAATAAACATTTTAATTCATCTTCTTTTGGTAAAATCATTTTTGCTGGGTCATTACTAAACCAACCTATTTTTTTATATAGCTCACGTGCTTCCCATTTATCTGGAGTAGGAAAATGAGAATCTGCAGTTGAAATAAGCTTAATTCCGGTTTTGCGTGATAAATCAAGTAACATACGATTAGTCATTTGCTGAGCTGTCAATTGATTAAATTGTAATTCTAAAAAGAAATTTTCCTGCCCTACACAATTAACAAAATAATCTGTCATATTTTCTAAACGGCCCATAATTGTGCTATATTTGACAGAATCATTTAATAAATCAGGATGAAATTCATTAAAAGTTAAATTCGGAAACTCGTTATAAATTATACCAGAAGCTAAGCCTCCAACACATGCTGTAGATACTATTAAACCTTCACCATGCTCTTTGAGCATTTCAAAATCAATACGTGGAAATCTATAAAATCCGTGCTTATAAGATTTTTTAACAAGAGTAAATAAATTAGCTAATCCCTGTCTATTCTTTGCAACAACAACTAAATGATAATAGCGTTTCCATGCAGGCTTACCTTTTGCAGATCCTTTTGTTTCAGACTCATCTTCTAATATATGTCCACCTGACTCAACTTCTTTCTCAGCATCAATTAAGACAGGAGATTTGGCAAGCTTTTCTTTCTTCTTTGCATCTCTTTCAGCTTGTACTGCTTCGCGATGTGCATTATATTGTTCATTCCAAGTTTTTAATGAAGGAACAAAATAAAATTCAACACCATAAAGTTGCCTATAATTACGACCATTCTTTTTTAATTGTTCTGAGTGTTGATTTGCATGTGCTAATCCGGAACCATGTCCATGATCAGTCAAAGCCCATGAATCCATACCTTGTTCTTCACTAGTAATGAAATTAATGTGATCTTTTGGATAACCTAATCCATCAAATGTGCTAAACGATGTATGAGCATGAAGACCTGTAAATTGTGTTGGTGGTTTTATACTCTTTAGTGACATTATAACTTTTTATTGATAGTAGAATCTAACACACTTTTACTATACAAGTAAAGGTTTTTTTTAATAAAATTTTGTAAGATCAACGCCTTTATTCTTTGCTTTATCTAAATACACTAAAGGATTATATGTTGATGTTTCAAAATTTTGTAAAATGCTATCCCATGATTTATGTAAACCATCTTCTAAAGATATTTTTGGTACCCATTCTGTATCTCCCCTGAACTTTGCAGTTGAAAGTCGATGATTACCTAAATAGTCTGTCTCTGGTTTCCAATTAATGAGTGATTTTAAATCTTTTTCTGAAATTTCTGACATTAGATCTACAATTTTATCTGTGACAAGAGGTGTTTCAGCAGCAATATTATAGTCATTGCCATATAGCTTCATTTTACAAGCTAAAGCAACAGCATCACAAAAATCTTCTACATGTAAATAATCTTTATATTTTGTAGGATCTAAAAACATATCAATTTTCTTTGGTATTAAGCTAGAATAAAATGTTTTTGCCATTAATGAGTTCATATCTCCTGCACCGCCATACGCAAATAGGGGCCTAAGCACAATCCACTTTTTTGCATGTTCCCTAACATATTGTTCTGCCCATAACTTTAGATTACCATAAAATGTTGTTGGGCCTGTGCGTGAATTCTCATAGATTAATCCGTCTTGATATATTTTTGTATCATAAATAACTGTTGTTCCAATATAAACAACAGGAATATTAACTTTATTTGCAGCTTGAACAATATTATGTGTGCCTGTTATATTGGATAATGTTGCTTCACTTGGACTTAGAGCAACAACGTCTGTTCCAACAACAGCAGCATTATGTATAACCATGTCAATTTTGAGCGTATCAAATGCTAGTGCCCACGCTTTCTCATTATTTCTATGGACACACATCTCATCATTACCATTAACTTTTGCAGGATATGCTATTCTTCCATCATTATTTAAATTGACAAATTCAATATCATGTTTAAGCAAAGATTTGGGTAAGTTAGCTGCTATAAAGCCCTTTTCACCTGTAACTAAAACTCTCATTATTTCTTCCCTAGAAAATCATATCGTTCATATGCCTTACGTCGTAAGTCTTCAATTTCTTCATCTATAGATTTAATAATTTCCAGAAAAGTATTGCGACCACCTTCAGTACCATTTAATTCATCACGCCTTGCTTGATATAAAAAATCCATCTCATTATATTCAAATTGATCAGAATCTTCATCAGGAAAGTATAAATTTGTGCCTGTTCCTGTACGTGCTGTTGAGATATAGTATCTTGCGGGTGTATGAATGTCGATACAGTCAACAATCATTGGATATTGCCTAACTAGTTCTAACCACATATAGTATGCTACAACATTATCCTCAGTTGGCTGTATTTGTTTATCAATTCTTGTCTTGATAAAACCCATTACATCACGAATATTTCCACGAGCCCAATAAAATGTACTTAAACACTTTGGAAGAATATGTCGTGCATCCATAATTGAAATTTCTTTTGTATCAACCATGTCAGCATACAATTGTTTACCATCCTCAACAAGTTGTTTATATCGTTCATAATATTCTGGAGAATTTATAACTGCGTGCGGAACAAGTGCTGTATCATCACGTTGTGTCCTATCACCCGTACATTGTGCTGAAAAACTAAAAGCACGATGCCGGATTAAATGCGTAACAAATTGTGTATCAACGCCGTCAATGGTAAAAGTACAATTAATAGTTTCAAATGCTGTAGGTAACAATTTACCATTAAATAACATCCATATCATTTTGTCCTTTTCGTAATCTGATAAATCACTAGAATGAAAAGGATCTTCTGCCCAAGTAGCTGTACAAAAATCTGGAATATAATTTCTAAGCTCTTCGATAGGTGGGCAACTTACAAGTTTTACCTTGATAGAATCTAAATGATCTATAAAATCTGTATTGACCCCATCATTTATACCCAAATGTGTAGGTAATTGTACAACTTCTAGTTCATTATTTTTTGGCATTTTTTCTTCTCCATTTTTTTAATTTTTGTTCACAGTGCATAACTCTTTTTGCTGCTGATTTTGCAACATCTTTCATATAACCTTTGTTACCAAGCTCCATTTCAGCTGTCGCATATTGTACACAGCTAAGATTGTCTGCCATTTTTACAACCAATGATTCTGGTGAAGTTTGATCTTCAAAGTTTGTGAATGACGTATACCATTGTGGGTATTTATTACGCATAATGGTATACTCAGCTTTTACTACTTCTTTTGCAAGCTTTGGAAAATTACGCTTTACATCATGTGTTACATCAGATAAATGTAATTCTGGTATGTCATGTATCAAAGCCATCTTAAGTGCTTTTTCTAAGTTGAACTTATAATCATCATGCATTTTCAGTACCAGAACTGCAACAAAAAAAGAATGTTCTGCTACTGATTCATTTATAATTTTAAATTTATTATTGTATCTTGTAAGTGCTTTTAAAGTATAGATCTTGTCTACAAAATCACTCAACGAAACCGACGTATTCTTTTTCATACTTTGGATTATCCATTATCCCTTTAACATGTTCTTTTAGCTCATTGACATTTGTTGCAACAGCCCTTCCACTACGAGAAAGCATAAGGTTAAAATTACCTGTCAAGCCTTCAGCATAATAAATTATTGGTATTCCTGATGCATATGAAAAACCTGCTTCAAATATTGTGCCAAGATCTTTATCTCGTGTATTACAAACAGTAAATTTTCCTCCTGTGATAGCATCAACATTTCCTTTAAAAATCATTTCCTGCTCTTCAGTCGAAGCATCAGGTTTTGCAACAATTTCATCTTTTGGTGAAAAATAATTTACACCCAATTCATCTAGTGTAGATTTTATGTTTTCTAAATCTCGCGCTTGATTTTCATTAAACCAGCCACTAGCAATATAGCAATCGTACATTTATAACTCCTTAATTATAACCATTTTCTATATATATGGTGTTAATTGTTCAAAATATATATTTTTTTAGTTTTTTTAAGTGATGACCAATAAATGTTTTTATTTCAGGCTTGTCACATTTTGACCTATACATATTTTCTAGCCTCGTCCATGGGCAATCCAATACTCTACTAAACGTTAAATGCATTATCCAAGCACATATTGGTAATGATACATAAAACGGCTCACATATAATAACTAATGGCACAGATACACCTACCAGTACAAGGAATATCCAATGCAAAGCTTGTATCAAAAATAATATTATATGATTCATCATAGTGGAGCTGATAGGGATCGAACCTACGACCTCCGCAGTGCAAGTGCGGCGCTCTCCCAACTGAGCTACAGCCCCAAATTTCAATTTAGAAATTAACTGAAATTCCTACGTTAGCATATCTTGGTGTTCCAAGAAATACCTCCGCGTTATGAGCTAAATGTTCTTTTGAACCAAACCCATTGTACTGTGAGTTATCAACTGCATCTTGTACATAAACTGCATCAAGAGCATTGAAAACATGAGCGTGTACAGTCATATCTAGACCTGCAATCTCTGGTAAATTGTAAGAAAGATGGAAATCCATACTTCCATACCCAGGTGCTTTCCAAACTTGATCTGTATCGGCGCCTTCGACACCAATCTCACGTGAATCAGGACTCCAATCTGAATAATTGTCATCATACATTTTGTATAGTCCTTGTAGTGATAATCCTTTGAATGGCCTAATGGTTAAACCACCAACGTATGCTGTTTGTGGCATATCACCAACCTTCAATCCATCAAGAGCGTATTCATATTCAGTAGTCATCATACCCACTACGTGTGTACCTGTACTATCATATTCTTGTTCTTGATAATCACCTTTTGCATTCCCATCAAAATACCAAGTTCCTTTACTAAGTACAATATCTAAATCAACCATTTCGTGAAGTTTAATTTTACTTTCAACTTCCCATCCTGAATGATTTTGATTCACACCTTTTAAGAAGATAATGTCTGTATCGCCACTATCACCTTGACCTGTTTCAACAGCTTTAGTAATATTCCTATCAATCCATTTAGTGTTATAGTTACTCAACTTAAAATTAACTAAGTCACTATTGTACTTACCACCAAACTCAAAGCTTTGAAACTTCTCGTTATCTGGATCAGTAGAAACTGTACCATCATAGTAGATCACGTTGTCCATAATTGGCGGTTTTTGAACATAGCCACCATTAACAAATGCTGACATACGATCATCCAAATTATAAACTGCTCCACCCTTCAGCTGAAAAGTAGTAATAGCATCTGCTTCCACTTTATCGTTTTTCGTGTAAGTAGGTGCTCCTGTTCCATCAAAAGCTGTCCACTCTCCGGCGAAATGATCTAAGTAAGAGTACTTGATTGTCGATAAACCACCCATACCGTAAACGTTAAATTTATCAGTTGTGTATTTACCTTGTGCAAATGTGCCAAACCAATCAACAGTGGTCTCATTATGATAGGCGATCTCATCACCTAACTTAACAACTTTACCGTCTTCAAAGTTATCATCTGCGTAATCTACAAAATAGTCTCCACCTAATAGATCACGTACTTCACGTGCATGTTCTATTCCGGCAGTTCTCCAGTCAATACCTACTTGAACCTCTAAATTGTCATTAACATCGACATTTAATTTAGAAATTAATCCGTAAGTATTTTGACGATTGATACTATTACGAAGAATACCTGTTGATCTGTTCTCTGTGTCAGACCAGGCTGAATCAACGTTTGCCGAGTTTTCAGCAATTTCGCCGTTCCAATCCCAAGTCCACGGAGAACTCTTATACCAAGATTGATCTTGATCTGAAGCACCTGCAGCAATGAATCGCTTAACACTTCCATAAGTACCTGTACCTCCACCAGAGCCACCGCTCCAATAAGCTACTGAACTTAACCTTAACTTATCATTGATTGTCCAAAAATGGTTCAAATTGACAAGTGGTTTATGGAAATAATTTTCTCTTTCGTTTAGAAAATTAGGATCGAATCGATCTACAGTATTTGCACCATACATGTAGTAATACTGCTGTCCAGTATACGATGCATCGATTGGTGCCACATTTTGGTTAAATAACCTACCAGCTTCAGTTTCGAATTTTGCACTATCTGCAAAAGCCGCTACATCGTAGCCTTCAACATCACCAGCCAACTCTTGTGAATAAGTTGCAATGTTCTGTTTATATAGATTATGTCCGTGCCTTTGTGGTGCACCAATTGCATACATTTCTAGACGATGATCATCATTTACTGCATAACTACCACCAACGTAGTATGCCCATGCATCAGTCCAAGTACCATCAATGATACCATCACCTGTTTTACGTACGACTGTTCCACTTAGAGCCAACTTATCACCCAGCATTAAACCAGAATTATAGTTGATAGTAGATTTTAGAAATCCACCAGCTCCAGCTTCTTGTTTGAATTTACCACCTTTCTCGTTTGCTGCGGGATCTGTGATAATATTCATTGTTCCACCAATTGAAGGTGTGGCTAGATTTACAGCAGATAAACCTCTCTGCATCTGAATTGAGTTTGCAGCATCAGCTACGCCATCCCAATTAGACCAGTATACCCAACCGTTTTCCATATCATTCTGTGGAACACCATTGATCATAACTGCAACATTCCGCTGATTAAATCCGCGGACGTTAATACGTGCATCACCAGCACCACCACCTTGTTGTGTAGCGTATACAGATGGTGTCATATTAAGCGCCAGTGGAATGTCTTGAGATCCAAGACGCATTTCCATATCGGCTTTATCTACCGTCGTATAAGCAACAGGTGTATTTTCGTCAGCACGAGAAGCCAAAACTTCAAGAGCTGACATTGTAACTGCATCAACCTCTAAGAGGAAATTAACAGTTCCAACTATGTCATTCACCGTAACAGCATTTGTTACAGATGAATATCCAATGAAAGAAGCTGTTACAGTATAATCGCCTGCAGATCCAACATCAATAGTGTATTTACCAGTTTCATCTGATACACTACCTTTGTCAGTTCCTTCAACGACAACATTTGCTCCTGCCAATGGATTTGAGTCCGCATCTAGAACTACCCCTACGATGGCTTGAGCAAACAATCCTGTCGTGAGTAGTACAGATACGATTAGATTACGATAGTTCATAATCTTTTCTCCTTCTTCTTCATTAATGAAAAAGCACATTTTTCTACAGGTGTGCTATCTGCCTGTCCGCTTTTTGTTATGTGAAACTTTAAATTATACATGTATCTCCATCACAAAATAATTCTGCTTCTGAATCTTCACCTTTCATTTTAGCAAATGATAAATTTTTTAATTTTTTAGTTACTTTAAGATATGCTTTTTCATCTATTGACTCATAAGGCATTTGCTTATAAGCACCAACATCAAATCTTGGTAAACAGCTTATACCTTTTAATTGATATTGAAAATAATTTAAGCATTGTTCTAATTGATCAGACTCTTTTTTAGGGTCAAATGTAACAGTGCAACTTACTTGATTATCTGCCCAATGTCTTTGCATAAAAGCAGCTAAACTGAATTGCTCCCATACAGTTAATTGATCTGCTGTCCTTATTCCTTCACCAACATCAATTGGAACCTCTACACATACTGTTGAATCTTCAGAACCATAAGCAGGCTCTATTTTATAACCTGCATCTTTTAGTGGTTTCAATAGATTTGATTGATTTGATAATCTCATCCTTCTAATATAATATCTTGATTCTGGATAATGTACCCCCGGCGTCGAACCTGCCAATAAGGATACTGTTCCACTTGGCTTTACAGATGTCGTCTTGATTGATTTGGGAATAGCAAAGAAGTCTGAATATGTTTCATCTAATCGTTGAATTTCATCGTAACCTGATTCTAGCCAATCTCTTAATTCTCCTATTCCTCTATATGTTAAAAATTGAGCAATTCCACTTACGCTGCATCCAATTCTACGATTACGTAACATTACCCTATTTGTTTCCGGCCAATGAGTTTTGCCAAGTGTTACTGTTTTAGCATATAAATATGCATATTTTAGTGTCTTTTTATAATCCTCTAATGACTCATGTCTATTGGGAAATGTTTCAACAAGGCAACATAATTCATAAGATTCTAAAGTTTGCTCTAAACATGGGTTTCCACCCATTGCTCTGTGATCTTTGTTATCTTTCCCATTTTTCATGCGAGAATAACCTTGCATATTTTCCAACCATGCAAATCCAGGTTCACCATTTGATGCAATTCTCTTGCATGCCTCAGAATAATCCATACCTAACTCTGCAAATATTGAGTTATTAGAGGTCCAACCATATTGGTCTCTATGGGGATTTACTTTATAATTCTTTAAGTCCATATACTCTTCTGAATAAGGATCACCAAATACGATCTCAGCTGTTCTGCGTACATTTCCTGCTACTACACATTTTCCAATGAGGTTCATTATATCTACAATTGTTGTAACTGTAATTGGAGCACCAGCATTATCTTTTAAGACTTTTCGTATTGCTTCATGTACTTCTTGTAGTGGTTCATGACCACTTGACAACCCACCAAAACCTTTAATCATTTCACCAGCAGGCCTAATTTTTGAATAATCAAATTGAACTTCAGGTGTACCATGAAAATAACAATCTATTAATGCAGCAACAGACTCTACCCATCCTTCACGTGTATCTGGAATAATAAATGTTTCAGGATCTCTTTTTATTGTTGGCCCTTTTACCATTATTTTTCCTGCACCCTTAGTATCAAAACCTACACCAACACCAAGCATTGACGCATCCATTAAAAAAGTAAATGGTTTAGAGCTATCCTCTTTAATCGTATCTGTAGACACGAAAGCACAATTATTTAAAGCTGCAAATAATTTCTTTTTATTTGTTATTACACTTCCCATAGCCCAAAGTCCTCGGCCAGGAGGCAAAAATTTCATATAAAAAATTCTATCATACATTTCTTGTGCAGAGGATTGTGCTCGCCAGGGATTCCAGCCTAACTGATGTGAGTCTATCCAGTCCATTTGCATATTATACGTACCTTCTACAACTCTTTGAACTGTTTCCCACCATTTTTCATTTTTGCCATCTTCTTTGAGGCGAGAATAAGTTCTCATAAAAACTAATTCACCTAATCCGTTAAAACCAAATGGTGCCTTTCTTCGCTTATACTTGTCTATAAATGCTTGTGATAATTTAAATTTTTGTTGCATTAGAACCTTCTCCTTGTAAAATAACAGCTCGTGAACAAAGATAAGTAATGTAATATATGCTAATTTGGCTTAAATTCTTTGTACTTTTGTTCATCTGTTTTGCTTGTTGGTTTATAATCTTCATATTTCTTTGCTAATAATTTTCTTGTATACTCACTTCCATTATCTTGCTTTTTCTGAACAGCTTGACCTGTAACAGATGATGAATCATAAATGTCTATTTTTCCTATTGATGTATTCATAGTTGTGGGATATGTCATGCCATCAGGGCCAAATCTATTTTTTATAACATGAACACGACCTGTATTAGCAATTTTATCTTCAATTTTTCTTGATAATGACATTACAAAATCAGCTGTCATTATTTTTGCATAAGATTCTGCTATTTTTTCTGCACCAATTACTTCATCTTCTAATGAGGACCTATTTGATTGGGATGCAGTCCATATAGGAATTTGAAATTCTCCACTTAGCCCTCTTAAGTCTTCATATATATCGCCTAAAATATGTCTAACTGCAGCATCTTTTTGAGAACTTATGCCTGTAAGTAGATCGGCATAATCTACTAATATAAGATCAGGTGAATGTCCCATTAATTCAATTGTTTTTAAATGTGTGTGTAGTGTTTGTACTGATGCTGCCCTTGTGGGGAAATATTTTATGAGCAATTCTCCTTTACACTGATTTTCTATTACTTTTTTAACTTCATCTTTATTTTCTTTAATATTTGCAACAGGTACTTCAGAAAATATTGTAGCATATCTCATACCAACATATGCTTGATTTAATTCTAGTGTATAATGTACTACATTTTTTCCTGCCTTAAGTGCATTTACTCCTAACGCTTGTAAGAACCAACTTTTTCCAATTCCCGATGGAGCTACTACAACGCCAAGTTCTCCTCCTGCAAGACCACCGTCCATTATATTATCAATTGGCTCCCATCCAGATTTTACTGTATCTCTAGCAATATCATCTAATATTGTATCAAATTGCTCAACATAATTTAATCCAATATCTCTATGCGTACCAGCACGCATTGCACTATCAACAACACGTTTTATTTCATCATATTGTCCTAATTGTAATAAGTCAACAGACTTAACAATAGCTTCTTTAAGAACTTGATTTTTACAAAATTGTGTTGTTTCATTTTTAACAAATTCAAGATCTGGTGCTTCTAAATTTTTTGTCACCTCACGTAATTCATCTACAATAGAGACGCGCAATAGTTCAGTTGGAACATCATTTATTTTAATTTTTAAAACCTGTAAAGATGGAGTTGTCTTGTACTCATAATAATAATCTTTAATAGTTTTAACAATCCATTGCTTTGCTTCTGTATCTAGAAGTTCAGGACGAAGCATATCGTATATTGTAACTGCAAATTTATTATCTTCTAATAAAGCAGTTATTATTTTTGTCTGAAAAACAGATCCGTATTTTGTTAAAGCATCATTTATTGGCGGCATTATTTAATAGTAGTTCTAAGTGGTTAAAGCTATCTTGCAACCAAACATCAGGATTCCTAATTGCATTTTCTATTGTATCTTCTAAAAACATTTTATGAATCTTGTACTTTACTAATCTACCAGAACCATCTCTAACTTGGTCCTGAATAGATAATTTTGCATTTCCTGGGATGTCAACATCCTGAAGTTGCATTAGCTTGTAATTTCGTTCTAATAGTTCTTTATATTCAGTAAATTTTGAAACATTTAAAAATTCTTCAAAACTATATATAATCTGATCTTTTAAAAATGGGAATTTTTTTCTAATTGTTTTTAATGCCATTCCCTTGACACCTTTTATATTGTCAGAATTATCCCCATCAATCATTCTATAGTAAATAAAATTTTCTGACTTTATCTCGAATTCTTCTTCTATTCTTTTTCTATCATAGAGTATCTTTTTTGTAGGGGACCAAACAGATATGCGATCATTAACTAATTGATAAAAATCCTTATCAGTGCTCATTATTGTTATTTTAGAGTTTCTTAATATTTGCTTACCAATATATGCAATAGAATCATCTGCTTCAATATTATCTATAGACATAAAAGTAACAGGTAGACAGTTTAGATATTCAACTAAACGTCTAAACTGCCTACGCATGTTCTCCGCCTCATCCTCATCGGATAAACCCTCAACCCTGTTTGGTCTCTTGAGAGGCTTTCTACCAGCCTTATAATCTGGGTAAATTTTCTTTCTTCTAACAGATCCACCTTTTCCATCAAAAACTATAATTGTTCTTGTTGGGCTAAGTGTACGAATTGCTAAAGCAATTGTTTGTAAAAAACCTACAATACCACCAATATGTTGACCATTAGAATTAGTAGCAGGTGACGCAGCCCACGTCCTGATGAAGTTATTTAAACCATCAATTATCAGGACGTGGTCATTAACACTATGCTCTTTCTTTACATGATCACCAATCTGAGAAAGTATCTCCTTGTATCTCTTACGCATCGGGGTTGACTACTTCGTCTGTAAATTCAACATCATCAATGCCTCTCTTATCATCATACTGAAGTATGCTAGCTTCACAGATTTTTTCATAGAGATAATCTTTGAAACCATCTATTGTTTCTAACTTTTCAGTAAAGTCTTTTGATAAGAATTTTACAGGGGTACCGTTATAGTCAACAGTGTACCAAGCACCAGCATTGACTGCAATCTTAAGATTCTTAAGAGTTTGCAACCAGCCACCAGCATCATCGATGCCACGATCAAAATACATTTCGTAGTCTGATTGTCGTAGTGGTGGTCCAATTCTGTTCTTGATAACTTTAGCACGACATTTATGTCCGATTACATTTGATTCTTTGTCTTTAATCATGCCCATATTTGATAATCGTATACGAGTTGAAGCGTGAAATGGCAATGCCAAACCTCCGCTAGTCGTATATGGATCTCCAAACATAACACCTAATTTCTGCCTCAATTGATTAGTAAACACCAATGTAATATTATGTCTACCAATCATCTGTGTAATCTTACGCATTGCCTTAGAGATTATGATTGCTTTTGACGTAGCCCATCCATCCTTTTCATAATCAGCTGACATCTCAACCTTAGTAGAAGCAGCTGCAAGACTATCAACCAAAATGGTTACATATTTATCTTTATCAGATTCTCTTACTTTAGTTACGATATCTTCGATTCCTTGAAATATATCCTCAACAGTTTCCATATGAAGATACAGGATATTCTTTGTATCAGCTCCAATTGCATCCAGAAAGTCCTTACTAACGGAAGTTTCTGTATCAATATAAACGCCGATACCACCTTTTTTCTGTGTCTCAGCAAGAATATGTGCACCAAGCAATGATTTTCCGGAAGCCTGAAGTCCATTGATTTCAGTTATTCTTCCCACTGCTATTCCACCATTCGGCCTGTTTGATACTGCTAAGTCCAGCAAAGATGATCCTGTAGATATAAAATCATTAATATCTGTTGGCGTGTCATCAGATCCGTCTAAGAAAAATGCTACTTTTTGCCCTTTGATTTTCGAGTTTAGACTTTTAGCTAACTCGCTAGCAAGGACATCACGTCTCTCGCTCATAGCGTCTCCTTATTTAAGAATTGAATAGATCGTCAAATGCTGAGGAAACATCCTCAGTATTGGCTTTACTATTAGTAGCTTTTGCAGGATCATTTACTTCTTTATCTTCAACATCATTCTCAGCATTCAACCAAGCCTCAAGTGCTTTTTGTAAATCATCATATTCAAGTTCTGAATAAATGTCTGTGATATTTTTCTGTGTGTCCTTTACTACTGACATAACTTCAGTGTTCTCTGTGAGCGGCGTCTGATTAGGTTTGACCCTAATAGTCGTCATCGGGAAAGCACGTCCTGTCTCTTCACTGGTCTTAAACTCAACGACAATATCACGACCATTTACAGGGTCAGTGATGTCACCATAGTCTGGATCAGCTATAACAGAAAGTAATTCCTGATACACCATTTTTCCGAAGCCCCAAAATTTTACACCTTCATTCTCCTCACCGCGAACGATGACAGGAGCGTAGGTACGCATCTTAGCTTCGATTTTTCTACCAAGCTTATAGTCTTCTTTATTACCGGAAGTCTTTAGCTTAGTTGCGAACTCCTCAATCGGATCTGGACGACCAAATGAGATCGGTGAAAGATAATTCTTTTCACCCATGTCATAATGGAAATAGAGTTCAATAAAAGGATTGTCCTTATTAAATTTATAAGGTACAATTCTAATTTGAGTCTTACCCGGTGAGGGTTTCCATAGATTTGAAGTTCTTGTGTTTGATTGTTGTAGTTGTGATAACCTGGATTTTATTACATTTAAGTCCATTGTCATTACTCCTTTGTTAACTGTTCATTATTCATTTAATACTTTAATATATATTGCGTAACATTTTCAAAAATTAGTTTTTTTTATTAAAAAGCCCCTGCCATTTATAAATCAAATTCATCGTTACATAGTAGACTGGGAGTAGCAGGGGCTTTTTATTTTAGAAAATTTTGGGGATGTAGGACTTGCGATCACCTACAACTTCTAGCTCAGATTTGTCGAACCTTGTACCTAACACCTAAGAGTTACCTTAGTTCTCCTCAATGGTGGTTAACCATCGTTGGAGCCAGCACAACCTGTTTGTCATTGCCTTATCTCTCTGAGTTTAGATTAATTCGGCCACAAGATGGGATTTCGGTGTTACCCTTACCCATAACAAGGTCAAAGAATCGCGTTCTTTTAGTTTTTCTAGAAGTACATTACGTATCGTATGTCTACAAGACCTTCACCTACTCACCACATTCGGCAAGTGGTCAGTCACCACGACATTACGTTAGATTGTCTTATGGCCTCCTTCAGAAAACCATTATTCGACCAATCCCGTACCAGGACGATCAATCCCGGGTACTTTTCAAAATCTCAATTTTCAATAAGCTGCGCGATTACTCGCGTAATAAAATATATATACTACTAAATTTCCAAAATGCTGTTTTTATATAACTTTTTTACACATCAACTATTTTGTATAACTTTGTTCTTACAATATTAAGACCTTTATCATTCGTTAGTAATAGACTATTCTTATATGATTCCCAATTTAAAGAATACGACTTATCTAACACACCATCATTCTCTTTTCTAATTGCCTCATTCAATGCATTTATAGTGTATAAAGTATTTGTTTCCTTCTTTCTATGAATTGCCATAGTTTTGCTATTTTGAACAAAATCATCTGTTTTCTCTACATTATATGTACATATCAAAGCATTTTGATCATCGACATTTTCAAAAACGTAGATCTTATTAAATACAATATTTGCAGCTAAACTTATGAGCTCAACAATATCATCAAACTCATACTTAGTACAAAATGTACATAGTAGTTGTGTTTTCATTATACTAACCCTTTAAGTCGTGGATCTATATCAGCTGGCAAAGCATCAAAATATCTTACTTCTTCATGCTCATGACTTTTTCTTGGCATTATGGGCATCTTTAATCTTGACTGGTAGATAAAAAACGCGCCGCCTCTAGAGTTTTTCTTAACTGCCAATTCAGTAACTGGTGTATTAATATGACTTCCTTCTGCAACTACTAATATTGAAACCTCTTCAATTGTCTCTCTTACAGCAGCCTCTAATGGTGTTTCACCATGCTCTACTTTACCCTTTGGTATTCCCCACCATTCATTTTCTTTAACTAATACAACACCAAGATCTGATTGTAATACAATACCTGCAGTATCATTACATCTCTCTTCCATCAATATATCCTTTAATTTAATCATTATATTTAATTTTCAAATAAATCTTCAATCATCCATTCAGGAATTTCTTTTGCATATTTTCTAGCACGTGGATCATCAAGATAATCAAATACATCATCAACAGTCAAATCTGTATCACGATCTGATTGATTTATTTTACTATGCAGATACATTAAAGCTTTAGCGGCTTTAGGTTCCCCTGCTCTTTTAACATCCTTTGCTAAATCCTCAAGTTGATCCATTAAATAATAGCCTTGTATTTTTTTCTTTTCTGTTAACAAATCTTTTAATTTTATTCTCATCATTATACCTCTACGTATCCAAACATCATACCTCTACCGTAAGAATCAAATTCCAAATCTTTTCCATCAATAGCTTTTTTAGTAGATTTGAGATGCCACACTGTTTTACCTTGTACTTTACCGCCAGGCTTTAAATTGTTTATTTTAATCTTAAATGACTTTTTATAATGGTCTAATTCTTTACCTTTTTTTTGTAGAATAACACCAGGTGCTTGTTTGTGATACTTGTTATCAACAACAACATAAGGTCCCTTTACTGCTAAAAAATGTTGTAAGTATCTACTGCTTACAACAAGCGAAATACGATCACCAGGTTGCGGTTCTTCATTTGCTTCTGTTAACAAATCTTTTAATTTAATCATTTGAATACTCCTGCTCCATTTGGTCCTTTGTCAACTATAAATTTAGTAAACCAATTTTTTGATTTTGCTATTCTCTTAACAGCTTCATAAAAATTTTTCTTATTATAATGGCCCTTTCTAGCAAATTCATTAGATAATTCCTCTAACTTCTCCTGGGTTATAAATATTCTTTTAGAAATTAT
>Ga0208299_1000929_pt1 | contig 23820 bp, 30 predicted proteins | sample 15_taG_FD_184089 | JGI IMG/M metagenome (GOLD analysis project Ga0208299, IMG submission 184089) | Marine viral communities from the Subarctic Pacific Ocean - 15_ETSP_OMZ_AT15312 metaG (SPAdes) (version 2) | ecosystem: Environmental > Aquatic > Marine > Oceanic | place: Pacific Ocean | collected...
CCCTGTTTAGGTAGAGATTTAACAAATCGTGGAGGTTCGATTCCTTCTGCTCCAGCAAAAATAAAACTTGTTTCATAACATAAAAGGGTTGTATATTATAATATGGCAAAAATATCATATTCACAATTATCACTATATACTAATTGTCCTCATCAATGGAAATTAAGATATATAGACAAAATAACAGAATCAGAATCAAATATTTATTTAGTATTTGGTACTGCTATGCATGAAACATTACAACATTATCTTGATGTGATGTATAAACACACAGTTAAAAAAGCCGATGATATAGACCTACCTAAATTCTTACAGAAAGCTTTGATAACAGAGTTCAAAAAAGCTGAAGAAACTGATGGAAAACCACCTTGTACAAAAGAACAAATGAATGAGTTCTTTCAAGATGGTATCAATATACTTGATTTCTTTAAAAAGAAACGAGGCGAGTATTTCAGTAAAAATGGCTGGGAGTTAGTAGGTATAGAGAAACCCATTAATGTTGAGTTAAAAGGTAAACTCAGGATTATTGGATTTCTTGATATTGTAATGTATGATAAAATAGGTAACAGAATAAAAATCATTGATATTAAAACATCTACAATGGGTTGGAATAAGTGGATGAAAAAAGATGAGAATAAAACAGCTCAGTTATTATTATACAAACAATTTTATTCTAAACAATATGGATTTCCCGTAGAAAATATAGATGTAGAATATTTTATAGTTAAAAGAAAACTATATGAGAAAGCTATGTTTCCTCAGAAAAGAGTTCAAAAGTTTGTTCCGGCAAGTGGAACTGTTAGTATGAATAAAGTAGCCAAGAAATTGAAAGCATTTATGGATGATGCTTTTACTGAAGATGGTGAACATAATATTAAAGAATATACAAAAACGCCATCTAAAAAGGCTTGCAGATGGTGTGAATTTAATCAAACAGAATATTGTACAGAGGGAATTAAATGAGAGTGATATTTTGTGTACCAGGAAGAACATTTTCAGGATATTTTTTGAAATCTTGGACAAAATTAATTAGTGAATTGCAATCAATGAAAATTAAATGGGAGTTAGTTACTTTTTATCATCCTGATATTTATCAGGTTAGGCAAGATTGCTTAAGATTAGCTTTAATATATAGATATGATTATATTATGTGGATAGATTCTGATATGGTTTTTGAACCTGAAGATTTTACGCAATTATTATCATATTATGATAAAGATATTGTTTCTGGGTTATATTTTAGAAAAAAAGTAGCAGATATATATGATATACCAGATGAATATACAGGTATAGGTATGGATGGTAAAATATTAAAGCGGTCTGATTATGAAGGAGTTACGGGGTTGAAACAGATAAAAGCCAATGGTATGGGATGGATGTTAGTTAAAAAAGGTGTGTTTGAATCTATAAAAAACCCATTTGATTCAAGTCTAAGGGTGAGCGAAGATTATGCTTTTCAATTTAAAGCCTTGGAGCACGGTTATAAATCTTATGTAGATACCTCTGTAGTTTTAGGGCACGAAAAATCATTTATAATGAGGTAGATATGAAAATAGCTATTATTGGTTCAAGAAAGTATGAAAACAGAAAAAAGATAAAAGATTTTATATTCAAATTAAAACAAGAAAAAGGTGATGGTACAATAATTGTAAGTGGTGGTTGCAAAGATGGAGCTGATAAGTACGCTAAGAAATACGCATTGGAATTTGGTGTACAGTATGAAGAATATCCACCATTCCACGAAGTTCATAATTTATATTGTCCTTTACCAGAAATCTGTTATGGAAAACCATATCATGTTAAAAACTATTTTGCGAGAAATAAATTGATTGCAAAACATAGTGATTATGTAGTCGGCTTCATTCCAGAAGGTCATACTTCAAATGGTACAAATAATACACTTACATATGCTCAAAAGTTTGGAAAAAAAACTTTAATAATTGATTAAAAAAATGTTGTTTTAATTATTTTCTATATATTTATATATACTTATATATGAAATGAGGTAATTATATGGAAAGATTAAAACTTACTTCGGTTAAATTATTAAAATCGTTATATGATAGATTTAAGGTTGATACAATAAATTCATCAATGTCCTTACAAAAATTAACAAACAGAACGATACATAGATATAACAATGACTTAAAATTTAAATCCGAAATGAACGAATATTTTGAACTACAATGCAGTGGCAGTTGTCTTTAATAAAGTAAAAGAGGTTATATGAAAAAGAAAAAAATATTACTCTTATCAGATGATTTGAGGATGCATTCTGGAATCGCAACTATGTCAAGAGAGTTTGTACTTGGTACTATTGAAACATTTGATTGGGTACAGATTGGTGGTGCTATCAAACATCCAGAAGCAGGTAAGATTGTCGATATGAGTCAAGCTTTAGTGGAAGAAGAAGGAAAAGAGGGTTATCTAAAACTATATCCTATTTCAGGATACGGTAATCCAGATATTTTAAGAGAGATTATTAATATTGAAAAACCAGATGCTATACTGCATTTCACAGACCCAAGATTTTGGATTTGGTTATATAATATGGAACATGAAATAAGACAAAATATTCCAATTATGTATTACAACATTTGGGACGATTTACCAGACCCTGAATATAATAAATATTTTTACAAGTCGTGTGATTTATTATTAGCTATTTCTAAACAAACATATGGTATTAATAAAAGGTTATTACCGGAATATGAAGATTGGCAAATTAAATATTTACCACATGGTATAAATCAAGAAAAATATTTTAAATTAAATAAAAACGATTTTAAATTAAAACAATTTCAACAAAAGTTTGGTTTAGACAATGATAAATTTAAGCTGTTGTATCTTAATAGAAATATTAGAAGAAAACAACCAGGGGATTTTGTTTTAGCCTATACAGAATTTCTCAATAAATTATCAACATTTGAAAGAGATAATTGTTGTTTAGTTATACACGCTGAACCAGTTGATGATAATGGTACAGATATTAGAGCATTGACTAAACAATTTATGCCAGAACAAAGTGTTATTTTTACATACGATATACGCACAGGTTTCAATGATGATGAAATGAATTATTTATATAATTCTGTTGATGTTTATATGAATATAGCATCTAACGAAGGATTTGGTTTAGGTTCAGCTGAAGCGTTGATGACAGAAACACCAATCATAGTAAATGTAACTGGTGGATTACAAGACCAATGTGGATTCAAAAAAGAAGAATGGGATGAAACTGAAGATGGTGTTAAGTCCAATCCTAAAAAATCTTATCTTACAGCAGATGATTATGTTGAATTAGGTTCTAATCATGAAGGTGATTTTAAAGAACATGGTGTATGGGTCAAACCAGTGTTCCCCACAAATATAAGTTTACAAGGTTCACCACAAACACCATATATTTTTGATGACAGATGTAGTTATAAACACGCGGGGCACAAAATTTATGAATGGTTTTTAGAAAATAAAGAATCAAGAGATGTTGTCGGTAAAGAAGGTAGAAAATTTTTATTAGATTCTGATGTGAAATTGTCATCAAAAGCTATGTGTGATGGATTTGTTGAACACATAAATAATACATTTGAAAAATTCAAACCTAGACCTAATTTTATTATGGAGGAAGTATAAGTATGAGAGAATTTTTGTTAATGCAAGGTCCTTTTTCTTCAAGGAGTGGATACGGAGACCATGTTAGAGATTTATTTAAAAGTTTTTGGGATTTGGATAGATTTGATATTAAAATAGTAGATACTAGGTGGGGAGATTGTCCACGAAACGGTTTAAAATCAGATAATGAGAATCATAAAAATATTTTTAATTGTTTTTTAGCAAATAATAAATTAGATAGACAACCTGATGTATATGTTGATATCAGAATACCGAATGAATTTGAACAGGTCGGGAAATTTAACATAGGTATAACAGCCGGTACAGAAACTACAGCAGTTTCACCGGAGTGGATTGATAGTTGTAACAAAATGGATTTGATAATTGTTCCGTCTGAACATTCTAAAAAAAGTTTTGTAAATACAGTTTATGATAGAATTGAAAATGAACACAAAACAGGTGATTTAAATTTACAAAAGCCCATTGAAGTTTTATTTGAAGGTGTTGATGAAAATATATTTAAACCAGTAGATGTATCTGAATATGAAAATGATATAATAAATGAAATTGATAATATTGAAGAAAATTTTTGTTATTTGTTTGTAGGTCAGTGGACAAAATCAGATTTTGGAATTGATAGAAAAGACATCAGCAGGATGATAAAAGTTTTTTATGAATCATTCGCTAATAAATCTAAACAGCCAGTTTTGATATTAAAAACAAACGGTGCTACTTTTTCAATATTAGATAAAAAACAAATAAAAGATAATATCGAGGGAATAAAAAATATGTTTCCTGATGATATACAATTACCTAAGATATATTTAATACACGGAGATTTAAGTCAGGAACAGATGAATTTAATGTACAATCATCCTAAGATTAAATATTTAATAAATTTCACTCATGGAGAAGGTTTCGGCAGACCAATGTTAGAAGCTACTATGACTGGACTACCTGTTATAGCCTCTGGATGGAGTGGTCATCTTGACTTTCTTGATTTTGAATTTTCAACTTTAGTAAAAGGAACATTAAATCAAATACCTAAAAAAGCTGTTTGGGATAAGATTCTGATTAAAGAATCACAATGGTTTACTGTTGATGAAAACGATGCTTATAAAGCTCTACAAAGAACTTTTAAACAAAAATTTGACAACAAAAATAAAGCTAAAAAATTATTAGAGATTAATAAAAATAAATTTAAACTCGATGATATGACAATAGAATTAAAAAACATTTTAGACAAACATGTGACAACTTTTTCTGAGTTAAAATTACCTAAATTGAAGAAAATAAATAAACCCGATAAAATCAAATTACCAAAATTAAAAAAGGTTAAATCATGAGTCAAGTAGTTTTAGAATGTACTTTATGTGGAAAAAGAGCGTTAAGTATTGTTGATAATAAAAGTGGTTATGTTCAATGTTTACATTGTGGATATTCTTCAGCAGATAAATTCAAAGGTGATGAAAAAAATCCAGAATATATATCTTTATCTGACGATATGAAAACAATGTCTATTATTGAAGAAGGAAAGATTTGGATACCGTCTGTTTTAACATTACCATTTGGAATGATTAATCCAATATTGGTAGAAAATGAAATGTTTTGGTCTTTTTCTCCTATGGTTGATATACCAAAAGATGAAAGAAAAAATTATCCAGATGAAAATGGTAGTTATTACGAAAGACGATATGACACAGAAAAAACAATCTTATACAAATATTTTTTTGATTGTATAAAAGAAATAAATCAGAGATATGGCGAACAAAAAACAACCTTATAATTGGAAGAAAGTCAGACCTGGAGATATTATATCTTTTAGATATAAAACAGAATCAACCGGTAAAACACTCGTGCATTCAATTTTAGTATTAAATCCTAAATTGCCTGTTAGTAAAAAAGATAATTCTTCAACATTCCATATGGTTGGAATAAAATTAGAACAATCTAATAAAATAAATTTAAGACTTAACGCGAAACAACTCACATCTTTAGAAAAAATAGGTGAATTTGTAAATATAGATGAAAAAAATAATTTATATAAGTTGAGAATAGATGAAAGTTTTATTCTTAATGATAGAAAAGGAGTGAAAGAAAAGGCGTATAAATTAATTTCAAAAAATTTAAACATAAGTGGACAATATAGAACTTATGATTGGAAAAAGGCTAAAGGGTCAGCAGTTTATTTAGAACCAGTGAGGGTATTTAGAGATGAAGATTAGTTATTCTATATTAACACATAACGAAACAGATTCCTTACAAAACTTACTTGATTTTTTAATTAAACGCAAAGATGAAGAAGATGAAATAGTAATTCTTGATGATTATTCAGATAATGAACAGACAAAAGAACTGCTTGATTTTTTTGTTTCAGTATATGAAATTAAATTTGAACAAAGACATTTATTAAAAGATTTCGCTCAACAAAAAAATTATTTAAAAAATATGTGTTCTGGTGATTATATTTTTAATTTAGATGCTGATGAAATACCACATAAACGAATTATGAACAATTTAAAGCCAATACTCGAAATCAACCCAACAGTAGATTTATACTATGTTCCAAGAGTAAATACAGTAGAAGGGTTAACAGATGAACATAAATTAGCGTGGCATTGGAGTGTTGATGAGTGGGGTAGAGTTAATTGGCCGGATTGGCAAGGTAGAATATGGAGAAACAGACCAAATATTAGGTGGGAAAAGCCTGTTCATGAAACTTTGGTTGGTTATAAAGAATATACTCACTTACCTGCTCAAGAAGAATTTGCTTTATTTCATCCTAAAGATATAAAAAGACAAGAAAAACAAAATAGCTTTTATGAAAAAATTTGATGGTATTCCATAGAATATATAATAATAATTTGTATAATGTTAAAGAAGTAAAAAATTTAGGCTTTGAAAAGTCTGAGGGTTTTAGAATACCAGATGAGTATTTAAATGAACAAAAGTTTATGATTATGCGAACTTGTCATGGAATAGGAGATTGGGGAATACTATCTGCGATGCCAAGATTATTAAAAGAAAAATATCCCGAATGTAAAGTTTATGTACCGTCAAAAAAACTTTTAAAAAAATTATTCGGTTCCTCACACAATAATGTTAATGTAGTATTTAAACATAATTCTTATGTGGATAAATTTGTAGATGAAATAGAAGGAGAAGTTTTTCACGACCATTATAGAATATTTGATAATGATGATATTGATTATCCTTTAATAAAACAAATGTTAAAATTTTGGCAATATGAGGATTGTGAACTAGTTGATTATTTACCAGAAATTTATTGGACAAAAGAAGAAATTTTATTCGGTAATAATATTATTAAAGAATATGTGGGTGATAAAGATTTTGGCGCTTTATTAATTTCTGAAAGATTTGGCACTCAAATGGGTGTTTTAGATAAAAAACAATATACAAAAGATGTAAAAATTATAAAAAAATTTTTAGTTGAAAATAATTTACCATATTTTTATTTTACAAGTAAGCCTATTGAAGAAACTGAATTTAATTTTATAACCAAAAGTTTAGATATGAGAAATATAGATTTAAGAATACAATTGTACATTAAATCAAAAGCTAAATGTAATATAGGAAATCAATGTGGAATGACACAAACTATTTTAAGATATTCTAAATGCTTTACATCACAGAGACAATATCCTATAGCACACAATTTTTTAGATACAGAAATTTATGAATAATAAAGTTATTTACACAGCTAATATCGGTGGTTATGATGAATTGATAGAACCTGATTATAAACCCGATGGTTGGGATTTTGTATGTTTTACTGATAGAAAAATAAATTCTACTAATTGGAAAATAAAAAAAGTTATTCCTTTATATAAAGATAATACGAGAACAGCGAGAAAATATAAATTGTTACCACATAGATTTTTACCTGAATATGAATATAGTTTATGGATTGATGGTAATATTTTAGTCAATAATGATGTAAATGAATTGTTGAGTTATCTTAATAATTGTAATTACGCTACTTATGACCACTCACAAAATGTATTAGACCCGAGAAATTGTATTTATGAAGAAGCAAACGCAATATTAAATTTTGGTTATATTAATCTGAAAAAAAATCCAGAAAAAGGTATGAAAAATTTTAAAGATAATCCAGAATTAATTCAAAAACAAATGTCGCGTTATGAAAAAGAAAAATATCCTAAAAATAACGGTTTAGTTGTACAAATGCAAGTATTAAGAAAACATAATCAATCTGATGTTATTAATACTATGGAACATCATTGGACAGAACTTAAATACAATAGTAAAAGAGAGCAATTAAGTTTTAATTATATAGCGTGGAAGCATAATTTAAAGTTTAATTATATTTCGGGTGATTCGAGAGAAAATAAATATTTTAAAAATTTAGGAAAACATATAGGTAAAAAATGATTATTTCACATAAACACAAATTTATTTTTATGAAAACACGAAAAACAGCGGGTACGAGTGTACAAGAAACTCTTACTAGCATTTGTGGTGAAGATGACATTATAACACCGGATGTAGATACTGTCGGTAGAAATATTGATAAATCTTGTTGGGAAGGTCATCCACACCCACATCTATTTGATGTAAAACAACTGGTAGGTAATGATATTTGGAATGAATATTTTAAATTTGTGTTTGTTCGTAATCCTTTTGATTTAACTGTATCGAGATTTTTTTGGAATATAAATGGGAAGGGTCAAAAAGGATATGGACTAACAAAAAGTGAATTTAATAGATGGGTAGATGAATTTACATCCAGTTCAAGATTTCATGATGCTAGATATTATTCTATAAATTTAGTGTATCCTTTTTTAATTGATAAAAATTTTGTTGGTAGTAATCATAGTATGATTAATTATGATTTAAATAAAGAACATTATGATGTTGATTTTGTCGGTAGATACGAAAGTTTACAAGATGATTTTAATCATATTTGTGATACTTTAAATGTTGATAGAATGATTTTAAAAAATAAAAAAACAGGAAATCGACCTAAAAAAAGTTTTAAAGATATGTACACAGCGGAGAGTATCAATAAAATAGGTTATGCTTTTAAAGAAGATTTAGAATTATTAGGTTATAATTATGAACAAGAATTAACTTTAACTAAAAAAAGTATTTTAATTGACAGAAATATTTTTAAAAATGAAGATATAAATATTAACGGTGCTAGTTTAATTAAAATACCAGAATGGGTTAAAAACCCCTTAGGTAAATATTATCTTTATTTTGCTAACCATACTGGAAAATATATTCGTTTGGCTTACTCTGATGATATTATGGGTCCATATGAAATTTATAAAGAGGGTACACTTAAACTGAATCAAACTAATTGTAAAACTCATATAGCTAGTCCTGATGTACATTTAAATAGTAAAACAAAACAAATAATAATGTATTATCACGGTGATACTGACAACGGTCAAAAAACATTTATCAGTAACTCATCAGATGGGATAAATTTTGTCAATGAGGAAGAGCCTTTAGGATTATTTTATTTTAGAGTTTTTTCTTACAAAGATAAATATTATGCTATAGCTAAAAATAAAAATGATGATTCTTTAATTTATCAATCTAACAATTTTGATAAAAATTTTAAACCTATATTTAACTTATTACCTAATTCAAGACATACTGCTGTATTAATTAAAAATAACTTTTTATATGTATTTTATACGATAGTAGGTGAAACACCAGAATCTATATACTATTGTAAAGTAAAATTAGATGATAAAATTGATGAATGGGAAGTAATCAGTAATCACAAAATAGCACGACCAAATTTTAAGTTTGAGGGCGCTGGTTCCAACTTAATTCCTAGTAATTTCGGTTCTGCTACTCTTAGATACGGTAATTTAGAATTAAGTGAGTTAAGAGACCCTTGCATTTACGAAGAAAATGATAAAATATATTTGTTATATACATTCAGCGGTGAAGCTGGAATAGCTATAGGGAGGATAAATGTCAATGAATAATATTGTTTTTCAGATTAATATTAAAGGGCCAAGAGTTAAAAAAGAATTTGAATTGTCTAATTTATCTTGGTCTAATTGGTGTAAAAAAAGAAATTATAAATATTTTGTATTAACAGAAGAAATTTACAATTTACAATATATGAATGCTAATTGGCACAAGTTTTTTTGTATTGAATTGTTAGAAAATGAAAATATAAAATACGACCAGATAGCTATTGTAGATAGTGATACAATTGTACATCCTGATTGTCCAGATTTTTTTAAAGAAACTGAAGATAAATTTTCAGCTGTACAAAATGACGGTTGTTATGAATGGGTCAACAGAAGTATTGAAAAATATAAATCGTGTTTATTTAATGACATTGAAATTAATCCCTGGAATTATTTTAATAGCGGATTTATGATAATTAACAAAAAACATAAACAATTTGTTAAAAAGTTATATGATTTTTATAAAAAAAATAGAGATATTATTGTTAAAGCACAAGAAACTTTTAAAGTTGGCACTGACCAAACTCCTATTAATTATCTAACAAGAAAACATAAAGTAGATTTAAAATTTTTATCTAATAAATATAATTTACAAGATTTACACAGAAAAAGTTTATTATACTTGTCACCAGACATGTGGTTTGATGATAAGTTACATTTTTTAAACACAGGCTGGATTTATCATTTTAACGCTATACCGTCGAATCCAATGCAAAGAGATTGTGGTTATTGGATGCAGAGAACATATAAGGAGTTATATAAATGAACATAGCATTTTTTAGTGAATCAAATTTTGAGGGTAAGATACCAAGAAATTTTGAAAATATGAGAACAGAATATGCTTGGTATGTAGCTTTAGATTCTACACATCATCACATAGGACAATTACCAACTTTGTCAGACAAACAATATGATTTAGGTATTGTGATAATACCGAAAAAGAACATTGAAGAATTGATGTTGTTTCCTATGATTGAACAAATGAAACGAGTTTGTAAAAAAATAGGATTCATGCAAGAAGGACCACATTGGTACTTTCAAGATTATCCTATGGAACAACAAATTTGGTTTTATAACACATTAATGGATATGGATGTATTATTTTGTCATAATGAAATTGATGTTGAATATTTTAGAGGTATAACTGGTAAAAAACAAGTTTATAAAATGCCATCCTTGATGATAACAGACCATATAAAACCATCAGAAGAAAGAAAAGAATCTGTAATTATTGGTGGTAACATGGTCAGATGGTATGGTGGATTTGATTCTTACATCGTAGCTCAAGAATTCAGTTGTATTGAGGGTATAGATGTACCGATTTTTGCACCATCAATGGGTAGAAAAATTGAAAGAGAGGATGAGTTAGGTATAAATCATTTACCATATATGACTTGGTTACAATGGCAAACTGAATTATCAAAACATAAGTTTGCTGTACATTTGATGACAACTCATGCAGCAGGTACATTTGCTTTGAATTGTGCTTATCATGGAATACCTTGTATAGGATATAGAGGACTTGATACACAGGAAAAGTTACATCCTCGCCTAACAGTTGATTATGGTAATATTGATTGGGCTAAAGAAAAAGCTAGACGGTTGGTAAGAGATGTACAATTTTATGAGAGATGTTCAAGAGAAACTAAAGAAAATTACAATAAGATATATTCAGAAGATATTTATATTAAACACATGAAAAAGGTCATAGATGAAATTAATTAGCTTTATAATACCATCAAGAAATAATTTAAAATACCTGAAACAAGCATATAAGTCAATCAGAACTAATACTAACCATCCACACGAAATTTGTATAGCATCAGATTTCAGCAACGATGGAACAATTGAATGGGTTGAGGGAATAATGAAGGGAGATGAAAATGTCAAATTTCATATCAATCCAGGACCAGAGAGATTAGGTCATACAATATTATATGATACATTGATTAATGATTATGCTACAAATGATATTGTTATGATATTTCATGCTGATATGTATCTGTGTCCTAGAGCTGATGAAGAAATATACAAGTATTTAGAACCAGGTAAGGTAGTCAGTCTAACAAGAATTGAACCACCGTTACATCCACCAGGACCTGAAAAGATATTAGCCGATTACGGAATAGAACCTGAAGAATTTGATGAGAAACAATTCTTACAAGATTTACCAAAGTTCAATCAGAATAAAACAACTGAAGGTATATTTGCTCCTTGGGCTATCTATAAGTCAGACTTTCAAACGATAGGTGGTCACGACCCACTATACGCTCCTCAATCGAAAGAGGACTCAGACATATTCAATAGATTTCAATTAGCTGGATATAAATTCATACAGACTTGGGATGGTTTTGTTTACCACATGACTTGTAGAGGTTCAAGATTTAAGGATGGAGCTAAAAGAAATCCAGATGGTGAAGTGTTTATGAAAAATAGAGAAACAGATGAATGGTTGAAACAAAATCATAAGAGTACAAGAAATTTCATTCGTAAATGGGGCCATTTTGTTAAACACGACACTCATTTGAAACCAATCATACCACCTAAATATGACATTGGTTTTATAGTCAAGAATTGTAGTTATGGTTTGTTATATGAATTAGAACCTTGGTGTTCTACTATCTATACAGATTATGCTTGGGAAGGTTATATTAGACAAGAACAAGATAATACATTGATTGATTTAAGAGATAGAGTCAAACCATACGATAATGAAAAAAATAATGATATTATTGTTGAATTTGATGGCAGGAATGTCACATCACAGCAAATGAATTATATATCACAATTACCAGAAATATTAGCCAACGATGATGAACTTGAAACCGGAGAGTTTGATTTAGGGATATTTAAAATAACAATAATTAAAACAAAGACTTATGAAAAAAATCTTATTAATCGCGACAATATATAGAGTCGGCGAACGAATTTATCCAACTATAAAGAAGTTATCTGAAAAATTTCAAATTGATGTTTTTAAAACAGCGCAAATGCATGATGAGTTTAAATGGTATGGTGACATTGATTTAAGAAATGTTTTTGATAATAAATATAAAAAATATGTTAATGAAATTTTTGATACCTTACCTTTTATAGCGGAATATGATTTAATAATATTTGATGATGATAGACCAAGAAATGGATTACATCAAATATATTTAAAAGCAAAAAAATTAAATATTCCAGTTATAGCCAATGTTCACGGAAATCAAAAAGAGCAACGAATAAAAGATTTAAATAATGCTAATAATATTTCTTTTGATTATTTAATGTTATTCGGAACTTATGATTTAATCAGATATAAAAAAATAGTTAAAAATAAAATTAATTTTATTACAGGTGGTATTCCCGCTAATGATTTATTAAAAAAATTTAAAAATAAAAATGAACACATACTTGTAATTGTGAATTTTTTAGGTAATAGACACGCGCCGTATAGTAAGTTTGATGAAAAAACATTTAATGAATTAGGTTTATTAGAATTACAAAAAGAGTTTAATAAAAATATTAAGATAAAATTAAAAAGTAGAGCAGACCATCCTTGTCCTGAAAAAGATTTTAACTATCTTCATAAAATATTAGATAAAAAATTAGAATATGAAATAATAATGGACATCGAAGATGATAATGAATTAATATCAGATTCTTTTATTACATTTTCAGCACCATCTACAATGAGTTATAAATCAATACAAAAAAATATACCTACAATTTTACTTGACGGTAGTTTTGGACAAGTTGGTATTTTTAAAAAGTTTAAAGGTTTAGTTGAATTGGATAAACAAATAATATTTAATGAAATTGAAAGACAACATAGTATAGGTAGAGATGAATATTTTATTAAAAATGCGATAGAGGGTGGAATAAACTATAATAGTACAGAAATTTATGTAAATGAAATTAGGAGAATTTTAAATGAGTGTTAGTGTAAAAATAAAAGAAACAAATACTACCCCAATTGCAGTACATGGTGCGGGAGCATCAAAGAGAGTTCATAGCGGGATTTATCAGACAATTTTGAAAGAGTTTCTTAATAATCAAGAACCAATATCGTTAGATAGAGAGATGGACCTTACAGTAGTTAGTTGGAAGGGTGGTAAGTATAAAAATCAAGAAACTCTTATAGAAACTATGATGAGATATTATGACTTCCCGATATTAATGTTAGAGTATCCAGATAATGTTAGTTTTTGGGAAGGTACTACTAAGGCAAAGGTTCTTGGTACACTCGATGCTTTACAAAATGATGTAATTAAAACTAAATATGTTATGTGGTGTGATTGTAGTGATGTAATTTTATTAGAACATCCTTTAATGATTTTAGATAAATATAAAGAAATATTCCCAGCAAAATTTGTTTTTAATTCTGAGAGAAATCATTATCCAAAAGATGCAAGATTATCTTCTGTAAGTGATGTGATAAGAGATAAATTTAAAAATGTATATAATTATGATGTTAATAAGAACCATACCACTTTTAAATATTTAAATTCTGGGTTAGCGATTGGAGAAACAAAAATATTGAAAGAATTATTAGAACATTCTGTAAAATATTGTGGTGTAGATGAAAGACCTTTTATTCCTGACCAGATGGTAATTAGAATGGCACAATATGATATGAGAGATAAAGTGGTGACAGATGATTTGTGTAAATTGTTTGTTTGTCTTTACAATGGGCCTATTAATGAACAAGAAATTCATATTGAAGATGTAGAAATAACAATGAAAGAAGGAAAATAGTATGAAAATAGTAATAACAGGTGGTTTAGGTTATATAGGAACTGAATTATGTAAATTGTATTCAGGAGAAGCTAGATTCAAAGATATAACTGTCATTGATAAAAAATTTATTTCAGGCAGGGTTAAACAATTAAGAGATTGGGGAATAGATTTCAAACAAGGTAATATACTTGATAAAGATTTTATGACGGATGTGTTAAAAGATGTGGATATAGTTTATCATCTATCGGGTATAACTGATGTAGCTTATACTAAAACTGAATCTAACGAAGAAAAAGATAAAGAGATTTCAGAGGTTGGAATCCAAGGTTCGAGGAATATAATAAATTTGAGCCCTGAAGATTGTAAAATTATATTTCCATCAACTCATGTAGTGTATGAAGGATTTGATGAAACAGCTTTTGATTTGACAGAAGAAGTTGAAACTTGTCCCGTCTTGACATATTCTTTAGGTAAAGTTACTACTGAAACAGATTTAGAAATGTCAAATAAAAATTATGTTGTAGTCAGATTAGCATCTGTCTATGGTTATTCATCGGATACTATGAGAATAAATATTATGCCAAATTTATTTTCTAAAATGACTTCACAAAATAGTACAATCAAATTATTTTCTGGTGGCGTACAACATAAAAGTCTTGTCTCTGTATTTGATGTAGTGAGATGTCTTAAATTTGTGGGTGAAAATGAGAATATAAATAAAGAATTTTTCCACTGCTCAAATGAAAATATGACGGTCAAAGAGGTAGCTAAACTATGTAAAGAGATAAATCCAAACATAGAGTTGATAGAAACTAATGATGAAATACCCAATCTTGGTTATACTATATCTAATGAAAAACTATTGTCAACTGGATTTGAATTTAGATATAACATTAAAGAATCTATGAAAGAGATGATTGAGAATTGGTCTGAAAAAGAATTGATAACTGATTTAGAATTTTTACAGAGAGGTGATAAAGAGTATGTAGATGACAGAGGTAAAATTAGCAATTATGAGCTCACAGAACCTATTAATCTGATTGGTTACATAGAGTCAAAAGCTGGAACAGTTCGTGCTAATCATTATCACCCTATTCAGGAACAAAAATGTTTGTTAATCAAAGGTAAATATATTAGTGTGATAAAAGATTTATCTAATCCGGATTCTGTAATAGAAACTAATATTGTCAACGCAGGAGATTTATCAGTAATTAAACCTAATGTTGCTCACACGATGGTATTTTTGGAAGATTCTATATTTTTGAATCTTGTTAGAGGTGAAAGAGAACATGAAAATTATGGTATAACTCATACTATTTTTCATGAATTAGTAGATGAAAAGCTAAGAAAGTTTATAGTAGATAATTACAAAGCTGAATGTAGAAGTTGTGGTAATGAGAGATTGAAAAATGTAGTTTCTTTAGGTATGTCACCACTTGCTAATAATTTACTTGAAGATGAAAATCAAGAAGATGAATTATTTCCTTTAGAAATGAATTATTGTCCTGAGTGTCATAACTGTCAATTGTCAGTTGTTGTACCGCCTGAGAGGATGTTTGACAATTATCTCTATGTATCATCAACAAGTCTTGAATTTAGAAAACATTTCGCTGATATGGCGGATAGTTTTATTAAAGAATTTGATTTAGATGAGAACTCACTGGTTGTTGATATTGGTAGTAATGACGGTGTGTTTTTAAAACCAATCAAAGATAAAGGTATCAAGATATTGGGTATAGACCCTGCTAAAAATGTATGTGAAATAGCGAATAAAACTGGTATAGAAACCATGGAAGGTTATTTTAATGACGATATGGCTGATGAGATAATAAAACAAAAAGGAAAAGCTGATTTAGTTACAGGTTTCAATGTATTTGCTCATTCTGATAAATTAAAAGAGATAACAAGAAATGCTTTCAAACTATTAAAAGCTAATGGTATATTTGTGATAGAAGTACAATATTTGTTAGATACTATTAAAGATTTGACATTTGATAACATATACCACGAGCATGTAAATTTTTGGAGTGTAACATCATTAAATAACTTTTTTGATATTTTAGGATATACAATTTATAAGGTAGAGCATGTAGATACACACGGCGGTTCTATTAGAGTTTATGTGGGTAACGATACTAATAAACAAAGTGATAGCGTAAGTAAATTTTTACAAAAAGAAAAAGATTTCGGATTGTTAGATTTTAATACTTATAAGAAGTTTGCTAAAAGAATAGAAGATTGTAAGGATATTGTAGTTAATAAATTAAAAGAAATAAAAGGTAGTAATAAGAATATAGTAGGTTATGGTTCACCAGCAAAAGCTACTACTGTATTAAATTACTATGGTGTTTCTTCGGATTACATAGATTATATAATTGAAGATAATGAATTAAAACATAATCATCTTTTACCCGGTATGCGAATACCAATTAAAGAAAAGAATGTGATAAAGACAAATTTACCAGATTATATATTAGTATTGGCTTGGAATTTCTTTGATGTTATAAAGAGTAGTAATACTGATTTAGTTGATGAAGGTTGTAAATTTATAACTTTAAAACAGTTGGAGGCGAATTAAGATGAGTTCAAAAACAATAGTACCTTTTTTATCGTCTCGTAACAATTATGATATGATAGAAAATATTTTTTTAAAGGATGTGGATTTAGAAGATTATAAATTATATAATATAGATGATAAATCTTGTTCTGAAGAAGTTGAAAAGGGTAAGAAAATATGTGAAAGGAATAACATTACTTTTATAGAAAATCAAGATAGGGGATTACAATGGGCTTGGCATACGATAGTCAATGAAGTAGATGATAATATAAAATTTGTTATATGGTGCACCCACGATATGATTCCACTAACAACTAATTTTTTTAAAATATTAGAATCACTAAGTGAATCAGGTAATCTTGATGATTTTGGTATCATTGGATTTAATACGATAGGTCCGCAGTGCGGTGTATTTGAACAAAGTCAAATTCCTGATAACTATTGTGGCATACTCGGAAAAGCTCCATTAATGCAATTACCGGGTAGAGGTGGGTGGTATAGAGCATCTGATATGAAGTTGCCTTGGGAAATTTACGGCAAACCTTTTGCAGTAGAATCACCTACGGATATGTGCTGGATGATAAATGTCAAATTGTTTAAAAAATATATAGAACCTTCTAATAATTATCATTTATTTTTAGCACCAGAAGATGTATCATTTCAATTTCTTTATAATAATGTTTATAATATAGTTTTACCTGATATTAGAATATGGCATGACCAACGATTAAAGACACAGGTTAATATACCTGTTAAGTCAGCTTCCGCTGCTAAAAAAGGTGATAGCAAATATTTTGGTCATTATGGCCCACATCTTGAATATTGGAAAAAGAAGTGGGGTTGGGATAGAGAAAACAGGAATACCTTTGAAAATGTAAAAGAACAATATAAGGGAACCTTGATATATGATGCGTATCATCATGATTATAGAAAAGGACCTATGAGAACTTTTAAAATATGAAAATTTTATGTATAACGCCGATAAAACATTTAACTGGTGTTTATGAGTATCTTGATTCATTTGGTCAAGTTGATTATAAACCCGAATTAAAAACTATTGATTTTGAATTATGTGGTTATGATGTTTTATTTTGTAATCCAAATAAACAAAATTATAAATTAGATGAAACAACATTAAATAATTTTAACGGAACTATATTAACAGCAAGTACAGGTTTAAATCACATTGACATTGATTATTGTAATGAAAATGACATCAAAGTTTTATCGTTGACAAAGGATTATGACTTAATTAATGATTTACCATCAACTGCTGAATTAGCATTTGGATTGATGTTATCAATTTTAAGAAACATACCGAGTGGATTTGATGATGTGAAAAAAGATAATTGGGAATATGATAAGTTTATGGGGCACCAACTAAAAGGTAAAACAATAGGTATCATTGGTTATGGTAGGTTGGGCAAAATGATGAAACAATATTGTGAAGCTTTTGGTATGGTTGTAATTATTGATGACCCTTACAAAGGTTATAATAATTTAGATTTATTATTGGGAGAGTCTGATATAATATCATTACACATTCACGCTAATGAAGAAACTCACCATATGTTTGATAAAAAGCTCTTGGTTTGTATGAAGAAAAATTCGTATATTATTAATACATCACGAGGTGAAATAGTGAATGAACAGGATATTGTACAATCTTTAAGAGATGGTCAAATAAAAGGTTATGCCGCAGATGTGATTGAAGATGAGTATGGGAATAGAGAAAATAGTCCAATACTTAATGGAATTAAAGAGGGATTAAACATATTAGTTACACCACATGTAGGTGGTATGACTTGGGAGGGTCAGGAGAAAGCTTATGAGTGGTCAATAAATAAATTAGGATACATAAATGAATAATTTTAAAAAAACACCAAAATCTGATTGGTTAAAACAAGTTAAGAATATCAGTAATCACAAAATTCAATCAAAATGTCGTACTGAATTTGATGAACCTTCGATTTTTGAATATCTATTTCAATTTATAAATGATGAAAATAAGTTTGCTATAGACATAGGAGCTTGGCCAGATGGTAATGATATTGATTATATAGCTGATAAAATGAAATGGAATACTTTACTTTTAGACGGAGCAAAATGTAAGAATAAAAATATAAAACGAGAGTGGTTGACGCAAGAAAATATATCAGAAATTTTAAAAAAATATAATGTACCAAAATCCATGGAAGTGTTGAAAATTGATATTGACAATATGGATTATCGGATTTTAGAACAAATCTTAATAAAAAAATATGAGCCTAAAATTATTTTATTTGAGTTTAATCCGTTGTTTAATTTTGATGAAGAATATGTAAAAGCGTATTATCCAAAAGCTCAAAAAACAGGAAACTACCTAGATGGTCATGCTCAACGGACATCTTGGTATGGTGCGAGTTTAGGAGCTTTTATAAAGTTAGGAAAAAAATATAATTATGAATTATTTTATGTTTCAAAAACTTCAGAATATAATGACAATAAATATTTACACAATAGTAACAATGGTTGGTTAATACATAAAAGATTTGTCAGAGAACAAGATGAATTAATTCCACCTCAACAATTACATAAACCATTCATAGAAACTTTCAAACAACCGAATAATAAGCGTGTTTGTGGAAGTAAAAATATAGATGAACTTAAAAAATATCTTATTAATGAAAATAGATTTATAAAAGTATGAAAAATTTAGTTATAATTCCATCAAAACTTGACTCAAAAAGGTTACCTAAAAAAAACATAAAAAAACTAAATGGTAAACCTCTACTTTATCACTCTATTGAATACGCTCAAGATTCTAAACATGAAAACACTATAATAGTTTCATCAGAAAGTGGTGATGTAAGAAACTTATTACCAGAGAATGTCATTTTTCATAACAGAAATATTGACTTGTGTGGTGATGTTGAGGTTGTGGATGTTTACTTTGATATAATTGATAGGATAAAAGAAGTATATGATTATGTGGTCTGTTTACAACCAGATAACCCTAATAGAAGTAATACATTTGATGAGTGTTTGGAATATATGATTGTCAATAAATATGATGATTTAATTACAGTAAATAATGAATATAAACGAAGTGGTTCAGTCAGAATTTTTAAGTATGACTATTTAAAAGCTAGACTTGTTAGTAAAAGAATGGGTTGTATTAGAGATGATGCTACTGATATACACTATAAAGAAGATTTGGAGGCTCTATATGACTAAATTAATAGCAGAAATAGGCTGGAACCATATGGGTGATATGAAACTAGCTAAAGAGATGATTTCAACAGCAAACGAAAGTGGTGCAGATTTTGCTAAGTTCCAAACTTGGAGCGTGGATAGATTAAAATCAGGTGTTTGGGATACTGATGGTCGTAGAAAAATATATGAAAACGCCGAATTGGATTTAGATAAACACATTGAATTAAAAGAATATTGTGATAAAGTTGGTATAGGATTTATGTCATCAGTATTTTCTATTGAGGATGCTAAACTACTTAAACAAGTAGTTACAGATTATGTTAAAATACCTAGTTTTGAATCAAGAAATGATGAACTTATAAATTATTGTAGTGATTGTTTTGAACATATAATATTATCAACTGGTACATCTAAAGCTTCAGAAATAACCACAAGTATTGGTGGTATAGCTAATATAACATTGTTACATTGTGTTTCATCATATCCGTGTAATTTAGATATTGTAAACTTACCAAGAATTGATAAACTAAGAGAATTATCTCCATCAGTTGGGTTTAGTGACCACACTAAAGGTGTTGATGTATCAATACTATCCTTAGGGTATGATTTAGATTTTATAGAAAAACATTTTACTATTGATAATGATTTACCTGGTAGGGATAATAAGTTTGCTATATTACCTGATGAATTAAAACAATTAAAAAATAGTATAGATATTTTTGCGAGAGTGAATAAAAATCTTGGCGGTGATTACCAAGAATGTGAATTAGATTCAAGAGAAAATTATACCGGAAGATTTAATGGATAATATTTCAGTAATAATAAGAAATAAGAATGAAGAAAGATATATCGGGTACGCTATCCAATCTGTTTTGGATATATTCCTTGAACCAGAAATAATAGTTATTAATAATAATTCTATTGATGATTCTATTGAAATAGTAAAAAGTTTTAATTTTAGCAATATTAATTGTTATGATATGAAAAGTTATACTCCTGGAAAATCAATTAATTTCGGAATCAGTAAATGTTCAAACGACTATATTTTAATTTTATCAGCACATTCACAGATAATTAATTGTGATTTTGATACAATAAAATATAAGTTAAAAAAATATTGTGTAGTTGGGGGTAAACAAATACCAATATGGAGAGGTAAAAAAATAAGTAGAAGATATATTTGGTCTAATTTTTTTGACAATGATATTAAAAATTATTTTAGTGAAGATGAAAGTAGATATTTTTTACATAACGCTTTTGCTTTTTATAAAAAAGAAACACTTTTAAAATATCCATTTGATGAAGATTTATCTGGCAAAGAAGATAGATATTGGATAAACGATAGAATAAAAGATGGAATGTCATCTTATTATGATTCAACAACAACATGTCATCATCATTATACAATTGAAGGTGCGACATGGAAAGGTATAGGTTAATGTATAAAATAGGTATAATAGGTCAGGGGTATGTAGGGACAGCTGTTAAAGAAATAATGTCAAAATATTATGAAATACAAACATTTGATATAGATGAGAAAAAAAGTAGTACAAGCTCCATATCAGAATTAGTCACTAACAATGATATTATATTCGTATGTGTTCCGACACCAATGAATAGAGATGGTAGTTGTAATATAAGTATAGTAGAAAATGTGGTAGAGAAAATAAACTTTGTTGGTAAAGACGATACAATAGTAGTTATCAAATCTACATTACCACCAGGAACTACAACTAAATTGAATAAGAAATATACTTATTTATCGATAGTATTCAATCCAGAATTTCTAACAGAAGCTAATTTTATAGAAGATTTTAAGAATCAGAATAGAATCATCATCGGAGGTCCACGGCCAGCTACTTCAGTTATGAAGATGATATATGCAAAAGCATTTCCGAACGCACATATTATAAAGACTGGTTCAAAAACAGCTGAAATGGTTAAATATACGACTAACTCGTTTTTAGCAACTAAAGTGTCATTCGCAAATGAGATGAAAATGATATGTGATGGTCTTGATATCGATTATGATAAAGTAGTTGAATATGCTGTACATGATGAACGATTGGGTAAATCACATTGGGCTGTTCCGGGACCTGATGGTAAATTAGGCTTTGGTGGTAGTTGTTTTCCGAAAGATATAAACGGACTTATAGTTTTAGCTGAAAGTATGGACATACCAGTAGAAGTATTACGAGGTGCATGGCAGACAAACTTAGCAGTAAGGCCAGAAAAAGATTGGAAAGAACTTAAAGGTAGAGCAGTAACAGAGGAATAAAGAAATGCCAAAGATAGATGCAAGAGATTTAGATTTTATTGATGAAGAATATATGGGTAAAAGTTATGAGAAAATCAGGAAAACTCCTAAAAAAGAGAGTAAACCTGAAGAAAAACCACAATCTGAATCAAAAAAATCTGATGTTTCAGAAAAGTAATATATACTTATATATAGATTAGGAGTTAAAATGACGGATAAATATGGTACTTACATTCAAAAATTGATGTCAGTAGTTTTGGATGAAGAACAAGAAGAATTTGTTAAGAACATGTCTTGGGGAGAATTGAAACACATCAGAGATGGTTTGAGTAGTTTTTTAGAGAAACAAAAACCTAAAGAACCACATGAAAAACAAGAAAACCCAAAACAACAATTGTTATTTGATTAAAAAACACAGGAGGTTATAATGGCCACAATAGACCAAGAAGGACTTGAAGAAGTCAAGAAAATAAAAGATGCTTTAACACATATATATGATAAAGTCGCTTCTAGCGGAGCTGATGTCAATGAAGAATATAGTTTTATATTTAAGATATTGACTCAGATGGAAGATGACTGGAATCACGATATAAATCGAGTTTATACAGTTCCAGAAGAGCTTACCATTAACGGCAAAAGATATACGAGTTAATCATGGCAGAGAATAATTCAGTAGAAGATTCATATAATCCACCACCAGTATCATCAGAGTTTGAAGAAACTAATTTTGAAGATGTTGAGATAGATGATTTAATTTGGATCACTAATAGGTCCTTAGATGGTATGATAAATCCGGCTCATAGAAAGATAGATGAGATGAACGCTCTCAATCTACAATCTGGACAACCAATGAAGTTTCATCCAAGACAAAAAGTCTATCAGAAAACATAATGCCGACAAATAGACCTCTTCACATTCCGGGAAGAAGATTAGTTTTAACTAAGAACAAAATCTTAGAATCACAGAAACATACTAATTCAAATATGGCAGCTGCTCGTTGGTTAGGTGTTAGTTATAATACTTATAAAAAGTGGGCCAAATACTATGATATATTTGACCAGCATCTCAATCAAATTGGTGTAGGTATCAAAAAAGGCTGGGCAGTTTCAAGGATTTCTGTTGAAGATATAATATCTGGTAAAAAAGGTAAACATTATTCAATAGGCCAATTTAAACGAAGATTAATCGATGAAGGTTATTTTGTAGAAGAATGTTCATTGTGTGGATGGAATGAAGAAAGAATCACCGATAGTAAGATATGTTTGAATATAGATTTTTCAGATGGTGATTCTAAAAATAGAGCGTTAGAAAACATGAGATTATTATGCCCTAATTGTTATTTATCTAACAACGGACATTTTCATAATTCAAAATTATTTTGTAAATAGGAGTCATAATGGCACAATCAAAAGAAGGTAAAAGAGTTAAAAAAACTAAACAGGGTATGAGTAATAATACCAAAAGAGGTAGCAAAGGTGGTGGTCCGAATGGTTCAACAAAAG
>Ga0208299_1000930_pt1 | contig 23765 bp, 20 predicted proteins | sample 15_taG_FD_184089 | JGI IMG/M metagenome (GOLD analysis project Ga0208299, IMG submission 184089) | Marine viral communities from the Subarctic Pacific Ocean - 15_ETSP_OMZ_AT15312 metaG (SPAdes) (version 2) | ecosystem: Environmental > Aquatic > Marine > Oceanic | place: Pacific Ocean | collected...
GTATGCTGCCGGAAGGAAGGCCCAGCGCCTCCTCAAGCGTAGCCGTTTGCTGAGGCGTTTCCTCGGGCTTAAAAGGATCAAACATTGAGTCCAAAAGAAGCGCATCAAGGTCGTCGATTTCTTCTCGTTCTGCCACCGTTTACTCCGAAACTGGGTATGGGTCGCGAAGGGCGTCGCTCATTGTTTTGTCGTCCAGTTGCTTCTGGACTTCCTCTTGAATTCTTCGCCGTGCCTCTTCTTCGGTCATCCCTGGATCAGACACAATGGCGTTGTATAGAGCTTTAACGATGTACCCTGACCCTGCGAGCTTGGCGAGAGGTACTCCAACTTCTGCCAAATATGCAGCAAACGGCCCAACACCCTTAGCGATTGCCGCCAGCACAGAAGGTCCAGCCGCCACCGCCAAACCAGCACCAGCAGCCCCTACGCCAAGGCCACTGGCAATTGATCCAACCGGGTATCCAGCGTCGAAGGGCTCATAGTGGACAATATCCTCCCAAAGGTCTTCGTCTGCGTGGCGAGAAAGGGCGGTATCTCGGAGATTCCTCAAATACTGCTCCCTCTTGAATGGGTCATCCATAGCCAAGAAGTCATCCTGATATTTTTGGATAGGCCCAGGGCTGACTGGATCACTACTTCCGGTTCGATAGCCACCAGCGAGAGCCTTAGGGAAGGTTTTAGAGGCTGCAAGTTGACGCAAGTCATCGTCTGAAAGCAGCCTTGGTGACGCTATCAGTTCAGCAGGCATCCTTTGTGGGGTCACCGAAAAACCGGACGGAGCACGCTCAAATGTCTCGGCCTCAATCGGGGCGCCCTCAAGCATCCCAAGCTGGCCCAACTGCCTCATCCTCTCTCGCTCACCAGCATCTGGCCCTGGAACATCAACAGGCACAGTTGTTGGTAGAAATTGATTTCGGCTCATCTCGGCCAAAGCGCCCTGGTCGCCATTGCCACCACCAGTCGCAGTCTGCGCCGCGAGCCACTTATTGAGATCTTCCTCGGAAAGCGGTTCAGTAGCACCTTCCTGATTACCAAATGAGTCCATATCGAACTCGCCAGTCGCAGGATCTACGTTTTTCTTGGTCACTGTGTCATCTCCCCAACTTTTTGCGCAGCAGTGTCTTCTTCCGATCTTTGCTTCATCATGGCATTGTGCTGGTCTTCGATGTGGCGGCTGGCGAGAATGGCAGCATTCATGTCGCCAATCTGTCCGCTGGATAGGTCGGTATCCTTAAGAGCCCCACGAATAGTCGTCCCAGCAGACCCGTACAGTTCATCAAGCTTTGGGTCTTCGACAGTCTTGTAGATGTCCTGAAGAGCGGCGCGAAACCCTTCGATGTCTTTTAAGTCTCGAGCCTTAATCATTGCGTCAACCTTAGGGCCCAAGACAACAGAGATGTTCGTTCTAAGGGGGTACAGCAGGTCATTGTAGGCTGCGGCCTGCTTTTGGCTTTCTGTGCCAGACCTCTGCATGGATAAATACTCAGCAGCAATCGGAGCATCGCCCGCTTTAATCTGGTCAAGCATTGCCGCGCCAAACTGGTCCTTCTGCTCGTCAGGAATATCGACCGATACGGTTTTGTACGAATCAACAAGATCAAGCAACGAGGTTGTTTGGCCGCCTTTAATCCTAACAGGGCGAGCAAAAGTAGTGTCCGCTGTTGAAAGAGAGCCCCTGTACAAGTCCACCGCTCTAGCAATCTGATCCATCGAATCGCCCAGGCCGTCTGGTTTTATATTCCTTCTATCTCCGCCCGCAGCATTCATCTTATCGACATAGCGGCCAATTCGCACCTTTATGAACGTGGTCAGGTTTCCGCCCTTACCGGCAGGGAACCTCTTGGCGGCTACACCAGCAGCGTCTCTAAGGTGTGGCTGAGACTCAGTCCTCTGGCCCATGCCAAGCATTGTTTGGCCTAGTCCCGATGGGTGCGTTGAGAATGCATCCAAGGCCAAGTTTCTGCCCCGAAAACCAAGAAGCTCCTCTCTGGTCGCCTCCCTTTCTTTTCGCCGATCAGTAACGTTTTTAAGCCGCTTCTTAAGCCTGCGGTAATAGCTATCATACCTGTCGTCCATCGGGCCCGTGCCCGTCATCTCTTCGACTTTTGCGAGCATCTCTTCTTGGGTCATGCCTGGGGCTGTGCCGCTATACAGTTCAGGGATTGTCCCCTCAAGCAAGCCGTGGGATCTTTCCTCTTGCCAGCGACGGCCTTCCTGGCTCGTTAGCCACTCCTGCTTGATATCCTGGTTCTCTATGTTTCCTTCTCCAAACTTGGCCTCATTCGCACCCAATTTCATATGCTTTTCAGCAAGCTTTAAGAATTGTATTTTCCTTTCGTACCTGAGTGCCCCCTTCGCGTCTTTCTTTTCTTTGGCCTCGGCTAGTTTCTTTCTTGCGGTGGCAACCATTCCGTCTATGCGGGCTTCTGGCTCTTCGTAGTAGAACAGCCAAGCCCTCTGCTGGGCATGTTTTGGCTTATCTGCCGTTGCGATGCCAGACTCGCCAGCCTTTGCTACCGCTGCTCCGCCTATGTCCCTGTACTCTCTCTGAATAATGGCAAGAGTTTCCTTGGCCTCTTTTGCGAGGGCCGCTTTTTGTGCTGGCGTTTCTGCCGCATCGACTTCTGCTGCTGTTGTAAGGAACTCCTGAAGGGTGCCACCAATCTTATCTTCACCAGGCTTACCTCCGCTACCGCCGAAGATCTTATTCACCGACTGCTGAATCAACTGCCTGACATCATCGGGAAGCTCTGTGGTGTCAAAGTCTCTCTTAAACCCGCTGAACTCTCTAGCCCCCCTGGACTGCTCAATTCTGAGATCAACAGCCGCTTTCATGTTTGTATCGTACCGGTCTTTTTCTCTGGTCCTAAGCTCCTTGAATAGCTTAACTTTTTGCTCTCCAGCCGCCTCATGCATCTCAGCCTGATCTTTACGCAGATCGAAGATGCGCTCCTCAATGTCAATCTCGAGCTTGATGAGGTCGGTTGGGTCTGAAAACTTTAGCCGCATCTTCCAGACTGCAAGGTTCATGTCTGAGCGAATCTTCAGAAAAGAAGCCATTGCCGAGCCAGCAAAAGTCTTCATGCTATCTACTCTGGGATCAATAAGGCCCATGCCAGATACGAGATTTAGAGCCATTGTATTCCCCTATGAGTAGTTCGAAAGTATGTGCCAGTCTTCGCCCGATGAGATGCACATAATGCATCCACGCTCTGGGATTGAAACACACGTAACAAAGTCTATCTTGTCACCCCTTGTCGACACAAGTATGCAGCCACTTTGCTTGTTATCATCTATACGCTTAATGAAGTAAACGCGGTCCTTATTTTCAACAGCCAAGGGCAGCAGAACGTTCAGCACCTTTCTGTGAGCGTTAACGAGCAGCACCGATTCTTTTCCAAGCTTGTGGTGATTGTAAACGATGCTTGTTTTTAGGCTGGAGGCCGCCGAATTTTGGACGGGGGCGCTCGATATAGACGCAATCGCGCTCAGTACGGGGGATGAAATCCCGCCAGAGAAGTCCCACTGGGATTCTAGCGCGCAGTTTTCTGGCTGAATCGAGCCATCCTCGATGTGTTCGCCACTAATCACGCCAGACGGTATCTCCGCAACCTCAAGAGCAGCGGATACCGCTTCAGTGAAGAACTCAAATTGATCTTCGTCAGAGATGTACGGGTTCTCTGTGGTCATTATTGATTAGGCCCGTCAGAGAGAATGGCCACTACCTGCTCCCAGCGGAGCCGCTCCGCTGGGGTCAGGGTCTGAAGCCACTGTTCCCGCTCCGCTGGGGTCATGGTCTGAAGCCACTGTTCCGCCTGCTCCATCGATGACATCGGAGTTGTTGGCCCTCCACCGGACGGAAGAAGGCCTTTTCTAATAAGCTCTTGTCGTTGCGCCCCTGTCATCGGCGCTGGGGGCCCTCTCGTAGGAAAGGGCCGTCCCGCCGACGGGTCTTTCTCGCCGACGTTTACCCATCTTCCGCCGGGTGTTTGAATGACGGTGGAGGTAACCAGCCCAGCAAGCTGCCGCCCAAGCCCCTCAATATCTTCATCTACTAAACTAACTTCCCGTTCCCCAGCGGCCTCCTGAGAGGCCTTCAATCTGGTCGCAGCGTCTTGTGCCCGCGCTGCTGACGTTGGGCCAACTATCTGGCGGCGTGCGGGCCACGGCCAGTAGTCTAATTTTGGTGGCGCTTCTGCTTGTCTCACAGCCGCCTCGGCTTCTCGCTGGTCGTCTAAACCGCCGGGTCTGGGCGCAGACTGGGAAACGTCAATAGCTGGCCTTGGAAGAGGCTCAGACTTAATCGCCGTATCAGCCTTCACTTGAGATGGCTTGTCCCCGCCCTTGCTGCTGCTGCCCTTGAAGTGGCTCAACATGTAGTGGTGCTCGCCGCGAGACCCTGGACCCCAGCCTGCATCACGCGCCGCTGTTTGAAGCTTTCTAATATCATCTAAGGATACACCCTTATCAAACAATTGATCGACTGCTGACCGTTCCTCTCCCGCAGCTTGGTGGGCCATGGTTGTGAGCGTAACCTTGGCAACGTCGCCAACGAGATCAGCAGTGTACTTGAGTTGCTCCATCTCCTTTTTGTCAACGACAGCCACCATGTTGTCAGCACGGGCCTTGGCCGCTTGAGCCATAGCCTCGCCCTTTTGCCAGTTTTGAAGCTCTTTTTCGGCAATGATGTAGTCGGCTTTAACGGCAGCATCCGCTTTAGCTTGAACCCCAATATCTCTGGCGGCTATAATATCCTTTACGGTGCCGCCCTTTGATGCGATGTATGCGCCGACATCGGCTTTTGATTCCTCAATCTCAGCATCAACAGGGGCCATGCTCTCTGTTCTGATGGCGTACTTTTCTTCGTCTGTGACCTTCGGCCCCTCGGCCTTCATGTCTGCACGGGCCTGCGCAAGCTCTTCGGCTGCGTATTTCGCACCAACACTGCCCGCCTCTTGAGCCATGATCCCTCTCTCAAGTCCTGCCGTGAGAAGCCCGACGCCAAAAAACTGTTTTGCTTGTTTGTCAGTCATCGGCTGGGCTGTCATGCGATGGTATTGGCTGCTCATCCCTGGGCTTATATCGTATGGTTGGCGTATCCTGTTCCTTCTCCATCGCTCCATGTAGTGTGGGTCCATGCCCTGCATAGCTGGGTCAAGGAAACTGCCGCTCACATCAGTGGGCTCAGTGGTCTTGGGCTTCTCTTTCTTTTCTTCTTTAGACATGCTGGCTCCCCTTAGGAATATTTCCTTGCTTCCCAATTATCAAATAGGACGGAGTCTACGGTCGTTACCGGCGCAGGCCCGCCGCCAACCTCATTAACGCTAGCGACTCCGCCAACAGCGCGTGCCCTTCTTTCCGCCGAAGTATCGGCCTTGGCCTGTAGCGTGCGCCCCTTGGCCTCAAAACTATCGGATTCCGCCCGAACACCCTTTTGCCTGCGGTTAAACGCTATAGCCGACTGCTTCTTCGCTCTTCTGCTTGCGCGCCTGCCCTCACCTTTACCGCCAAATATGCTGCCAATAAGGCCGCCGCCAGCGCCACCAATCATTGCGCCGATACCAGCACCAACAAGCGTTCCAGCACCAGGGATAATCGACCCAATAGCAGCACCCGCAGCAGCCCCGGCAAGAGTTCCGCCGATCTGTCCATGCGATGCTGATTTTGCGGCACCACGGGCCCGACCGGCTTCATAGCCAGCCTCGCCAGCCGCCCGTTGTTCTTCTCTAATGCCCATATAAGCTCCGAATCAGTGATTCTATATTAGCGTATTTTGCCCATTAAAGCGCGGGCGAAACAGGCTCCGGTTCTGCCTTCTTCTGAAGCTTCATCGCAGCCTTCCATTTGCCAAGGTACCGGCGAGTCTCTAAAGGCATTTTTCGCCCTGTGTCTGCTTGCCAATTTTGAACGTTTCCAGAGCCCCAATTGTACATCATCAGGGCCTGAAACAGATCCCCTTCTGAAGACTTAACGAGGGCTCCAAAGTATTTCCCAGCGGCTGCGATGGCCTTTGCTGGATCAAGCCTGTCATCTACGCTCACTGGCGAGGATACACCAGTCTCGGGGTCAGACTCTGCGTAAGTAGGCTCATCCACCCTTAGTCCCAGTTCTCTAGCTGTATCTGGGATAAACTGCATCAACCCCGCAGCTCTGCCATATCTTGTTTCAGGGCCAACAATGTGTGGCTGACCAGACGACTCGATCGCAGAGATGGCGACCAGTGATCCTTTCGGAAGGTTGTTCGCCTTCTCGGCCTTGTCGAACTCTTTTGCCCACTTCAGAGACCTCTTGACGCCATACCCAACTTTCTTAGCCAAATCTTCATCGGCCTCAATCAGTTCAGCGAGAATGCGCTCAGATGCCGTTTCTGGGACAAATTCGCCAGTGGATTGCTCAGTGCTGAGCGCAGTGGCCAACTCTTTATCCACTTCATCGAGCTTTGGCCTCGCGGTGAATTCCTCCATGTCCCACTCTTCTCCGCTATGTTTGTATGGTAACGCCATGCGTATCTCCTAAATCGCTTGCGGGTCTTTGTCGTTCAGTGTTCTCCATGACTCAAGCTCATCAGAAGCATCAGCCCGCTTGGTGTACATTACATCACAGACCATGTTTCTTGATCGAAAGATAACGTGCTTATTCGCCCGTATTCTGCCGCCATCGACCGTTCCAGTGGCTGGATCATCTAGGAGGCCTTCTTGGATGGATCGAGCGAAAGAATAGTTTCCAGTGTCCGTCTCTCTACACTTAAAGACAAGCCCGAAGTCATAAATCCCCGGCGGAAGGGAGACTTGCTTTATGATTGAGTGCTGCTGCCTTCCTTGCATTGTCATCAAGCAGAAACCATCATGTTGAAGCGCGCCGTTGTGGTAATCAGTCCCTGGAAAGTTAGACCCAAACGGGGAAATGGTTGAGGTGTAGACCTGTCGGACTGTTGAGCTAAGGTATTCACCTACCCAGCCATCTTTGCCGTGGATGGCAAGCGCCACCTTTCCTGCTCGCCTGGTTTGCCCACCATAATATGGGTAGTCGGTTGTTGGCGGATCACCACTCCTTCCAGGCCAACTCTTTGGAAGATGAACACCCCCAACCTCAAAACAGAAAAAAGAAGAGGTAAACGTGACAAGCGCATGGTCTCTGAGCTTTACCCTGCATGCCGTGCCAGGGATGACCTCCCATGACCCGCCAGTGGTTGATGGGCTAAATATTGTGGCCTGCTCAAGGTTCTCGGTATTGGACCGGTAGTGGACCTGTGAGCTTACTGCTTCCATGCGTGGCGCTGGTGATGAATAAAAGTCAGGCTTGAATATGTGCCTCTGGTCAATGTAGCCCTCAGTGGTGTGTTTAGGCCTTTTTATATTGGGTTGTGTGACCTCAGCGGGATTTGCAAACGAATTTTTCCCAATCCCGTGATTGATAAAGCTCTCCGCCTTCTCAATCCCGGTCATCAAGTCTTCGGCCTTTACCGTCTTTTCAGACTCGTCGATACCGTCCCACCTATAACCCATGCTATCTCCTAAAAATCTGAGCGAACATGTTCAGCCTGCCAATATCGCACTCTATTACTTTTCCTGTAAATGAGGTGAGACCACCTTCTTCAGCGACATCCGATCGACCCATCCAAACAAGGTGCGCCTGGTATGGGCCAGCCTCCCTAAGGTCCAGTCCGCAGTAGTTTGCATTTAAGTTTGGACACGACTCCGTTTCCCATGATTGACCGCCAACGACCATTGAGATGGTACCCGTCATATTGCTTCTGCGATCGTACTTAAACTTTATTGGGCCACGCGCACCATTCGCAGTCTCAGAGAAATCTGGATTTAGCCCAATCTGGACTGGCGAGTAAACATCCCCAGTAAGCGTATTTATTGTGTGGGTCATAGGGATTGGGGTCTCTCCTACTTTGTGTACCAAAATCCCAAACCGGAAGTCTTTGTTTAATCTTCCTTTAACAGCAGAGCAGGCAATGTCGCTATTGGCCCTGCCAGAGTCGCCAAGAAGCCCAACATCATACTCAAAGGACAGAGATGCTCTAATGATTGCGTATGTGTGCTCTTGGGGATCCCAGTCAAACTGTATTGATGCATAGTCATCGCTTATCCCGCCACCAACAGAGTTAAAGCCAAACCAAACCTTCTGCCATCCATGCTCGCTCAATGGTGGCCACGCCTTGCGGAGTGCGGATACATGACACCTTGAACTGGACCCAGCATCATCTCCCCATGTAGAGTCAGCATCAAAATTAATGCGAGAAAGCCCTTCTTCTCTAATGTTAATGTCACTGACGCGCTCTTCGACGTAGTTCCATGCTTCAGCGGTTTGATTGATCTCGCTCTTGCTGATCAATTCGCCCTCTGATACCGCTTTTGGGTCGATATACCCAGATCCATCCTCGCTCATTATCTGCTCCTAATTTGGACGATAAGGTTTGGCTGTCTCAACGATATATCCTTTCTTATCTTTTCTCTCACCAGAGAGTTTCCGATATCTTTGAAGATTGTGCAGTACCCATCAGAATCCGTGTCAGTCTCCCAGTCAATATAGGTGTCTATCGCACTAGATGGGATCTGCTTTCCGCTTGTTGGGCAATACCAGCATGTCTTACCTTGAAGCTCTACGGTGTGTTCGCCAGAAGATACTGGGGTTGCGCCAGTCATATAAATTGGATGGGCCTCTAGCTCTGGGCCAATCATGCCCGTCTTGCATATTTCGTGGCCATCAACGAGCACCCGCCAGATTGAGCAGAGAATCAAAGCGGACTTCTCCGGGTGTTTGTGGGTGGTCTTCACCCTGTACGGGTACCCGATGGAGTTGATGTACCCACGCCCAGCCCGCGTGCCAAAGTCTATCGCCTCAGACCCAGACCCCCACCCCATCAGCTTAAACACCACCCAGTTATAAAAATCTTCTGCATTGTTTAATGTAAATGCATGGAGTTGCTGAACTGTGGCGCTAAAGTCGATGATCAGTAGAGCATCACCATCGGTTGTGAATTTGTGGTACGGAAGCCTACACTCATGGTCTGGGTCTGATTGGGTCGCAGACGATATTACGCTTGAGGCTGGGTTAACTTTTGCGGTCCAAAAATCGCCATCATATAATGGCTTAAACTCTGTCGGCGGGACGAGCATATCGGCGGGAACTGGCAGGTCCAAGCAGAACCTTCCCTCTATCGCGGTTTGGCTATTAGCAAAGCCGTCCCACTCGCCATCCCCTCCAAGCGCCTCGAACCTTCCGCGAGCCCACGCCCGGTAGTCTGGTTGACTTGAATAGCCAGACCGTTTGTGACTAAAAACATACTCATAAAGCGTTGTTCTTTGGTCAATCAGAACCTTGGTAAATGTATCTCGCTTCACAATATCGAGAGATACTGCGCCCTCCTTAATGTTGTCGGAGTCCAGAAATCCATTAAATTCAGACGCAAACTCGTTGTTGTTGATGCGCCACTCTGACGGCTCGCAGATATCGCCATCCATTACGTGCTCTTGGCGCTTCTTCCAGGTCATACTATCTCCGGTCTGGTCTTAGGGCTTCATTCAACGGCTTAATCTTCCGCTGCTCTCCGACCTTCGCCTCGATGTCGTATCCTACAATCTCGATCTTTGTCCCACTTGGGGCATCTTCTGCTATTGCGAATGTAATACCAAGCTCCCTGGCTGGGCCCTTGTGGGTGGTACTAATGTCGTATCTGATCACTGTTGGGCGATATTCGCCCCAGTTATCAACGTCCCATTGCGCCTTTCCGTATACCGAATATCTCTCGTTTGGATCCTGCTGGTCTGCTGGCTGCTTGGCGTCTCTAACGTCGTACAGAGACCTGTTGACCCGATAGTTCAGGCCCATGTCATTGTTCCCGTACCCAACGCCATATACGAACACATGGGCTGGCTGAACTGACGAATATACGCTTCCAAACGGAAGATTCGCCGTCCTATAGAAAGGGTCGACCTTAAAGGTTTCACCCTTCATTGGGTAACCTTTAGAGTAAACAGCGATTCCCTTGTTTTGCGCGCCAGGCAAGCCAGACCTATCTGCAAAGTCATCGTAAGCGGTAGTCTCAAACCCGTCTTCTGGGTCTGTGTCCAGCCGGTCAACGCCAAAGAATAGGTATCCCCTGTGATCATTTGAGTGGGCCGCGCAAGAGATCGGATAGTTCTCCCGCACACTCCAAGACCCGACAAGGTAATGGTACACAAGCAGTCGATTGTTTTTTCTGGAGCCGTGGGTGGGGACCGAAAGCCAATACTCGTTATCTTTAAGGTAAACCGACCCAATGGCCTTCAGTGAAGCGGATGTGTTGATTAGCTCCATCTGGCCTGGAATCTCGGTGGACAGCTTTACAATTTTTGTGGCTGTGCCTGTGTTCTCGAGAGCGCCTTCAAGAAGATAGATATCCTTGTCGGACAAGAACACCAAGCCGAGACCTGGAAGCTCTGCAATGCTGTTTGGAGCCCAGCAGCCAACGTCCCTATTAAGCGTTTCAGCGTAGAACCCTGACCTTGGGTCACCTTTGATTAGGTAGATTCCCCTGGACTTGAATACTACCAGAGCATTCTTGGTTGCCCTCATGCCGGTAATTGGGCTCCCATCAGAGTCTCCGATGTCAATGGAGAAGCGCTCTGGGAACATCTCTGGAAAGTTTGGCTTAGAGAACCGGACGGTATTGTTTGTCGTTCCAGCTACGAACATCGTGTTCTTAAAGCTTGAAATGAACCTTGTTCCCCCAGGATAGCTTCCAACATTGCGGGTGCTTAGCAATCCGCCAAGAGATGAGTCGGGATGGCCGTCAACCATCCGCGAGGTCATATTGTCTTCAATCTCTTTCAGGAAGTAGTACCGCTTAGACGCGCCCTTTAGGACCATCGACCCCTTGGAGTTGTACAGGTTTCTTGTCCTGTAGATCCTTCTGGCCACACATTCTGACGGGCCTCTTGGGATGGTTACCGCAACGAGACCTTGCCCATGCTGGTTTTTGCCTGCCGATCCATTTCTGAACTTTACAACAGACGATGCAGGGGATGGCTCAGACTCTTGGCCTCGCTCGTTTACATATGTGACCTTGTATTGCCAGCCAACAGGTCTTGAGTCGTACTGCTCGTTTAGCCTCAGGTGGGTTTTTATGTTTTCATCGCTATTGTGTAGAACCTCACCACCATGGTCCATTATGACGCGGCCCAGCGCGATGGCCTCCTTGACGGAGGTTGGCGTTGGCGGGCCAAGAGTAGACAAGTCAAACGACTCGGCGTGTGCCCTGCTGAAGGCATACGTTCTATACTTCCCAGTACCAAACTTGGCGAAACTTTTGGGGCCCATGCCAAAATGACGAAGCTCCCCAAAGAGCCCATACATGCCTTTACGTTTCTGTGGATCCTCTGTTTTCAGGTCATCATTATTTCCAATCGCATAGCAGTAAGTTGCCGAATCCATCCAATCACATGCGGACACCTCAGGGGCTTCAGGGGCAGACTGAAACCCAGCCTTTTCCGCATACTCACCATTAAAGACAAGGGGGGCCTGGTGCCCGTTTACCAAGTACAGCCGGTTACTCCAGGCCTGTGCCTGGGTCGGGACAACGAGGCCCGCATCGTATCGGTCTGAAATTGCCCTCAGGCCTCTACCGATGTCCGCATCCGCATTCGTGTTGCTCCTTCGCTTGTCGAACGCGACCATTAAGCGGGAAGGCTCTTTATCTGCCGATGTCGAGTACTCCCATTTGGACCTAGACCCATCAAAGTATCGAAGCTCAAGCCTGTTTGGGTCAATGGCCTGGTCGTCTGGATCCCAGCTTTGCTGCTCATAGACCAAGAATTGCCGGGCGCCGTTATGTTGGGCAAACCAGTGGATACTTTTGACTACAGGGTAAAATATCTCCTGTACATCATCGACCGTAACGGTCTCAACGGTCGTGGTGATCGTTATTGGGGGCGGTGAGTATTTGTGGTTTTTTTCGGACAGATATTGTTCTTTTTCTTCAGGGTCGCCGAAGGCGTGGTATTCCGTCACCTCTTCTGTGGTTGTAGTGGTGGTCTTTAGGGCGTAGTACGGAGACTGCTGAAAGTATGGGTGCCACCCGCCAGCAGTCCTCCATGAGTCATTCGATACCCACGACATATCTTGGATATATAGAGCATTATTGGCCTCAGTTAGCCACCGCTCATCCATACCCCTAAGATTGAATACTTGAAATGTCTGAGTCAGCATGTTCTACCCAATCTTAGAAGGTGTTCCCCAGCGCTCACCGGCAAATACAGTTCGATCGAACGATCCGCGAATGTACTTTCGATTGGTCCTGGCGAGATATTTTTGGCGCATTCGGTCTAATAAGTCCTCAGCCTTTCTCTCATAAAGTTGAGATTGGCTGGTAATTCCGTGCTGCATACAAATGTCGGAGAGGGCAGCGTAAACCAAGAGGTGATGGTATTGGACCGGCCACTCTGGAGTGTCAGCATCCGCAACAAGACGCTTCGGCCTGGACAGGTATCGGATCTCTATGTCCATATCGCTGCTTGGCGGGCGGTACACCCTAATGGTCTGGCTTGGCCCAGACTCATCCAGCACCCTCAGCTTAGACAGTTCCCCATCGTGGTATGTCCATGCGCCCGTTCGCATCCAAAACGCCTCTGGCCAGCCCAGTACAGCTTGACTGCTTCCATACCCGTACTCGTCAGGAAATCCAATAGCAGTATCGCCCTCATCAGCGAAGGATCTCTGCTTTTTGCCAGAATCCCACGCTGGAGTATCGGTAAAGTGGTCCCCGATGTGAATCCACCGTTGATAGCCTTGACTATTGGTCGATGTTGCATCATTTGGCTCTTGTGATTTTCTACGATAAACGCGGATAACCCTTCCGGTCATTCTGTGTTTCTGATCCGCATTGGCCTCATCTCGGACAGAGCGGGACCACGGGGTGTCCGTTGGCCCGTATGTTCCCTTTCGCCTAAAGCTTCCCTCAACTGATTGAAACTCAAGCTTTGTACCATAGTAGTCTGAGTCATCACCCATAATGACCTTTGTCACCGGAGACGGTGGAGACTCAACCCCTGCGTACACAAATGTATAGCAGTACTCATAGGTATCGCCACCGAATAGCCATGGATGCTCTGTCGTGTCAGCGTGAGACGAGTCCTTCCAAACTGTCCCCGTGAAAGACTCAACGACAGGCGGCACCATCGGCGCTTCTGTGTGTACCGCCATACCCTCAACGGCCACAATAGGGTCGCCAGAGTTGTCTCGATCCAAGAACAGGTGCTCCTCTTTGGATGAGTCAACGAAGATAATTCGACCACGGCTTGGCGCAGTGTTCACAGATGTCCCTATAGAGCTTGTGTCAGTATCAGAATCATACGTTTCGCCATGTACCGGAGTCTTCAGGCCACGGTCCATCATGCCGAGAACCTCGATACAGTCTGGAGGAAGGTAGTACTGCCGAAATTCAATCTTCCAGTCTGTGTAGTAGTCTGCTGAGATCGCTGCCAGAGAGCTTGGGGTGGCGGCAACAGTCACGGTCGTTGGGTCAACGATCGGACGGTCTAAAACGATTCCACCAAATCCTGCGGGCTGGTACCCATCAGGCCACTCGTCAGAGTCTGTTCCTCCGTAGCGAGCGCCAGCAGTCGCTCCACCACTCGCGCCAGGACCACCACCGTAATCATGGCGATCGGCAGATACATCAAAAATGCCTGTAATTGTGAACTCTCGCTCACTTGAGCCGTGGGCGTATGAGGCGCGAGATGTGCTCGTAGGGGAGTCCGTGTCTCCAACAACCAGCGTATTCCCAAGCATCTCTCTGGTCGGAAGCGATTGGGCGGTACCATCAAACCTAACGACATTGCTGGCGTCGTAGTTTCTAGAGTCAGTACCAACACGAAGCTGGTTTGTTGTCGCTGCGCCGGTAATGTCCGCACGAAGCGTAAGCTTGGAAGTCTTCTGCCGAAAGAGCCACGGGTACTGGCTGGAAATCTGCAAATAGTGGCGATTGAGAACCCGCGCTACTTGGTCCTTATAGGCCGACAAGTCGGGGTTGTAGTCGAGCGCTGAGTTGACTTCTTGGGTTAGGTCTTTCAGGTTCATTATGTGCCCCCAATAAAGAAAACGGCTGCTGAAGTAGTATACCCCAGCAGCCGAGAATGGACCGAGGTCCGGTAGCGAATATGGCCTAGAAGTAGCCTTGATCGATGATCATGACACGATTGGTCGCAGTGGCAACTCCGTCTGATGTTCCATCGCTAGAAATGTAGACTCCAACAGGAGCCCCAGCATCACCCTCATCGAAAAGACTTGCAGCGCCTGCTGTTGCGTCACAAATCAGCGGCTCTGAAACACTAACACCAGTAGTCAGAAGAGCGAAATCACACAGTCCCGCAGTTTGCACTCTGATTACACTAGCAACAGTGGTTGTCTCGCATGCAACACCAAACGCGGTTGCGTCAATTGATGTTCCAGTCTTCTTGCACGATGCTCCGCGACCGTTTGTTGTTGACGTTACATCAATACAAACCCAATCACCCTTTGTGATTGCAGCGGTGGTGCAATGTAGGTTCACGAACTTCTTCGGAAAATGATTGGTGCCATCGACACCATCTACTTTATGTACTGCCATGTTGTCCTCCCTCTTTTGACTATATGGCTATTGAATAGGGTGGGGATCAACACGACCCCCACCCAAACTGTTGATTAGAACGTGTCCAATCCCATTGCGAGGCCGCTGGAACCAAGGTGCTTGGCGATCAGTTGACCACGGCACCGGAGCTTAGCGGCACGAACATCGTACTCGCCGGACACAGTCTCGAAATCACCCAGATCGAAGAATCCCTTGGGATCCCAGAGGGTGTAGATATCGTCCATGCTGAGCATGTAGAACGATGCCTCTTGGTCGGAAGTACCAGTAACAGTACCGGCGTTGGGCATGAAGTACTCAACATCGATTGGCACGCCATCCCAGGTCTGAGATATGCGACCACCGTCAAGCTTGGCGGTATCGATGTAGCGCTCAGAAGCAGACAGAGCCCGCTTCAGGTTCTTGAATCCGCTGCGGGAAGCAAGAATCACGTTGGGCTGACCAGACGGTGAAACAGCGTTGATTTCGACCATCAAGTCGTACAGTCCAGCAAGACCGTTTGAGTTGAACGAACCAGCACCATCAAAGAGTTGGTTGTTCCAACCAGTCTTGTCCTTGTAGGTGGCCTTGCTGACACCACCAACAGAGTTGGCTTGGCCGGAACCATAAGCGCCTTCCTCAAAGAAGCCGGTGTCTGTATCCATACCGTTGAGGGTATTCCAGTCTTCCCAGCCAGCAACAGAGCCTTGCACGATTTGCTTGACGTACTCACGCTTGAGGGCGTTAGCGGTCATCTTGACGCGGCTCTCAAGAATCGAGAGGATCGCGGCATCGCCTTGGTTGATAAGCTCTTCTTCCGAAGAGATTGCGATGGGACGAACAACGTGTGCCCACTCGTATGAGGCAGGCTGGAACACATCTTCGACGCTGAGGTCGATGCGTTCGTAACCGGTCTGCATGCGAGTAGTTGACGAGTGCTCACCGAAGCCAAGCGGAATGACGATACGAGTACCGCCAGCTTGAACGGGCTTGCCTTCGCCATGTACGCGGGCAGATGCGTCAAGGAATGCAGTACTGGTGTGAACGTTGTCACGCCATTCCTTCATTACGATATGCATCGTGGTTGAGAGAAGTTCGTTTCCGATATTATTGAGTGCTGAACTAACGGCCATTTTTTTCTATTGCTCCAATAGGGAGAGGATTAACGTTGGGATCGGGAGAGTTTTCGGGCTGCTTCGGGGTTTGCCTGTAGCCACTGTAGAATGGCGGGGGCACCCTGCTTTTTGACATCGGGAGGAACATCTCCATTGGAGGGGTTCCCACCCGAAACAGCACGACCAATACGCCGTGCAGACTGTTGGCGCGCTCGCATCTCTTGTGATGCTCTAGCTTGCTGCTGAGCCATCACGCGGCGGGCCTTAATGAGTTGATACGCATCTTGGGTTGATACCGGAATGCCGGACTCCCCGCGCTGACGAACGAGGCCCGCTACTTCCTTCTTGAAGGTAGTGTCCCGCATTTCTGGATGCCTATCGAGAAACTCAAGATAGCTATTCTCTCTCGCCTTAACGTCGGCTGCTGCCTTCATTGGCTCCAAGACGGCCTGCATTCCCCTGGCGATTCCTCGCTGAATGCGGGCCTCAACACCCTGCTCCGTGAACACATCAGGCAATTCACCCTCAGGCTCAGTGAGGAGCTTTTGAACCTCTGGGTCGTCAACCAATGAGGCAAACTCAGACTGGCGCTTAGCGAAATCGCGCTCAGACGTAGCCAAACGGCGCTCACGATCTTCGATTTTGGACATCAAGCCCTGCATTTCAGTCGTGTGTCGCTCTCCTTGCTGTTTCCGATCAACACGGAAGTTGTGCAAGATCCGGCGAGCAACCGGAGGCAGATCCTTTAGGTGGCCTTCATCAATCTTCTCGTAGAAGCCGTCGTGCTCAAGCTCTTCAATGTCGCTAAGGGCGTCATCCAAGGCGCTAAAGCTTGCGTGGGTGACAACTTCTGGCTGCTCAACAAATGACGGCTCACCTTGTGGTTGGTCACCGAAAGAAGGCTCATCAGCTTGGGGGGCGTCATCGTATTGTTGTCGTGCTGCAATAGCATCAAGAGACTCGTTACCAATATCGACAAGTTCTGCCAGGTCTCCCTGTGCTTCGTTTACTTCACTCACTGTACACTCCAGCCATCATTGTTTTTGAATCTACCACTTATTGTTAAACTGCACAACATTATCCCATATTCGCTGCAAGCATTTGCTCGTCTTCGTCAAATTCGCCTGGAGGTGGAGGCATTTCCTCGCCTTCGGGGGCGGGTCCAACTGGAGCCTGCATCGCCTCTACGAGCTTCTTGTCCTTGCCCATCTTCTTAACCGATGCGGTAGCCTTTCGAAGCTCAGCATCAGAAGTCAACGACTCCAACTCAATGCCGTACTTATCAAAATACTTCCCATCTCCGACAAGCTGAAGAGTGTCATTAAGCGCAACAAGTGGCGCGAACACTTCGGCTGGAAGAGGTTGGTCCCATTTGTCACCACCCTCGGCAGCAGCCCACTCAAGGTCTGGGATGTCCTCGCCAGCGAAAATATCAAGAGTGCTGTTGAACTCAGAAAGAAGCGTCTGGATTGCAGCAACGCTGAATGGCTTCTCGGGCTGAGGTGCAGCCTGAGCCATCACATCTCCCTGGAGCGCAGCCTCTTCTTCTTCCAGCGCCATGATGTCGTCTGGAGTTGGCGCAGCGCCGGGGGGCATTGCTTCTCCACCAGGAGGCATAGCTTCAGCGCCGGGCGGCATTGGCCCTGCACCAGGCGGCATGGCCTCGGCACCTGGGGGCATAGCTTCTCCACCAGGAGGCGCTCCACCAGCCATTTCCATATAGGCTTCAGGGTTTGCCTGAACAGCCTCTTCGTAGCCGGGCTCACCAGGGTATGGAAGATTTTGTCCAGTTCTTGGATCAACGGGCATCTTGGACTCCTTTTCGTAGACTAAAATCTACCTTGTTCTTTAGCTTTGCGAAACGCTTTAAATTCTGGCGAATTGTCAAGCCTGTCGGTGTAATCGTTGTATTCCTTCTCTTCGGCATCACGCTTATCGTCAAACTGAGAGAATATTTTTTCTGCGTCGTAGTCACCCTCTACCGGCGTAAGGCCCCGCTCTTTACAGATCTCACGGCGATGTGCTTTATTTTTAAGCATAACACCTAAGCCTCTATCATAATACGGGAACTCCTCACTCCATCTATCTATTCTGGCCGTTGGGCGCCATCTGCACCCAGCAGCAGAGCATTCGGGGCAATCGTAGTTGTCTTCAACAGACTGGCCCTTTGAGTGATCGACTATTTCCTCAAACTTATGGCTGCATTCCCGACACTTAAATGCCTGCATTGAGAGGCCGCGCTTTTCTGTGCTGTATTTCTTGGTCATAAACTTAGCATCGCTATTTTGATACTTAGAAAGACTAATGCGGTAAGTCGCGCGTTTGGCGCATTTGGCGCATTCGATATCATTTGGCCGGGAAGACATCCCAAAAAGAACATCTTTTGACCAATCGCATGGCTCACATCGGTAGCTATACAGTGGCAACGGGCGCTCCAGAAGCTGAAACCATGGATGCAATCATCTCAGCCTGCTGCTCCGGTGGCAAGGGCTCAAGTTGGTCTAACATTTGCTGCATCTCAGGATCGTTAGCAAAAACCTCCCGAAGCGCAGCAATCGCCTGGTCCGGCGGCATATTCATAAGCTGTGACAAGTCTGGACCGGCTGCTTCTGGTGGCATTGGTGCGCCTGGGGGCATAGCTTCAGCGCCGGGGGGCATTGGAGCACCTGGGGGCGCCTGAGCGCCTGGGGGCATTGGGGCGCCGGGTGGAACCTCGGTCGCATCAACCATTGCCTGCTCATCGGCAGGGACTCCTTCTTCCTCAGCAGCCTCCGCTTCTTCCGCAAGCCGCGCCTCCAACTCATCTGGGTGGAGGTCTTTCGGAAGCTGAAATTTCTCAACGATGGCCTTCATGTATGCCCGAGCCATCGCAGCATTGGGGCCACCCTCGATAACGGCACCCCACAGCATCGTAAATGGCTCAAGCAGACCAAGCAGGTTTTGCTGCTTGGCTACCTCATCCATTGGTGCGCCGCCGCCCTCGACAAAAGTAATATCAAAAGCAGCATCAAGATCTTCAACAAGAACTTCAACAAATTCCCGCCGATCTCGCAGAATAAGCTTCGCCCCCTCGATCTTTCCTTCTTCTTGGTCATCTTCCTTGAACCCATCTACTGAGTCTTCTTGGACAAACGGCTCCTGCTCAGCATCTTCATACTGCTCTTCAGCCAACTCGGCCTGCTCTTTACCGTCCGAATCTTCAGATTCGACATCTGAGTCATCCGATACCTGTTCATCATCGGGCCCGTCTTCAGCCTTCTCCTTGTCCGCGGAGAGGGCGCCAACCTCAGCAAGTGAAACTTCTTGGTCTTCATAAGCACCAGCAGAATCGCCAAGATCCTGCATACAGGAAATCAAGGCACGTAAAACAACATTGAGTAATTGGGCGAGCCACTCGTCTTTGATTGAAGCGTGCATCCCGAAGTCAGACTCTGTGTACTGCTGCACAGCCTGAACTTCAAACGCCGTAGCCTTCGTTACGATACCTCGAGCGGCGGGAGACATTCCGATGTTCCGTTCGAGATCCTCAGCAACGATCGCCATATACTGGTCCATGTTGCCGCTGAGTGGAGCATTCATGATTGGAACAATGGCGTCACCAAGTGGACGGTCATAGTCTGCGTCCAATTGGAGAATCAAACCATCATTGCCTTCGGTCAGGTCCGTCAACTCGTCAGCACCAAACGTTCCCTTTCTGGTGACATATTGGCGAGTGTCCTTGCGTGTCGCCATGGCCATGAACGACCGGTACGAGTTTAGCTCTCTAATCTGCGGTAAAACGCGAGCAGAGTGGGCAAGGCCACGAAGCGGAAACTCTGGCTCATGGTTGAAGATGAGGGGAACAACGTGCGGCAGCGGGTCTCCGTCTACGCCAGCAAACGGGAGCGGGCCCATCCACACGGGCTTCTCTGAGAGCTTGCCCTGGCCCAAAACGTAGATCTCAAGCCGCCCCTCGTATACGATGTTTGGGTTTTCGGGGTCACGCCACGTATCCCTCATATTGCACAACTCAAGAACGCGAACAAACGCAGAATTGTCGGATTCTGCTTGCCGTTGGCTTGGGTTCTTGCGAGTTTTTTGATTACCAAGTTTTTGGCCGCCTTCCAGATAGTCGTCCCTGGAGGTTCCAGACAAATCCTTCAGCCCGTATTCTTCTTCAACCTCTGTGCGTGGCCGATAATATAGATGCCCACGGAACCTCTCATCTTCAGCGTCTCCGACATCTGAATCAAGGAAGACTTCCCACCATGGGATGACCCTCATCCAAACGCGGTCGAGAGGGTTTCCGCGACCAGGGGAATAGCCGATCTTCGCGCCACAGCCTGGGTACAGGAGAGACTGCCGAAGGCTGGTCATGACGCGCTTGTGTACCCGGTTTGAACTCAACCATCGGTTCAGGGCCAGTTCTGCCTTTTCAGCAATACCTCTCCCTGCCGGATCAGGCGAAACCACAGCGCGGCTTGCTCGCGGGTATAGCGCCCCCAGGTACGAGCTAATGATCCCCCAAAGGCGGTTGACCTCAACATCGATGTTAGTCTTGCGGGAATAATCTTTCTTTTGGCTACTGGTGCGAATGTGCTTCCAGTAGTTTGTGGTGTAGCATGCCTTGGCGAGCGCCCAGTCGCCTCGACCATCGCGCATCCGCTTGTCATGAGCCAGCAAATGCTGCTTAATAAACTCCGGCGGAAGCTCATCGTTGCTGAAGTCACGGCTCTGGTATTTACTACAGTCTTCCATTATCGACGCCCAATGCTGGTATTAAAGGGGTTCTGGTGGGCAACGTAACGCCTTCGGAACGCAGATGGTGCAAGCTTAGCAGTTGGCATGCCTCTGCGGTTCCATTCTGCAAGCATAAGCGCATCCGCGTGGTCATCGTGGTACCCGTCCTGGCCTTCGATCTTACCGCTTTGCTCACGAATATGCATCAACTCTTGTATTGTTGTTTGGTCATTAAGAGTTAGCGCGTCACCATTGATCATTTGGCGCAGGTGGGCGTATGCCTCTTGCTTGGACCCACGGGATGTCGTCCAGTACTTGGGTGAAACCGAAGGCTTCCGGCCAGGCTCTGGCGGCCTTGTCCACAAGGGGATTCCGTATTTCTGAAACTCACGAATAACAACGGTACCGGCACCACCGGGGTTGCTCTCAATCAGCGTTTTCGCCTTGTTGTAGTACCCGGCAAGCTCTGCGGCCTTGGTAGCGAACAAAAGCTCGCCGCCCTTATTCATTGAGAAGGATGCGACCTGCCGCCCGTCCCCAGACAACACCTGAGCCACAGCATAGTCTCCGCCGTTACACCAAGACGGGTCAACACCAACGGCGTAGTTGTATCCAGGTTTTGGCCTCTCATAAATCCTAAGCTCACCATCTTTTGGCTTGGCAGATGAGAGAACATCGTTCAGATAGTCCTGATCGAACCAGGCCCCGTCAAACTCAGCGAAACCATCCTCAATTGTGAGCGGGTACTCTCGCCTGAACTGTGAGATGCCGATCCCATTCATCCCGTGGATGCGATCATGTCTCCAGTACAACTGCTCCATGCTGAGGCCATGCACCTGAGCGATCTCATACTCCTCAGAGTCGGGCTCCCAGCCATCGGGGACTGGCTTTGCGTAAGATAGATGGTCGCACCATCGGAAGAACCTAAAACGAACGGAGGGGTCACCCTGCCTTACGGCCTCTTGTGCAGCCAGAACCTTCTTGTGGAACAGGTTTCCGGGTCCATTTGCAGTAGACAAGACGATGGTCTTCAGGTGCGGCCCTTGGTGCATCGTTGATGTAATCGACGCCCATACTTCTTCCGCGTTTGGCCAGAAGGCAAGCTCATCTGCATGCAGCCGCTGATACGTCCAACCACGACCGTGTCCCTTACCGCCAGCAGTCAGACACCTGAACCCGGCCTGCGTATCGTCAAAGATTAGCTCTTTACGGTTCGATCTGGCGACCTCACGCTTCAGGGCTGTGGGAAGAGAGCGATAGAACTGCTGGAGCTTCCCAAAGATTGCATCGGTCGTTTCATACGTGTGGGCAACGACCAATGTTCTCACGGGGTCATGAGCCCAGTAGGTGTAGTCAAAGTTGTAGCCAATCGCGACGGTCGTGTCGCCAATCTGGCGCGGCTTGTAGTGAACGATAGTCTGGGCATCAGACATAAAGTCGTCCAAAGCCAGAATCTGCTCAGGGAACGGCGTATTGAACCTGCGCTCAATCCCCTTTTCGTCGATTAGCTTCAGCCGGGAGATAAACTCTCGCGGATCATCCGCAAGGACGCTTAGCTTTTTATCTATCAGGGACACTATGCCTCGGGTGCATTAATGTGCCAAGCGGAGCCTTCACTACTGTTGCCGATGTAGTCTTGAAGCTCCTTGTTCTCAGCCTTCTGCTGGTCAACACGGCGAGCCTCGTAACGAACCTTAGCGAATGCGCGGTATCCCCACTCCTCGCCAGCATCCATTGCGTCGAGAACGCCTTGCCACCACTTATGCTCAATCATCTGAAGCTCTTGCTCGCTGACTGGCTCCACCTCTGGGAAGTCCTCAAAGAACCAGACCATGAACGCTTTCTTGGCAGACCAGCGCCGAAACTCACTGGGAGCAACGGGATGTCCCTTGAAAGCCTCAGACTCTGATCGAGAGCTTGCTGCATACCAGTGCCGCTTCAGGTACTTTCCGTTGAGCACGCAATTGCGGGCCACGCGGCGAAACGCCATCTGCCGATCCGTTGGCTTATATTCAAGCAATTCGGGATCAATCCATGGCGTAAGCTCATTGGCCGCAGACTTCCCGTTTCTTCCATTTCGACCCATTAGTGCCTCCATGTGTCAATACAATAGCATTGATCGCCAATTAGTGAACCTGCATCTTTAAAACACATAACACACCGACTAACCCTTCTTCGCTCGATCTTTATTCGACTTGGTTGAGTTTTCACCCTGAGAGATGACCTTAAGGTTGCTCATCTTGTTGTTGCATGGGTTTCCGTCTTTATGGTCAACGGTCTGCTTTGATGTAAGTTTCGGTTTTCCGTGTTTTTTACGCCAAGCGTTTACTTTGCGGCGCGCTTCTGCCCTGCAATTGCGCTCTTTCTTGTCTTTTTTGGGCTTATGGTCGCGCTTGTACTCTTTGTCGTAGTCGCGCTTCCTTCCTCGCCCATCCGTTCTGATGCTCATTGCTCAGCCTTCTTTGGTTCTTCTTCGTCTTCACCCATCAGCGCAGCAGCAGCCGGAACAGACGATGCCGCAATAAGCACTTCAAACAACTTCTGAGCCTTCATCCCACGCGCTTTGACCTCGGGGGTGAGTTCAAGGAAGTTGAAAACCTTATCCTCGTAGACTTCTTGGGCGCCCATCAGAATCGCTTCTTGTTCATGCTCGTACAGGCGCTCAAAATCGCCTGTTTTTGGAATCTTGATGGTCGTTGTTGACAATTTACTCTTCGACTCTTTCTTTACGATGCTGGGCAAGATTTCGTCGTAGAACTTCCGCTGACCCTCAAGTTTGCCTCCCATGAGACCGTAAACCGAACCGCCAGTAGTAAACGCTACACCGTCGTAACCGCCCTCTGCGGCTTCACGCAGAATCCGCCTGACCGCAAGACCGGCCCACTCTTGAGTCCTCTTAAAGGGGCCGTCGGGGGTAGTTGCGGACGACAATTTTTCAACTTCACGGCTGTTCTTATCAAGTTTTAAGAAGTCACGATGTAAATCAACCTCAAGGTCAAAAATCTCCTTTAATTTTATTTTTTCTGAAGCACTTAATGGTTGATATTCATCTAAGTTTTTTATCTTAGACCAATCTCCACTCTTTGTAGCATCCGTATGCCAAGTGCGGTTTCCATATATAAATGCATCAATAGCGGGAGTTGATTTTTGATGTTTAATTTTTTCGATGTTTTTAGCTTTAATAGTAAATGCATCAGAAGCCTGGACCCTTTCCGATCTCAACTTTGAAAGTTTAGCTTCATCCTTATACCCATGCTTCAGGCCGGTCTGATGCCAGTCAGATTGGATTTCCTCTACAAACAGAATCCTGCGGCCCTCGCTGTCAATACGAACCTTCA
>Ga0208299_1000931_pt1 | contig 23737 bp, 7 predicted proteins | sample 15_taG_FD_184089 | JGI IMG/M metagenome (GOLD analysis project Ga0208299, IMG submission 184089) | Marine viral communities from the Subarctic Pacific Ocean - 15_ETSP_OMZ_AT15312 metaG (SPAdes) (version 2) | ecosystem: Environmental > Aquatic > Marine > Oceanic | place: Pacific Ocean | collected...
GGAAGGAAAGTTGGGGGGGACATATAGATGAGTCAAGGAAAATATGATTGGTCAACTTTTACTGATGGCGCCGGCGCAATGGACATCTATGGCAATACTGTGCGCAAAAGTCTCATAGGTGATTCATATAATGCGGTAACACAGTTTAAAGCAGTTGCGTTGACAGATATGTTCCCATTAAACTCTAATCAGGCCATGGCTCTTGATGGCGGCAGTACGGGCGGCGGTGATAATGCGAATCAAAGATATGCCTATAAAGGTAGAATAATCGGAGAGAACTCTCCACACTCATTCCTACCCAACCCCTGTGATCCGGCCGATTCTTTGGTGAACGATGAGGCCGTTTATAGAGTTATTGCAATGCATACGACTTTTATTGCAACAGTGGCAAACGGCGGCGACAGCGTAACGCGTGGTGACATTATATATGTGGAACTAGACAAAAGCGACTACTCATATAATTTGGAATATGGTCGGCATGTTTCACTATCGTCTGTAGAAAACCCAGTCGCGACAGAGGGCACCGCATGCGCCAATTTGGTGGGCCTCGTAGGCGAATGGGGCGGCCCACCTCCTGCTCCAGCCGGCACCGTGGCGAGCATGCTCCCCGGCGGTATGAGCACCGTTCAGGGCGCCTGCGGGATTAAGGTTCCCAGGTCGTCACATGCCAAATGGGCAGCTAATAACGGCGCGCATCCAGATTGGATTGGCAGGGCTGATTTGAAAACAGGAGAGAATCTGACTTCTCCGGTACCGGCAGCTGAGTTTAAAATAACAAGCCCCTTCGGTTCTCGCGAGTCGGGCCACCACGCAGTTGACATCGGCGCCAAGAAGGGTACCCCGATATATGCAATCGCAGACGGCACCGTAAAAGGCATGAACGACAAGGTATGCCCAGAAGCCCCGCGAGGGAAATGCGGCCCGGGCAAAGGGAAACAATCTCCCTGTAACTGCGGCAAACTGATGGGCAACTGGATAAAACTTCTACACACGGCTAAGTCCCCCGGCGGCCACCCCATAGAAACCTATTATGCTCATATGACCGCGTACGCCGCCGGCCTCAAACCAGGCGCCACAGTAAAAGCCGGCCAGCAGATTGGACAAGTAGGCAGCACTGGAAATAGCAGCGGTCCTCACCTACACATGCAGGTGCATTTCCGCGGCGCCCCAAATACCGAATCAGGGGGTAAGATTGATCCGATGGCCTATCTAATGCAGAACACATCCGGCGGCACCAAATGTGGCACCAGCGACGTCGCCGGTGACGCTGTCGCTGTGGTCGCACCGGTGCTCGATGAAAGCAACGAAGGTACCAAATGGGAGTGGATCGATGAAAATGCATCGCCCCCCACGTGGCGTGAGTTACCTGATGGCGAGCCTCGTACTGATGGAAGCGACTGGGAAGAGGGGGCCTGATAAGTATGTCAAACAGAGAGAAGCACGACTGGACACTATTTACAGATAGACAAGGCTCGCTTGATCTATATGGTAAGTCATTTCGCAAAGGAATGGCATACGACACATATAGCGGCAAAACGGTTTTTAGGGCCAGGGCCCTAACTGATATGTTTCCACTTTCTTCAAATCAGCTTATGGCTCTTGACGGTGGTTCTACGGGAAACGACGGAAATAAAAGATATGCGTTTAAAGCGCGCATCATAGGTGAAAGCTCTCCACACGCATTTCTTCCTGATCCGTGTGATCCATCATATTCGAAAGATGAGAATATGACATATAGAATTATTGCAATGCATACAACATTTATTAGCACAAATATTATAGAAGGTCAACCAGTAACTCGCGGAGATATTGTTTCAGTTGAATTAGAGAGAACCGATCAAGCTTACAATCTAGAATATGGTAGATTTATAAATACCCTAAGTGTAGAAAGCCCAGTAAACACCGCGGGCACCGAATGCGCCTCGCTTGTTGGATTAGTTGGCGGATGGGAGCAACCCCAGAACATGCCCATGGGCGGTACTACCGCCGGGGCCCCCAATAATCCGGGCAAATACTACCAATGCAAAGGTGGCAATGATAAGTGCGGTGCTAAGGATGATTCAACTTTCGCTAAATGCAAAGCGTCGACATACGATGCGTTAGCAAAGAAGCCCACAACATTCAAGAAATACACAGAAGCCGAGGTGATAGCAGCCGTGAAGGCATCAGGCCAGCCAGAACATATTCAAAAGATAATGTTTGTTTTCATTGTTAAAGAACAGTCTAAGTTTAGTTTCCCGAATAATAACGTTGCAGGAATACAGCTTGATGGAGGCCAGTTTGCAGGTACCAGTCAGGCAGATTTCGATTATCAAACTTGTTTTAGAGACGGCGGCGGAGATCAAAGAATATTCGCCGGATTTGACACTTTAGCTAAAGGTATGACCGTGTTTGGAAAGACAGTAGCTGGAAAAATGAAAGTATTTCAAACACCGCCGGGCAACTCGATTGAGGCAGATGCAGAAATCTTGACGTGGAATTATTATCGGCAATGGAACTTAGCGCTAAGTCCGGAGGAATTGGTGAAACTTAAGGCCGATGGCCAAGTAGAAAGAAAAGGCAAAATCTATAAAAAAAGCTGGAGCGGCGTCAAGAGTTCGTTCCAAGCTTCGTTAACTAAATGGCAAAACGCATAAAAAAAACCTTATAATTTAAACAAGTCATAATTATAAACTATAATATTTAGTAGTGTAACAGGAAATCATATGGCAGACGACAAAGTTAAAATTTCAGAAGGCCAGATCCCGGGCGATTCGACCGCGTCTGGGCGGTCACTGAATTCGCGCGCCCTCGGCAGCAAACAAAAGCTTCCCCCAAAATCCGGCCTATTCCATTCAGTTGCGTTCTGTACCAATCGAGCCGGCCGCGGAGGGCGCATTGGTTATCTTAAGGCGGCAAACGAAACTGTATTAACTGGCGAGGGCGCTTATATCGTTCTTGGTACCGATAGGCCAAACTCTATACGTTCTGGTTACGGAGCGTATGGGGGCTGCAAGGCTGCATCCATTGATTTGGTTGTTGGGCGCATGATCACCGCCAGAAAGGGCAAAGGCCCGAAGACGTCAAAAGGTCAAGTAACGTACGTTAATCCAGACTTTTCTGCTGATGCAGCCCGAATCCACATTAGTCAAATGACCAATATTGATCACAACTTTGGTATCGCGCGCGGTGTCGGTGTCCAATCGAAGGCGCGCTCAGGAATTGGAGTAAAGGCGGATGCGGTAAGAATCATCGGTCGCGAAAGTGTTAAATTGATCACTGGCGGCATGCAAGATGTCAAACACCAGCCCGGCGGCGAACCAACATCGCTAGGCAAGAAAATCTCCCAACCTGCGCCAAACATCGAGTTTATTGCAGGAAACAATGTACGGGATCAGGTTGTGTGGGGAGGCCTGTTTAATCCGAAAGAGAGGATTAGAGGTCTTCAAGGGATAGCTAAAGGTGGCAACACCCGCGATGCCCTCGGAGAGTTGTGCGATCATCTAGAAATGACAATGATGGCAACCATGGCAGTAGCATCGATTGCAGAACAGATGTGGGTAGCAATTGGTACCGCTGCTCCTCCTTTAAGTGGCCTGGCAACCTATGCAACATTATCGTCAGTCTTGAAAGGTAAAATTTCTTTATATCACTTGCGCACTGAGTTGGTTACATGGAGAATAAATTACCTAACTGCCGGCGGCTATAAGTGCCTCTGGAGTAGGAATGTTAAAACCACCTAAGAGAATAAATTATGGCTGAATCTAAATCTAAATTTTTTAAATGGCAGGATAAGAATGGAGACATGCTGCCCGATGTGTGTCCGGATCCGGCTGTACCAAGAGTCGATGCTTGCCTGCCGTGTTCCCCCAATCCTCAAGCGACAGTTCCCCGTTGGAAAAATCTAACTCAGGCGGAACCGTATTTAAATGAAAAATTATGTAAATATCAAGTTTCATTTTTAACGAAAGAGACAATACTGGGTTATGACGGCATATCCGAAGAAGATGCAGCTGCCAGACTTGAAAAAATTTGGGAACACTATATGCTCGACTGGTATCAAGATGTTTACAACACCCTTGACCCACAGTGGCTCGTTGATCACCCAGTCGACCCTGGAGAGCCGCGTCCGGGCTGCATTCGCGCCCTTTTAGATTGGGGAGGAAAAGATACCTCAGACGAATCGATTGAGAAAGTTAAAAACGCCATCGAAAAAACAGAATATTGGCTTGAACCAAATCCGGGTTCGTATGTTCAATTGTTATATTCAGTACCATTTGAAGTATATGAAGCGATACCCGAGGCGCAACCACCAGAAGAGGAAGAGCCGGAACCGGGAGATGTAACAGTCACATATGAAGTTGGCGATTTGGTCATGGATTGTATCAAAACTCGAAAAGGCCTTTATCTATATTCAAGATATCTTAAGGTATATCGCACGATGGAGGGGGCGAACCTCGTTCATGAAGATGGTAGAATATTCAACTTAGAAGACTATGCAGATTATTTGCCATGGGAGAATAACTCATATATTGCGCAATGCCTCTCAGAGTTGGATGATTGGCTTAATACGCAAGATTTAAATATTCCAAATACTGGATTCCCACATTGGTTCACCGAGACCGTAGAAAAAATAGAGCTTAAAGCAACCGGGAAGTATAAACTTAAGAGCATTAAGGTGTGGACTGACCGATGTAACGAAAGACCGATTTATTTTGGGAAGAACAGGATAAGGGCCTTGACAACTCGCAATGCTTGGAAAAATCCGACCGCAGTAGCGTTCTTTTTCAAATTAAGCGAGCTTGCCAAAGAGTTTTCTGCTCGCGTCGAGCGCCCATGGCTAGAAGTCTTAAAGGAGCACACATACCCAGAAATACATTCCACCGGCCCCGGCGCTGGCCAAATCATGCCGAGCGGAAAAGAAAGCATTCCAGAGTGTATTGCTAACGCACTAGCTAATGAGGCCAAGCAACTTGGCCAAGATATTATGGACGATGTATTCAGCATCGGAGACGCGATTGCCTATGCGTTCCACAAAAACTTGTGTAGATATGATCCAACCGAAAATGCCGCAGATCAGGCTGAAATTGGAATGAACTTTGGTGTTTCCGAACAGGTGCTTGATGATATAAAGGCGGATAAAAGTACGATGTGGGGCGCCGCCATGATGGGTGCTTATAAAGAAGTCGATCCTCGCGATCAAATCTTTGCGCATTTTTGTATGAGAATGCTTATGTTTAGAAAAGGTTCCCCGATTCAGATGATGGACGATATATGGGCAAACGGACTTGAAAGAATAAAAGTTTGCGGCCTATTCGATTTGTTATTGGCCGCCGTAGAGTGCCTAACAAAAGGTATGAGTCTGGAAGAGGCGTTAGCCATCCTTCTAAAGAATGCCCTGCAGGCCATGTCAATAGAAGATTTTGGATCTCTGTTCGTAGGTCTTCCGCCGGATCAACAAGCGAAGCTCGGAGAAATGGTACAGAAGAAACTCACGACCAAGGAAGGCCTTGAGGGACTCACAGAGAAATACACAGATGCCCAAGGACAAGCAGGCGCAGAATCCAAAGTGGCCAAGGGGGACAAGGAAGGGAAGTTCATCGGAAAAACTAAGATTGTGCCCCCATGGCAGAATCCAGAAGTCGTAGAAGCACAGAAAAAGACTTTGCGAGCCAACGGCATGGGTCAAATGACTCCTGGTGGCGGCGGCGGCCGCGGCAAATCTGCGACCACCTCATCAGAGGATCCGACGACATCAAGAAGGTCGCTAGCGCAGAAATTAGACGTCGGAGCGGTCGCAAAAGACGAACTAGATCCAAATGTGATTATGGAAGCATACGTAATGGCTCTTTTGGATATATATTCAGAGAACTATCTGATGCTTCTGGATAAACTAAATGATTTCCCTGGAGCCCAGATCATTTCAATGCTTCTCTCAACATTAGATTGCCCAAGGCCTCCACTCTTCAATCCAGGTCTCGACGATTTCTTGAAGAGTTTAACTCTTCCATTCTGTAGGAACTTGAATGAAATAACACTACCTAGGCTCGAAAATCCATTTATATGGTGGCCTAAGCTGATGGATATCTTCGGCATCTTGTGGGAGCTTCTCAAGGACTTAATCTTGCAGCTGATTATTCGGACAATCATAAGAATTATTGTTAAGATTTGCGAACTAATCGGATCCGCGATCTGCAAGGCTCTTGAAGTTACTGGTGCTGTGGCAGGGTCACTCCCCGGAATTCTTACTGGAAAGAAGAAGTTCAGCAATGTACTCAGAGACGCGATTTGCGGCGAAGACATGTCAGACGATGAAATGGATAACGTTGTTACACAGCTTGTGGCAGATCTTGGTGTCGGCGGTCAGGCGCTAGCAGATCCCGACAGGGCACTGACATTCGCAGAAGACCTCTCATCTGCAACCACTCAAGCAGAACTGGTTAGTGCCATGTTGGGAGAGCCTTCAGAAACTTTCCTGCGCCTAGGCGATCAAATTGTTGAAAATGGATATCCAGATTACCGCGATGCTCTCCCGACTCCACAATCGATTGGACGATTCTTCTCTAACGTTGGCAATCTGATTCCAGCCGAGATGAGAGATGAAATGAGAGACGCCTTGGACAAGCTGGGTCCCAACGATGAGACTCCGGCAAATCCCACACTGTGCGCCACACCCGAACAATTAGAATCATTCAAGGACTTAAGGTGCCAGTTATTAGAAGGCCGCGCCTCACCAGAGCAGTGCGACACCATGTTTGAGAATTGGCGCGGCACAATGATGGACGATCTAGATGAAGTCGCCGCGCTGATGCAAAATGGAATCGGCCCGGCCATCGCAGATCAGATGCCTCCTATTGTGGGGGATCCGGGTTGCAACAATGGTATGATGCCATATGAGCCCGATGAGTTTATCAAAGAAGCTGCAAACGCGATGGATGGCGAAATGAAGAAAATTCATATTGCCTTTTGTACCGACATGCTTGGTAACGGCGGCCTGTTCTCCGGCGGAGACTCTGGGTGGGGATTCATAAATATGGTATTGTCCGACACTATGGGCAACCCCTTCACGGTTCACCAGAGAAAATCGTTTAATGACAAAAACTATGTTGATTTCTATACTGATGTTGATAACGGATGGATTAAAAAGGCGAACGACGACAGCGACGGCGCGGCAATGGGTATCAGTTTCTCTAGTTTAGCCGAACAAGAAGGAGCATACCCTCAATACGTCGGAGAATGGCTCATGTATCAATATGAAGCCGCCGGCGGCGAGAAGTCTCAAGAACTAAACGATATGGGATTCCGTAATATTGGGAAAGATCTTGGGGATAGTGTGAACTTTATTAGCACCAACTCCCCTCGCGGTACCGCTAAATGGCCTATTAGTTTTTCTGACTTAGGCTTCTGTGGTTTGTTCATATGTGATATAAACTTAACGGAAATTCCAGATATGGGGTACAATGTAAAGACTGCCCCACAATGGGACAAAGAGCGAATGTGGTTTATCAAAAAGCCCCGCAAAGATAAGCCTGATATAAAATTGGAGTTTAAAGACAACGCGAAAGGATATCGAATGGGCCAAAACGGGGGCCAGTCCTCGTGGAGTTATGGATTTAATGTAAATGCATATTTTTCGGACATGCATGAAACTCCAGAGGGAGGATATGCCAACCGTCCCGACGATAATGTGAGGATCTATATTACAGATCTCTACAATATGGCTGCCGCGATGAAAGATGGATATGAAAAACTCCAAGAAGTCAATGCCGGCAACGCCCGCGGCAAGTCCGAAGACCCACCAGATCCTAAGATTTTAAAGTCTAGAAAATATGAGTTTCTTGCTGTTGATGACGGCCTAGATTCATTATATGATCCTGGCTCCGAAGGGCTCACAATAGAAGATTTCCCCAGCCTAAGCGAGTGCTTTTTAAGACAAACTCCCTATCCTCCGCAAGTTAATATGTTGTATGACTTATTTAAGGGCCAACACTCAAAAGAATCTATTAAGAGCGCATACGACGACTTTATGCAGCAACAGTTTAAGAAGATTTGCAGTGAGATAGCCAATAACAAAAAAGCTTGGCGCTACGGGGCCCAGTTTGATGATTTGGATATGTCGGATTTTGACTATCTTGCTCCACCCAAATTTAAGAATGCCGGCGGCTCTAATCCCAAAACCCCAAAGAAGAATAAAAGTGGCGTCGACTATTATATGCTAGAAGTTGCAAATTATAATAGCGATGGAAACAGAGACGGCACTCGGCCAATATCCAATGACGATGCCGCCTTGGGGTGGAGTAGAAACCAGTGGCTGAACAAACGCCGCGGCACACATCCCGAGAAAACAAGAGTATTTTATCTAGATCCTGGAAAGTACGGTGGCACATACATGAATCCCCCGGTATATGTTAAGCCCCACAAATCAGAAGGGTGGGCAGGTATTGTGGATGTCATGTTCCCCGAGTTGAGCCCTTGCAGCCCAAAAACAACAGACGTTATCGACTTTAAAGATATATCCGATAAGATATCCAATTCGTATCCCAAAATTCCAGAAGACAGTCGCCTTAAGGGATCCCCAGATTGTGTGGTCGAGGTTCCATACAATAGAATATTGGCAAGAATGTCTAAGGCGACAATAGAAGGCCTCATCTCTGCCGGCATCAGAGTATTCGCCGGCGTTCACTTCCTCAAAGGCCTTCCGATCTTCACAAAGTTTGCACCAGTCTTTCCGACAAACTACAGTAATATTTATTCTGCCTACATTGTTGAGTGTATGGAAGATACCTTTCGTAATGCCGGCGCCGATTTCTTGAGCCCGTTTAAAGACAATGAATTTTGGTATGCATTCTTAGAGCAGGCAGTACAGACATATGGTCGTAGAGTTGATAATGAAGAATTTGGTGTTGATGGCGCCAATGTTCCAAAAAACGTAAAAGACGCCCTCACTAGGCTTAACAATTTACAAGAGAGTTTTGACTATGCATACGGCGAAGATCTCTGGGATGCAAAGATGTCTGGTGAAACTGGATTTTTCAATAGTCTTAAGAATTTCCGCGAAGAGAAAAATCTGGATTCGATTTACAGAACGCAGGAAGATGCCAAACTAGTTCTAAAAGAGTTAGTTAACGAACAGCTGTCTATAACCTCCCAAAAGCTTATTGGCAACCTTAAGGCATTGGATATGACCCCGGATATCACTGATCTGGATTACTATTATATGACTACTTTTTGTGCCGGCACTGAAGAACTCGGCCTAACTCTTGAGGGAACTTTGGTAGAAGAGGTTGTTGGGTTGCCAAGTTCAGCAACGGATAAAGCGGGAGATATGGCCTGGACGGAATCGCCGCTGCCCGGGATCGAATACCCAGAAGTTTCTATTGTTGTTGACGATGAAACCGGCGAACCAGTAAGTCCGCCTTTGGTCACGTGGCCCGGCCCATTTTATACGCACGGTGGCGAGTACTCAGTCACAGACGGCAGCGATTATGTCGGCTATTACCATGGCACCACGAGCGAAGAGACTGGCATGGATGAGTACTTTGTAGGGGAAGAACTTGAAGACAATACAGAACAGTTAAGGGCGTTTGCCAACAAGATCATAATTGGAACCGAGATCGTGACCGAGATCGATGCCCCAGTAGACGAAGAGCCTGTCCCGCCGGCCAAAAAGAAGAAGAACTACGAATCGGTATTCACTCCCCTTGGAGACGTACCAGATGGACCCGATGGCGCCAGCACCACTAAGGAGAAACCATTTACGTTGTATAAGTATATCAAGGTCGATGGTGCGTATTACAACATGGAGAGCGGAGTAAATGCCGTCCGAGCCGCCGGGGGAGGGCTGATATCTCAAAGCTTCCCTGGAACATTGAAACTAAACAAAGATAGCGAAGGAAACGTGCTTGCTGGTGCACCATTGAGAGGCGAACTAGGTGTTAGGTATGGATTATTTTTTGGGTGGGGCGCCAATACCGAAATAACCAGAGTAGAGATCGATGCTCTAGATGTTCCCGTGAATACTTTTGCTGCTATTGAAGCAGATAGCAAATTATTGTATTGTTTGATTCAGTTACTCAAGGAAGATCAGAAGTTTAAGCTTGTTACAAATTACGCATTTTCTCTTAAGAAGGTTTTGGCCATAATGGCGATATATCAAGATGTAGGATTCTTGCCTTCTATCGGAGAGGTAACCGCCGACGCCGGCGCCAGCTTCGGAGACTTGTTCCACGATGCCAATGAATATGGCCCCTACTCAACAACCAGCGCGCTTAAAAAGCCCGGAACATACGCCGATTTAGATTGGGGCTCGATCGAGGTAAAGGGCGAGAACTGGTGGGGCAAGGAAGTTGAAGATGATATCGCAATCGTCGAAGGCGCCACAATGGAACATACTCCCGGCTGGGTTGCTGAAAACGACCGCCATGGTTTTTGGCCATCGCTATTTGTTGAGAAATATGACGAATGGGATCAACTTACATTGAGAAAGACCGCAAAACAATTGAAGAGAATATTTCAAGTACACTACAGAAGTCGGGATTTCGGCGGTACCGAGAAAGAAATGGACAACCTTGCGCAAGGTTACATGCAACAGTTGAAAGAAAAGTTTAGGATTAGCCCCGGAAAAGCCTTTTTACCATGGTGGAAAAGAAACAGAGTCAGATCTAATCCCTTTAATGAGAATGGCGAACTGTGCAAAAAGAAAGATTAGCGATATTTATAATGAGGGATTAAAAAAATGGCATCACTATCAGTTAAACTGCCAATCACTAAAGATTCTGGTGATGGTTTCGAGATGATCAAAGATTTTAGAACACTCATAAAACAAAATTTTAAAATGCTCTTGCTAACCCACCCCGGAGAAAGGGTGATGGAGCCCAATTTTGGTGTTGGAATTCAAACCTATATTTTCGACACCTTCTCGACGCAGACCTTCAACAATATTGAGAGTAAAATACTCGAACAAATAAGTATCTACTTGCCAGTCATCACGCTCAAAGAGGTTAATTTTGCGGAAGATCAGATAAACTATAACAAACTTCATATAAATATACAATACTCAATTCCAAGTTTAAATGTCGAAGATTTGTTAGAGTTCACTATTTAAAGTGAGGTTTTTTTAATGCCCAAACAACAGAAAAAATTAATACCGATTGATTACACTCATCGCGAATTCGAGTCGATCAGAGCGGACTTGCTCCAGATTGCAGAAAGATTTTATCCAGATACCTTCCAAGATTTCAGCGAGGCCTCTTTTGGAGCTATGATGCTAGATGCGGTGGCCTATATCGGCGACCAGCTTTCGTTTTACATAGACTATAACGTTAATGAGAGCTTCCTCGACACTGCATTTCAGTTTGGAAACGTTGTGCGACACGGCCGCTCTTTGGGCTACAAGTTCACTGGTCGACCTTCGACATTCGGCTCTATAGGAATGTTTTTGCTCATACCAGCGTCTAGCACCGGCCTAGGCCCCGATCCTGCCTACATGCCGATATTAAAAAGGGGAAGCTCCTTCAGCAGCACAACCGGCCTCTTGTTCATGATTACAGAGAATGTCGACTTCTCAGATCCTAGAAATCTAACAGTTGCAGCAAGAGTGGATCCGACCACCGGCGCCCCCACCCACTACGCTGTAAAAACATATGGTACTGTTGTCTCTGGCCAGTTAGATCAAGAGACTGTAGAGGTAGGAGCCTATGTGCCATTTTATAGAACCACCCTTTCCACAGGTAACGTCTCAGAGGTCCTTTCAGTATTCGATTCAGAGGGGAATCAATATTTTGAAGTCGATTATTTGGCGCAAGATATGATTTTTAAAGAAATAACCAACCCCAACTATAAAAACGACAATGTCCCCTCCATCATAAAGCCATTTTTGGTCTCCAGGAAATTTATATTGCAGCAAGATCGCGATCAGATTACACTTCAATTTGGTAGTGGCAAGCTAGGCGATTCCAACGTGGTGGCGAACCCACAAAATGTAGCAATGAATGTATTTGGAAAGACGTATGTGACCGACACGACATTCGATCCAACGAGATTATCTCAGAATGAATCATTTGGTATCGTTCCCGCAAATACTACTTTGACTATAACGTATAGGACAACAAACCCGACAAATTCAAATATTGGGGTCGGAGGACTCAATACCGTCGGTTCGACCAGTTTTGAATTCACCGATAGACAACAACTGAGCGCAGTTAAAGTTAGTGAAATAATGGGTTCCTTAGAGATTACGAATGAAGAACCCATTATTGGAGATGTTACGCTCCCGTCTACTTCTGAAATTAAACAAAGAGTTTATGACACGTTTCCGACACAAAACAGAGCAGTAACCCAGGCAGACTATGAAAACCTGTGTTATAGAATGCCGGCAAAGTTTGGGGCCATTAAAAGAGTGTCGGTTCAAAAGGACGCAGACTCACAAAAGAGAAATTTAAATATGTACATTCTCTCTGAAGATATTGCCGGTAAACTGACTGTTGCCAACACAGTAATAAAAAATAACTTAAAAACATGGATAAATCAGTATAGAATGATTAATGATACAGTCGATATTTTGGATCCTTACATCCTTAACTTTGGAGTTGAGTTTATTGTTAAGCCACAACAGGCTAGTGATAAATACGAGGTTTTGGATAAGTGCATAGACGCGCTTAAGGATCATTATAAGGAGCCATTCTTTATTGGAGAGCCATTGTACATTAGTCAAATATACGAAGTATTGAAAAAGGTAGATGGCGTATTGGACGTATCAAAAGTCAAGGTTAATCCCAAGACAGCTGGCAGCTATTCGTCATCGGCAATAAACATAAACGATAATTTATCTCCCGATGGTTCCTACATAGTTGTTCCGTATAATGCAATATTTGAGATTAAATATCCAGAGGTAGATATCATTGGGAAGATTAGATAATGGGCTTAAGAAGATATACAGGCAGTGCCGATAACACTATAGCTAGCGCTTATCAGGGGAACTTATCTACAAGAGGGACAGGCTCGAATATGGGTATGTCCGATATTTTAGAGACCTTCTCTATTTATGGGCGCCAGACTCCAAGCAGTTCGCTGGCTTTGGCTTCTCAAGAGCTTTCTAGGATATTGATTAAATTTCCTACAAGTGAGATTTCTTCTGATCGAACCGCTGGTGTTCTACCGACATCTGGAAGTGTTAAGTTTTATTTGAGATTGCACAATGCGCCTCATTCACGAACGGTTCCGGAGAATTATTCTCTGATTGTGCAGGCTGTTTCGCGCTCGTGGGAAGAAGGCGTCGGCCTCGATCTTGATAATTATAAAGATAAAACCAAGGGAAATATAGGCTCAAACTGGATGCGCGCATCAAAGACAGTAGCGTGGACACACATCGGAGGCGATTATTTGACCGCCTCAGATCAGTGGGATGCCTCTGGAAATCCGCCAGTCTACACGCAAGATTTCTCCACAGGCCTAGAAGACTTGGAGATTGACATTACCGGGTTGGTGGAACACTGGGTTGCAGACGATCTGGGGAATTACGGTGTAGGGATTATGTTTTCATCCTCATACGAAGGATACTATGAAGATCCCACGGACGGGATTACCCTTAATAATACCGGCGGAGCGCTTAAATCATACTACACTAAGAGGTTTTTCGCACGAGGTTCCCAATATTTCTTTAAACGCCCCTGTATCGAAGCCCGCTGGGCAACTCCAAAGCTAGACGACAGGGGCAACTTTTATTACAGTAGCTCGTTGGCACCGGCCGCAGATAACTTAAACACCCTTTATCTATACAACTATGTGCGCGGCAAACTAAGAGACATACCAAGTGTCGGAACTACAGGCTCCATTATGGTGAGCATGCACTCTGGATCGACCAAAAATACAACACCTTCCGGCTCTAGGTTAATATTATACGATGGCACATATGCCATAACAGGAGGGTGGGTCTCGACAGGCATTTATTCTGCATCTGTCGCCATAACCTCTGCTGTTACACCAATCCCGACCTTATATGACATATGGTGGACTGGTTCGTATTCAAAAACGGGACAACTTTTCACAGGATCGATCTCGCCGCAAGTGCTAACGGCACAAGTCGATACGAGAGAGCCGGTATATTTCATTAACATAACAAATTTAAAAAACAAATATAAAACTACGGAAACGGCTAGGTTTAATTTGTTTGTTCGCAACAAGTACTGGAGCCCAACCGTATACACAAAGGCAAACGAAGATGTAGCCTCAACATCAATTATTAGCGCTTCTTATCGGGTTATTCGGATGATAGATGGCCAAGAGGCGATTGCGTATGGAACCGGTTCCGACCTTCAAACGAGACTTTCTTATGACATCTCCGGCAATTATTTTGATTTAAAGATGAATATGCTAGAGGCAGGATATGAATACGCGTTTAAATTTGCGTTTTATGAGCCGGATTTAAATTCATGGATCGAACAAGATAAGGCTTTCAAGTTTAGAGTGATAGAGAATGAGTATTAAGAAATTTTTTGATGGATCTGATAAATCTAGACAGTATTTAACAGATCAAGAGCAAAAAGAAGCATTTAAGGAAATTGAATCTTCCAAGAATCTTAAGCAGCTAAGGATCCGACAGGATACCCACCTGCCTCAAGTAGATTATGCAGACCCGGATAATTTTGCAAAGTTTGGTTCTGCTTATCTCTATTATAAATCAGCAGTAGAGAGGATTCTAGACTATTACCCCTATGATGGCTCGGATGCCGAACTTAATGAGTTCTATAACAGGTCATTGCCGATTGAAAAGCACATTTTCAACAAGATGTATCCTCGTACGAACGGATATATAACTTTCTGCACCGGTGGCTGGGGTACTCGGTCGGGCCCCATGACAACTAATGGATATGGCTTGCCGGAGACAGTCGAGTATATTACTTTTTACGGTGGTCCAAATATTTCAACGTCCCTAACAAAGTTAAAGGACATGGAACCTGATCCGCTGTCAAGCAAATTTCAGAGCAACAATATTTATGACGAAAGCATATATGATACTGCCGGCCTTCGTTCAGATTATGGCAAGGGAACCAGAGAGTCCAACCTTAAGAGCGACTTTGATACAGGGGTCACAGTAGAGTTTTGGTTAAAGACGGGCTCATTGGGAACAACTGAAACACACAAGCAGGTTGTTTTCGACATGTGGAACAACGAGGTCACAACCAGCGCAGGTTATGGTCGCATTACCATTGAACTAACTGGCGGCGCCGGATCAGGGAACCCTATTCTAGTCACAGCACAGTCTGGCACTGTGTCAGCTTCTGCTCAGATGTGCTTTACTTCTTCAATAGGTCAAGATCTTTCTTCTGGAGATTTCTCTTCTTGGCGCCACTATGCAATTACAATGTACAACTCCGGGTCAGACTTTAAGACTGATTTATATGTTAATGGATATTTAAATGACACAAACGCATACACCGGCGGAAAACTAGGAGAACTTAGCTCAAAGAATATGGTCGCCCGCATAGGAGCGCTGGTTACGTCACCCTCTGGTAGTGCTGCAGCAGCCGGCGCCGGCAAATTAAGCGGCTCACTTGACGAGTTCAGGTTTTGGAAGGTACGTCGCAACGGAGCCCAAATTGGGAAATACTGGTTCGATCAAATTCGCGGCGGTGTCAACACAGACATCTCGAATACAGAACTTGGGATGTATTATAAGTTTAACGAGGGTATCACCGGAGATAGCGACATCGATAGCGTCGTGCTGGATTATGGTGGGCGCCTCTGCAATGGAGTTTGGACAGGTTATACAACAACTTCTAGAAACACAGGCTCAGCTATATTGTCCTCTTCGGCAGCAACCAAAGAATACGAAGATCCAATCATACAGGCAACTCACCCCCGGGTATCGGAATTAAAAGAAGGGCTGATGGCCAGTGGTTCTTTCCATGATTCCCGCAATAGCGCCATTGTTAGAAATCTGGTTCCCTCTTGGATTACCAAAGATATGGAGATATCAGATCAAAGTGATTTAGACAAGATGTGTCATATCCTTGGTACGTATTTTGATAAATTATATTTACAAATTGGCGGGATTCCAACCTTCAAACACCTCAATTATACTAGCGCTTCCGCCGAGGCTCTCCCGTTTGCGCAACATCTCCCGCAGTCATTAGGTCTTTATACCCCAGAAATATTTGTTGATTCGACAATTTTAGAAAAATTTAAAAACAGAACTGATAAAGAGCATTTTCAAAATGATCTTGTTGAAACTAAAAACCTGATATACTCTAATTTATACAACAACCTTGCCGGTATTTATAAGGCAAAGGGGACCGAGAAGGCAATTCGCAACACGTTAAGGTGTTTTAATCTTAACGATAATCTTGTAACGTATAATGTATATTCCAACAATCAGCAATATGAACTTAAAAATAGCCTCAAGCAGACGTTAAAAAGAAAGACCTTCGCAAACTTTAATACATCCGACGGGATTACCGCAGTCATTCATCAGGCAGCAGATCCTCACACAGGCTCAACAAGAGGGTACATTAGCGGAACCAATGCATCGGGCTATGAGGATAAGTATGGATTTACGGCTGAAGCGTCGTTGGTTTTTCCAAGATTTTATAAGCAACTAGATCCATTCCCGAGAGACTTCTCGGATATATCCCTCTTCGGTGTTCAGACGGTCAACACAGCTTCGACGTCAGATACGGCATTCCTTACGGGCGCCCAAGATGTGGCAAACTTTCAAGTATACGCAGTAAGAGACGAATCTTATTCTAAGAATGCGTATTTCGTATTAACATCGTCTACCGACCCGCACAATTTTCCAACTCTAACCAGTAGTATGTTCTTCGATGTGTACGACGACAGTAACTGGAACTTCTCAGTTAGAATCAAGCCAAGCAACTATGGCTTTACAGATCTAGTCAGTGGCTCCCAGGTATACAATTACGATGTTGTGTTTAGGGGAATAAACAATAATCTTGGGACCGTATTGAATGAGTTTGAAGTGTCTTCTTCGGTTACCAAGGCCGTAGGCCAGAGCATTGTCCGCGCACCCAAGAGACTTTATGTCGGCGCCAGAAATACGAATATAACCGGCGCAAATGTATACAAATCAGATATACTGGCCGCGTCAGCGAAGTATTGGACAAAATACATTGATAATTTAACTTTAAATCAGCACCTTTTCGACTCCGAAAACTTTGGTATTTCAGGTTCTTATGAACATATTTCCGCGCTCGATAGTAATCTACAGAATACGCACAACTATGAGACATTGGCTCTTAACTGGTATTTCGGAAATGTAACGTCGTCGGACGCCAGTGGCAATTTTTACGTAACAGATCTAAGTTCTGGTTCCGCCGAGAATAGATCTTCAGTCGGTTGGATTGGAAACGTTGGTGGCCACCTTCATAGTGGAAAAGGATCGGGATTTTATACAAATGACTCCAACGTGATAAGAACAAAAAACGTTAATGAGTTTAAGTTTATAGATCCTGAGCGCGCCATCGGCTCTGACATGGTACAAATAAGAAGCGCAGATGATGAGATATTTGGCTCAGTCGAGCAGATTCCAAATTATATTTATACTATTGAGAAGAGCCTATATGGAGCAGTAACAGAAGAAATATTAGACTTTTTCGCGGGAGCAATAGACTTCCATCACTTGATTGGGCACCCAGCCAATCGATATCGTATGCAATACAAGGCCATGGAGCACTTGAGAAGAGTATATTTTGAGCGGGTCAAAGACGTCGGAACCGTCGAAAAGTTTACCGAATATTATAAATGGTTTGATGACGCGCTAGCGATTATAATCGGCCAGCTAGTCCCAGCCTCAGCCGATTTTGTAAAAGATTCGTATAACACAGTTGAAAGCCACGTCTTAGAGAGAAACAAATATAAGACACAGTTCCCGACGATTGAGTTCCGCTCCCCAGATCCAGAGCCTCCAATGCGCGGCGTTGGTGAGGCAGCATGGCCATGGGACGCGTCACGAAGCCCACTGCCATCTTCTCCTCGGAGTGCCAAAGTCAGGCCAGAGTATTGGCAGAAGAGAGCAGAAACATCATCTCCGGAAATAACATCCGGCGATTCTACCATCGATGCGCAACGGCAGACATTCAAAGAAGTAATTTGGAGTACTCCAAACTTAAGCAAGAGCATGCCAACTCTTTCAAGTGTTGGCGGGGTTAAGTATCACCACAATCAAAATCTACGTTCGCAGCAAAATCAGACATATTTCTTTGATGCAACTTTTAATAGGAATATCAAAGGTGGAACTAACTTTGACTCAGGCAAGAACATCGCGTTTACATATAACAGTCTCGCCCCTGCAGGACCAGTTAATGCGCCCAGTGGCGGCGTATACGTACCGCTAAATGTCTTGTTTGCAGATATTCAAGATCTCGTAAAGATCCAAAGACTTGAGTTGTCAACTAGTTTCTGGCGACATCGTGGAAAACCAAACGAAAAAGTCAAAAGAATTATTAAGGTCCAAGCCGGCCGCGCATTCGAAGAGGGCGGCGGGTATACCAGCACAAAGTCTACATTCTCGTTCCCGTTCAACATTATGAGTTCATCGGTCATCTCCGGCTTTAACAGCGGCGTCATTGATCGAGTCACCGCTAGCATTGAAATCACCAATCTTCATAATGATGTATATGGCGAAGACATGGAACGCCCGATGCAAACGACATGGTCGGAATATGCAGCCGGCGGCCACCAATCCAGACATGTTGGTTTGAACATCTATGACGCCAATAAGAGCGATGAATATAATGGCTTAGACAACTACACTACTCGTCCTGAAGCATGGAAGATTTTGCTCGGCAACTGTAGTACCACCGGCCCCGACAGCGGCACTGCCTACGAAAGTGGCTCCATCGGGATGGTGGCGCCAGATTATCCATGGCCAGAAGCCAACGAGCCCGGCATAGCGCCATATCCAATGACGGCTTCTCAAAAAGCTGTGTATTATCGCGACTTTACGGCAAAAACCCCATATGTTTTTAAGAACATTCGCATGCGTACAGGATCCACTATTCTTGGAAACTATCGCAATAACTATGAGATTGTACAGACTGTGGGCGCATGGAATAACCCAAGACAGTTTGCCGAGATTAATGGCCAGCCAGATCTACCGGCGAGAGCATTTGCAAATTCATCTTCACACACTACAAATATTAGAACATTCCTTGATATTCGACGGGGGCGCGCCCTGTCTGGCTCCTCCCCGGCAATCTTATCCGCTTCTCGGGAAAACATTGACCCAGCCCTCGACCTTTCTGGAACCACAGCTGGATTCCAGTTTGTGGACGAATACTCTCTGTCATACCTCACCGGCACAGAAAACAAGTCTGTTTTTAAATCGAGATTCTCTAATCCAGGCGGCCTTGAGGTAAATTATAGAGACTTTAGATCAGACGAGTTTTCAGTCTACAATGCCACGCGTTATCGTAACATGACCATCCTTAAGCCGTCTCAAGGACCCAGAGGTACCATTTCTGAAGTTACTGGCGTTGGTGGTCCCGGTATTCGTGTTTTTGACATTCATGGAATGGATTATGGTCTGAGGTCCCACCTCTCGCGACACACCGCACGCTTTGGTCGCGACAGTCTGATATACACTCCCGATGGCCTACGCGACACCTATAGTCTTACGAAGCCGTTTATTGGCTACGGAGACTCAAAGATCTATAGAGGCGCCGACCACTTACGCGCGTGGTGGAGCCTTAAGACATCCGCATCCAACGCGGGTTATGTCGAAAATCGAGCGGCTACGGCATCAATCGCTTACTATCCTTCGCTCACTGCTTCGTGGACCGAAACCGACCTCACTAGCATAAAACATTACCAGCCAGTCTGGACTGATAACCATGGCCCATCCCATTATATTCAGACGTCGAGCTTTAACTTTGTTAGCGGCCCTTGCGATAATACCGCTACCGGCGGCTCTATTTGTATAGGCTCATCAACAGATTGGGACCCCATCATTGGAAATGGAGCAGGCGCTAGCGGAAAGTTCACTCTTGGTGCTCGCGTTTACTACAACTCCGGAGCGCTTGCATTGGAACACGTCGATGGCGCAATGTCCAGCCCCGAGAAATACCCGCGCGCCCTCGATTTTGGTAATGATGTGATCTTGTATGTAGACCGGTCAACGTGGAGGTATGTGTTCGCAGCTAAATTTGATAGCGCCTTTGTGCACTGGGGCACCGATACCGGCTCAGCAACACCGAACACATGGCAGAATGTGATGGTAACATTCGAGAACTACCAAACCACAAATCCGCCCATAATTTATATAGACGGCGCCTCTGCGTCATTCAGTCATTATAATGGTACATTCGCAGGAAGCTATTACGGAATTGCCACCAACGCTGACTGCTTTATCGGAAACAACTACACCGCCAATCGCTCTTGGTCAGGAAGCATTTCAGACGTAGCCGTATGGGACTCGGTTCTTTCCTCTGACGAAGCAGCCGCATGGCACAATGCATCGAGAGGGCCAAGAGAGACAAGTAATACTCAGTTCTGGGGCCCGGGCTCAGACGGCTCCCTCAAATATCCCGGGTATCACAAGGTTCACAGAAACAGCCTGCCTAGGTTAAAATTGGGCCCAGAGGGAGTACGAAGCACAGTAAATTACAACACGGGCGCCGTTAACGATCATACATTACTTTGGCAAGATCCAAATACGCCGTCCGGCAACGATATGAAGTTGTATCATTCCGGCGCTATCACAAAAGCCGGATCCTGGACAACTTCGCAATCATGGACTCTCGTCATGTGGTTTAACAAGTTAAAAGACAACAGTAATGATCGCGCCTTGATTTCTTTAGGGATGGAGACCGGCACATCCAACAAGGCCGCGCTTATGTGGCGAATTAACGGGGGTAATCCACACCAGGAACTGACAATGTATAACGCCATCAACAATGGTAGGTGGGTCGGCTCAACCGAACTCCAAGACGGTAACTGGTATCACATCGCAGTTACTTTTAATGGAAACTCCGAGAAGAATGATCCAATATTCTATGTCGATGGTGTCGCCGATACCACAACGGAAGAAAACGAGCCCGGCGGGCCCATGACACTGATCAATTCCCTCAATGGTGGAAGATCGGCCATCGGTGCCGGTAATGCGGGCACCACCGACGCGCGCCCATGGCAAAATATAGGAATCGCAGAAGTAGCGATGTACGACACAATTCTTTCAGCTGCTGAAATTGCTCAAATTTATAACGAGGCTTCCCTTATCAACTTAACATCTTCAGCGATTGCACCGAAAGTGGACAATCTTGTGACATGGCTGAGAATGGGAGACGCAAAAGGCGTAGAGGGCAATGCAGGTCTGTACGACTTAAGCGGCTCGAATACAGCGATGTCGTCTGGCTATAGCCAAACAGCGCTTCTCGGAGAAGCACACACAGTGTATGATGTGCGTGGAAATAACCACTTTGCATTTTGGAACGGGGTCGAGACAAACTCAAACCCCGGCTCATGGTTCTCGGCGTCACTGGCCACGGTAACCACAGGACATCCGGCCCACTTTACAGGAACCTATGCGCCGATTCGCCCACGTCAGCTATACGAAAGCAGCTCTTACTACGACAACTTCTATGTACAACACCCGATCCCGCGCTCCGATAAGCAATATGCTTGGATTACTGGCGCCATTCACGATCCGCTAAATGATCATCGATTTACTGGCTACATGCCGATAGCAGGCACAGACGCCGGAATGTTCTCTAGTTCTTATACAAATGGCCCACAGGCATTCTTCAACTTTGTGAGTGCTAGCGAACTTGGTTCAATCATATATGGTCAGTACGTAGCCGGCAAGGTGGCACCGGGTCAAGATCATCGCATAGGACAGTCTGAAAGATGGGGGGCGTACGACCGCCCCTATGCGATTGCGGCGGGCTATAAGGGCTTTGTGCCTCAGCCGTGCAATCAGCTCAATATCAACATTTATGAACCATTAAGCAGTTCGACAAGCACGTTAGGGTGGCCCATGATTTCTCGTGGCGCAGACTTTATAACGGGCACTCAGCTTTCTCGCAATGCTCGGGGTAACGGCGTGGCGACTGATGACTTGGATTGGCCGACAAATGATATAGTAAAGCAATATAGAAATTGGACGATGGTCAGTAATTCAAGAGGCGACTACGGCGGTGGCGCTCGTTACTTTAATATGCTCATGTGGAAGCGCAACGGCCAATACGGTTACGGCACCTTCGCACAAGCACGACAAGCAGATCACCCCGTTGCTTACGACCAGAGAAAGAACAACAAGCTGATGGTCGAATATAAGACCCCGGGAACACCGCAAGAGTTTGCTTTGCGCCCAGTCTCAATGAAGGGGCGCCCAGTTATCCTTAACCTTGATTACAAGACAGAACAAACACTTCGCAACCAAGTGATAACCAAGACCACAAACGCGACCCTAAAGACGTCATACAACAACGAGTTCATCTATTTTAACAGCCAGTCGCTAGATAGCCACTTCGATATCGATCAAGCTATAAAGAGCCAAATCACACCATTTGAGCAACTTGTTTCTCTTAAAGACAACAACAAAGTCACCTTAAACTGGATTCACTATAAAGAGTGTGTGTTCCCGTCACTTAAGAATGAATTCTCTCCAACAACATCATTTAGATATGGATATGATAACAAATACTGGAGAGATGATCCAAAAGAAAGAATCAAGCTTCAAAGCGATGGTGCCGACGCGATGGATGTTCTGGGCGCCATTACAGTCCCACAGTCAAAGCAGGGCAACTCCATGGGAGTCAAGGCGTACTTAAGTGAGAGTTCGTGGCCACTTGATGCTCCTGGCGACTTCCTCACTAGAACTTCGGCAAGTTGCATCTACGCGGAGGGCCTCAGTTATCTTTATTACAGTATCCGGCAGGGCGGCCCCGCGTGGCTCGAAAACTACGGCCGCGGCCCACTTGAGCCATGGGAAGCCGGCGCCGTAGATACTCCAATAGCCGGCGAACTTCAAAACACATATGGCTGGCTACATCAATCATCCTCAAGGTATGGCGCCACCAATGCTGCTCCGGATGGGGACGACCCCTTGGAGACCTATTACAACTGGGGCGATGGCAGATCCCTATACTATGATTTCTGGACCCGCTCCGGCCTTGCCGCCGGAGCCCTGTACGGCAGAAAACAAACACTAGCTTCTCCGCTGTCGATTAATCCACAAAATTATCAAAACGTTTCGTGCTCAGTTTGGATGCTTGGTGATTTTGGCGGAATGAACCCGCAGCAGAAGTACGCCTCTAGTAGTATTAGTGCATCCCAACACTGGGGACACAGGACCGCCAGCCTTGGCGCGGGAGAGGCATTTTGGGATGCCCCCCGAACAGCAGGGTATCTTTCAGCCTCCAGAGACGCCAACGGGACAAGGACAATGCATTTTGTATCGGCAGCCTCAAAGCCGTTTTATAATGATTATGATAAGTTCAAAGAGAACGACTTGAAGTTCCTTGGCCGCGGCTACTCAGTGGTGCCGGAATATAGAATTAGCGAGAGACTAGATGACTATGAAGACGGCGCTATAGATGATCAGAGAGAGTTTACAATTCCCGGTACTGAGTTTGACAGTGCAGATGAAAACTTCTATATCGATTTCTCTAACTCTGATTTTATGAACAAGTTCTTGGATATTAGAAAGATGTCTGATCTTGAAGCGAAAGAAATCAAGTTAACGTGCAATGCTGTAGTTAAGTTCAATCCCTACAAGGGGTTTTACCCCGCCCAGCGCGCCCTT
>Ga0208299_1000932_pt1 | contig 23719 bp, 27 predicted proteins | sample 15_taG_FD_184089 | JGI IMG/M metagenome (GOLD analysis project Ga0208299, IMG submission 184089) | Marine viral communities from the Subarctic Pacific Ocean - 15_ETSP_OMZ_AT15312 metaG (SPAdes) (version 2) | ecosystem: Environmental > Aquatic > Marine > Oceanic | place: Pacific Ocean | collected...
TACTTGATGAAGTAACTGAAGAAGAACTCTCTAATCTTGACGATATTCTTCATAACTTAGACCCAAAAGACTTATCATTCAACAACATCTTTGGCGATAGAATGAGAATAGCTCAGCCAATGATAACCAAAGACCAAAATCTTGAAAGCCTAAAGAAACTCCTAACCGATTCAGGATACGAACCAGACTTCCAAACAGGATTGGCAACTTATTATACTATGACTTATGATTTGGGTCAGGGTAGTGCCACTCCCGGCAAACGCGAAACAAAAGTTATAGGTCGCGATCTAAAAGATCATCTCCTAGACAAAAATGGCGAGGCAGCGAGATTATATACAGATACCGATGAAAGCTTTGAGAAAAGAAAAAAGGAGATACGAAAGAAGCAAGTTAAAATAGGCAAGCTTCTTCAAAAAGGCGCTCGCCTTTACGATAATGCTCGTGCAGCATGGACAGCTTCAGATACAATCAATCCCGAAGACTTTGGTATGAGTCCGGAGGGTTGGGCAGATGAGGATATTGGAGAAAAAACTGGCAAGTACAGAGCCGCCGCCGAAGAAATGGCTGCTAAATCTAGAAAGGAACACCAAAAACTATTTAATGTTTTTCAGGCGGATACTTCAAGAGCAGTTTCTGCCCTCAACATATACCAAAGATTAGCCGATTGGTGGAACAAGAAGTCAGCTTTTTATCGCGAGAACCCAGAAGATGCTGGTGAAACAAGCAGTGACTATTCTATCATATATACTCGCCATCCAATTGATGTAATGCGAATGTCTGACTTTGAGAATATTACAAGTTGCCATTCACCACCTTCACGACCAAGTAACTCAGGTAATTCATATTACAAGTGTGCTGTTGCCGAAGCCCATGGCCACGGTCCAGTAGCATATGTGGTTCGCAACGAAGATCTAAACGAGCTAATATCAAAATATGGCTTGGAAGACGCCGACTACCAAGACTTATTGGACGCAATAGAAGAAAACGATGAAGAACTCTTCGCAGACTCAGTACGCGATGTTGGCGATATTACGCCAATCTCTCGTGTGAGAATAAAGAAGTTTGTTAATCCTACTCTTGAGATATCTTTAGGAGTGCCTAGCACAATGGTTTACGGAAAGAAATTTCCAGAACTCTACTCCAACATAAGCGACTTTACAAAAGAGAAACAAGAGAAAGAACTCACAAAGATAAAAGATTCCACCGAATCTGACAACCCATTTGATAATGCCTTTGATAAAGATGGAAGACTTAATCTCGCCAATTGGGAACGCTTTGGCGGTTCTTACCAAGATGCTGGAGATTATCCCGGCGAGGCTATGACCAAATATTTGGGATATAAAACCACAGGCGGCCCTCATTACGATGACACCACAGAAGACAACCTAGGTGTTCTAGGCACACAAGAAGAATGGCAGCAAGAAGTTAATGAAATACGAGAACGCTTTAATCGTGGATACCAAGCAGCCCGTATTGAGAGCGCAACCGTAGAAGATGATGGCGCGGGTGAATATTATATTGACATACTAGCCGTTTTACGAATAGTTTTCCCCGAAGACGAACTAAGTACGTCAGCTTTCCAAGATGCCACCAGAAATGCGATTAATTCCATTCCGGATATGCTAAGCGAATATGGATTTGAGGAATTTGGCGAACACCTACACTATACCACAGTTAACGATCGTTCACAAGCTTGGGATGACATTATACGAAGAATACAGGACGAAGAGAAACAACAAGTAGTAATAGAAATACCAATTGACATCGAAGCAGTTAGCCCCGAACAAGTTGGTTATGCTTACAATCCAGATAGTTTTAGAGAAATAGCAGAAGCAATTGACTCTCTTGATGATAAAGCTGATGCTATTGAAGAAATGGCAAAAAGTCATCTAAAACGCGAAGGTGTGATGAAGGGTAGTGAGCTTATCAAATTTGCGCGCGCAATAGAAGATGAACACTGGTATGAGTGGGACTATGATGTAGATGATGACTGGAATCCTGCAAGTATCGAAGTAGAAACAAAGACTTACGTAAATTTTGAGGATTTAGCGCAAAAGCTACCTATTGCTCTAGAACGCGCAAACTCCGACCAATCAGGCGAAGTATATATTATGTTTGCCGGTGATCCTCTCGCCCTAGCCTCACAAGCTAGCGATGGCGACGGAAACTTTAAATGGTGGGAGGTTCGCTCACCGGAGTTTGAAGCCGATACGCTAGGAGGCTTTAAAGACTTGGATGAAGTCAAAGATTATGTCCGAGATCAACTTACCAAACTAATCTTACGCCCCAAAGGAACTAAAATCCCAAAAGGATTACAATCAAGCCACGACTATCTTGTAGCTGTATCTATGCTAATGCGGGATGCAGTTGGCGGCAAAGAAGGCGAGTTTATGTTTCCTAATCGTGAGATGTGGGTAAGCGGGCCGGATAGTGATGATGAATATAAAATGATGTTTAGAATATTACTGGACGATGATGACAGCGATGAGGTTGTCAAAAGCGCCCACGAGATTATGGCAGAGGTAGATGATGAAGATATGCTAAAAGACATCTTTAGAACAGCATTTGCGAAGGTAGGTAAGATATCGGGCTCAAAAGCAACCGTAACGGAAGTAAGGCAGTACTTTAAAAAATTTGATTTCTTTTAATCTTCTTCTTTGGTTTCTTTAAAAACATATACTGGTAACTTATTGTTAATAATACATTCTTTATCAACAATGACTTTAGAAATCTTTTTATAAGTTGGAGTATCATACATAGGTTCTAGTAGTATTTTTTCTAAAATGCGTCGGAGTCCGCGGGCGCCAGTGTTAGATATAAGTGCCTTTTTAGCAATCTCTGCTAGGGCGCCTTTTTCAATTGACAGTTCAACGCTGTCCATACTTAATAAATTTTTGTATTGACTTATAAGCGAGTCTTTTGGCTCTATTAAAATTCTTATAAGCATTTCTTCGGATAACTGGTGCAGACAAGTAAATATTGGCAAACGGCCGATTAATTCCGGAATTAGTCCAAATTCCGCAAGATCCTGTGAGTTAATATTAGACAACATCTCATTAAATTCGATTTCTTGTTTGTTTTTAGTGCTATTCTTAAAACCCAAGGTTTGTTTTGTATTCAATCTTTCTTTCACAATCTCGTTAAGTCCAACAAAGGCACCTCCGCAGATAAACAAAATATTTGTTGTGTCTAGCGATATCGTTTCTTTGTTTGGCCCTTTGACATTTAGTTTCTTTGGTACATCCACAATGTTTCCCTCAATCATTTTCAATAAGGCTTGTTGAACTCCTTCACCGGAGACATCGCGAGTCATTCCCATGCGGCCCTTTTTCAGAGAAATTTTATCGATTTCATCGATGTATACGATTCCGCGCTGGGCCTTTCGTATCGAACCGCCTGCGTTTTCTAATAATCTAGAAAGAATGTTTTCGACGTCTTCTCCTACGTATCCAGCCTCGGTTAGATTCGTCGCATCTGCTGTTGTAAATGGTACATCTAATATGTTTGACAGGGTTTCCGCTAGCAATGTTTTGCCGGTGCCGGTTGGGCCTGCCAAAAGAATATTACTTTTTTTAATGTTTGTTTTCCCCGGGCTCATATTATTGAGATTCAATATTCGTTTGTAGTGATTATAAACTGCAACAGACAATATTTTCTTTGCTGATTCTTGGCCGATTACTGTTTCATCTAACGTTTTCTTGATTTGCCTAGGCTCTGGTAAATCTTTGAATCTCTCATTTTCTATTTTTTCTTGTATTGTATCGTTTTTGCTTTTTTCGTTTTCTAAAACGTCATAGCATAGATAAACACATTCATTACATATATTACTAGTAATGCTCACGCCGGTGATAATTCGATCTGCTTCTTTTCTGGTTTTTCCGCAAAAGGAGCAATTAAAATTTTTATTTTTTATATTATCACTCATAATACTTTATATCCATCTAAAATAAATAGTTCTAATTAATATAACGATTAATTAAAAAGGATTGCGATGAAGAATATAATTTATCTAGATGAAGTTAGAATAAGAAAATCTATATTAGAGACAGAAGAGGCGATTGAAAGAGTAAAAATGTTAGTATTTGTAGGAATTGAAGTTCCGGAAGATGTTATGCCTAGGTTAGAAAAAATACTTTCTATGCTTGAACAAGACTTAATTGATTTATTTGAAAATGATATAAATTATGATTAGCTTTTAACTAATTATTGTATTGTGAAACAAACTACTATTTTTTTACAAGTACCCGCTAGCGCTAAAAACGTTTTATCAAGCAACAAGACGACTAATTTTCCAATAAGCAATAAAACTATATTTCGTGAACCAGAAGGAAAAAAACATTTGCAAAGAGTGTTGGAAGCCTTAATTCAAGCATATGGAAAACCGGCAGTAATTAAAGCCTTGCAAAAAGTCGATTGATTATTTCCAATATACCTGAATAGCTATTATTACAACTGATAAAACTAAACAAATCAAGGTTTTATTTATCAGAATGCTCTCTCTAAGAAAAAAGTAAGTCAATATCCCAAAAACAACGTTGGAAACTCCAAAACCAATCAGCTTTGACGTCCATAGATAACCAGTATCTGCTACTATGCTTTTAATCGCATACCAAAAGCATATGCCCATGGGCACCGCAAATATCAAATTTGATAATATTGCTTTATCTTCCCACCATTTCCAGACAAATTGAGAATTGAATTGAAACCATGCTAATATATTTCCAACTATAAAAAATAATATTCCTTTATGCATATACTAATTACCTTATATAAAATTATATATTATGGAGTATATATTATGAAAATTACTAAGTCAAGGCTAAAACAGCTTATAAGTGAAGAAATAAAAAATATTTTATACGAGTGACCGGAAAGCGAAGAGGAGTATCCTCTAGAACTAGAAGACGTGCCGGATGCCGATGAATTAAAAGAAGAGTCACAAGACGAAAAAAACATTTAAATAATTTAATATTATAATATATTTTTACGTTCAAGCCGTTTAAATAACATCGGAGGTTAATTATGGCAACAGTTAAAGAACTACAAGCACAATTGAACAAACTAGAGCAGTCGGTCGGTCGTTTGCAAACGTCAAATTCAGATTTGCGCGACGAAATCGCAGTGATTAAAAGCAATTACACGCTTTTAGTCAAAGAAATGACAACGAGGTTGGAACTGATCCACAATAGGTTTCAGGGTACTGGGAATCAACAAGCTTCTGGTGGGGCGTAGTCTTAAATCAAGATTTAAACGCTTAATCAAACAAATAAGGAAATATTTTTTATTATGAATAATCAAAACGCCCAACAACAGATAAATATCGATTTATCTACTGCTAGCAGCATAGAGTGTGATGAATGTCAACACACAGAATTTGTTCCAGCATTCATTATTAAAAAGGTATCCGCTCTAATGTCTCCCACTGGTGCTGAGACTATGGTGCCGGTGCAAGTATTTAAATGTGGAAAGTGTAACCACATTAATGAGCTATTCTTGCAAGGAGTAACTAATTAATGTATGGATTCAAATAATTGGAATAATTGGAAAATCTTTCTTGATGAACTTGCAGATCCGCAGTTTGTCGACACTTCTTCTTTAATATCAAAAAAAACATTAGCTCCAGAACTCTGGGAAAGAGATAGTTTACATCCGGATGTGCTAGCTGCAGCCCTGCGCGTGGCCAGAGACTTTTTTGACAGTTTAAATCTTTTAAACAGTCCCATTATAATCGACATTATACTCACTGGCTCGCTAGCTAGCTATAATTGGTCCGAAATGTCAGATTTCGATCTTCATATCTTAATAGATTTTAATAAATTGGAACAAGAAAATAGAGAATTGCTAGAAGATTATTTTAAAGAAAAAACTAGATCATGGAACTCATTACATGACATATTACTCAAAGGGTATGAAGTAGAACTTTATATCCAAGACAGCAATGAATCGCATATTTCTAACGGTGTTTATTCTTTAATGGAAAATCGTTGGATTAAAAGGCCCGTAAACTATAAACTAGACATTGATTACAAGATAGTTAAAGAAAAGGCCGCGAAACTAATGGAAGAAGTTGACAATGCATATGATCTATACGCAGAAAAAGATTTTGCGGGCGCTAAAGAATTATCTGAGATCATAATGCAAAAAATTAAACGATATCGTAAGGCCGGGCTGGAAACTGGTGGTATATATTCTATAGAAAACTTAGTTTTTAAAACTTTAAGACGTAATGAATATCTTAAAAAACTCTCCAGCATAAAAACGCTAGCATACGATTCTTTAATGTCTTTAAACGAACGCGATAAAAAGTATATTACTTATAAAAACGACTAATTAATCTTATAAGGAGCAAAATATGTCAAGCACAGATTACAAATACGGAACCGGGCTGAGCAACGTCGGTTCTTACCAAGTAAGCGGGAAACCGTTTCTATCCGGGGGGATTGACACATCCGTCATAGATCAAGTTACATTTCCAACTGTTACACAATGGGTGCATATATCATCTAGCGGGCCCGTAAAAGTGGGAATGTCCGCAAATGGTGTTGACCCGGGTACTAACTATTTTACAGTCGACACAGCAGGCGGCCAACAGCTGCCGTTGCTCGAAATTAAGTGTACTGAACTACATTTTGATGGAACAGCAATAATCGATGTCGTCGCTGGACTCACAGGTATCCCCATTGAACGTATCAATAATATTTCGACAGATGGTACGAACTGGTCCGGGTCTGCTGGTATTGGTTGATGAGAATCAGAATTCTTAAAGAAGTAGGCTTAAACAATCCAAATGATTATACAAGAGGTACAACTGACGTACTTGTCACTTTTGTTCATTCGGACGGCACAGAAGAGACTCAATATGATGATGATCGTACATCATTAGCCTCAGAAAGCTGTCAGCCGGAAGGGACACAAAATCATATCAAAGTGAGAATCAAACTATCTGATGTTAATGCAAAAGTACACGATAATGATAACAAAATGGATATGCTAGGGCCCGGAGTTCATCCGGGGAGCACTGGTAGCCCCTGTGGTAATTTGGAAGGAAACTAATGAAAGAAATTGTAGATAGTTTTAAGCATTTTTTAGTTGAAGAAAAAAGCACATATGTCGTTAATATGCTGATTATGGCTCAGCCAAATACTAGATTATACGGTCGAATTTTTGAAGCAATTAGAGGAATAGAAGGTGTCACAGTAATTCGATCGACAGAAGCCATTAAAAGAGACCAACAAAACAACAAAATAATGAATTTATCAGTAAGATTCTATGTTAATCCTGCGAATTCCATTCCTTATGTGGAAAAGCTTAAAAATGCAATTCGCAATCTAAAAGATGATGATGGTGATAGAATTTTATCTGTACAAATTCGTTCCCTTCCTGAAAAGCAAGATGACGTTTTTAAATAAAATAAGTAAATAAAGGTGTTAAAAGAATTTATTCCATAGTTATTATATAGGGAATAAATGTGTTCTACCGTATAAAAAATAACATCTCATTACTATTAATGCTAGTTATAGTTTCTAGTTGCAGTCATAAAAACGACGGAAATAATCAAGACACTCAACAAACCAATACGCCGGATGCGAACATAATTTTAGACGTCGCAGATGACACAAATGAAGAAGATTCCTCTGATAGTGAGAATATAGAAGAAATAGATACTTATTCTATTTGGACGGATCCGTGCATAGAGTGCGCGTGGTATTTCTGCGGTAGCTTGGATGCTGTTTGGCAAAAACAAATTTGTATTAATAATTGTGATGACCCTCCCACTGTAATATACGAAGGCATATGCGAAGAACATCTAGAATGTAATCCGGCGCAATTAGTCTTAGAAGCAAATATTCCTTGCACGACAGAAGACGGATATCCCGGGACAAAAGATAAGCTTTGTAACAAAGGTCAGATACAATATACAAATTGTAAATCTGACTGCTCGGAAGAAGTGTGCGATGATATCGACAACGATTGCGATGGCGACATTGATGAAAACGTAAAAAACGCATGCGGGGACTGTGGGGACGTACCTGAAGAGGTGTGTGATTATATCGACAACGATTGTGATGGAGTTATAGATAACGGCGTCACGAATGCGTGTGGAACTTGCGGGAAGGCGCCGGAAGAGATCTGCAACGGCGTTGATGATGATTGTGATGGAGATATCGACGAAGGACAACTAAATGCATGCGGAAAGTGCGGGCCACTCGATGAAGAAATTTGTGATGGTCTCGATAATGATTGTAACGGGCTTATTGATGAAGATTTAATTGGCGAGTGTACCACAGATTGTGAGACAAACTTGCAGTATTGTGTTGCCGGTCAGTGGATTTGCACTGCGAAACAACCCCAACCTGAAGTTTGCAACGGTCTAGACGATGACTGCGATGGAAAAGCCGATGAAGGTTTAGATTGTCTTTGCACTATTAATGATATTGGTGTTTTAATGCCATGTAAAGAAGCTCCTTTAGTTTGTGGAGAGGGGTATAAAACATGCGAGTGCGTAGACCCAAATGATCCAACTTGTGCTGAATTGCAGTTAAGCGAATGTTTGGCAGTTTGTCATTGGCTCCCGCAAACTATTCCTGCAGGTTCGACTTGCGATAAATATCTTGGAGAAATCAAGCCAGAAGAGTGCAATAATCATGATGATAATTGTAATGATTTGATTGATGAAGGCTTAGTCGCAAATTGTTATAGCGGCCCTCCAGAAACATTATTAATTGGCATATGTTTGCCCGGGGAGATGATGTGCCTAGATGGCTCCTGGGGGAATTATGATGACAATGAAGTTTTCATTAAAAAACTCTGCTTAGGAGAAATAACACCACAACCAGAAGATATATGCAATGGTACAGATACAAACTGTGATGGTAAAATTGACGAAGATAAAGTATTAGAGCCCACAGATATTCTTTTTATTATTGATTTGTCCGGATCCATGGCCGAGGAAATTAATGCAGTCACTACGGCTCTCAATCAATTTGCCACACATTATAGTGATTCTGATGTTGTTAAATGGGGCCTTGTTTTCACTGCATCTTGGTCAGGATCCGGTGAACAAGTCGTATTGGCTACAGATTTAGTAGACTTCGAAACATTTATGACTATTTTCCAAAGTACAGGGTTTACACTTTATGGGGCCGACGAGCAAAATTATGATGCAATATATATGGCAATACATAATTTACTTGGCGCAGTTAGCTTGCCGCATGAATTAGTTGATTTAAGCTGGTTCGGTGGTTGGAGTTCTAGTACGACGGAATCAAGCCCGCCAAAGAATGATTGGAATATAAGCTGGAGAGATGATGCAAAACATGTAATCATATTATTTTCTGATGAAGCTGGTCAGACGTATCTTACCCCCAATATAACCGAAGCTATGCTGGTTAATATGATTAACGCTGCAGATGAATTAGCGGTTTATGCCTTTACTCAAAATTGGCTAATCGACAATGGCACTGCTGATAATTACGTCGCTCTTACAGAAGCCGGAATGAAAGGTAAAGCTTATTATTTGACGATGAGTGCGGTAGAAATGTATAACAATCTTTTGGAAATTCTTGATGAAACCGCTTGCGGTGGAACTAACAATCCTTAATGGGTCTTTTGATTTGCATATTTGGTATTGAAAAAGTCTTGTTTACTCTTTGTACACTATACTTAATTGGTCTATATTACTATATTAAAAAGCATATTGGCCGATTAGACTAATCACATACATTTTTAGTTCTCTCTTAATCATCTAATATTTCTTACTATTCGTAAATTAATTACTATTTATTATAATTAAATCAGGGAGATTAGCATATGCAAGTTAAAAATGAAGTGCTTAAGCGTACTATAGTTCAAGAAACTATCATGACTTTGGTAGACCATGGTCTTATGAAAGAAGCACGGGATATGCATCTCAAGAACAAAGAATATTTAGATGAAGCATGGCTTAGAGACCTTATCGACAAGATCTCCGGGAAGCAACGCGACGATGGCGCCAAAGCGAAATGGCAAGATATTGAGCAAACTTTGGGCGATGATGAAAAAGAAGAAGATAGACTTGAGAAAATGGTTGCTAAGATTTCCAAAGGTCTTGTAGACCGCGGACAATATGGCAAGAAAGAGGCAGCAGAAATAGCGCAGAAATTCCGCGCTAGTGCTCCCGGTCTAGATAGAAATACATATCAAATTATAGGCGATATTCTATATGATATTGGCGATAATCCTTCTGTTGTTAAACAGGTTGTTGGCGCAGCTGCAAAAGAAGGCGATTTGGACACTCACGACTTTCTTGGTCAACCCGGCGCTAGGCCGGAGACCAAAGGTGCAGGAGAAGCAGGCGCCGAGAAGAAAAAACCAGCGACGGTCTCCAATACTGTCAAAGATTTGGCGGGTGTACTAAGAGATCCGGCAGAAAGAGCACTTCTACTAAAAGGATTGTATAGACTAATGATCAATAAATCAGTTTTGGGTGCTATCAAAGCATTGCCCGATGGACAAGGCGATGAAGTGAAAAATCTATTAGTACAAATGATGGAAATGGATCCAAAAGCACTAGCAGATGTACGTGCAAAAGTTGGCGATGAATTTGAAGCCGAAGCCTTGGATACAAAATACCTACACAAAGGATCTGGCCGCGCATCTTCTTATGGAGCACAATTCGCGGCAAGACAGAGCGGCATGCAAAAGCAAACAAGCGCGGAGAAAGCCGCCGGTTTGAAGTTGAAAGAATCTAAAAATTCCAATTTCCGGGCGAAGGCAGAAAGAGCCATTATTCTAGAAATTTTAGGCTTATATATCGAAAGAAAAACAAACAAAATTATCTAATATGGACAATATTAACACCTATGCTAATGATTTAATTGATTTTTTTCATCAAAAGTATAAGTTGCAAAACAAGCCAAATGCAGATTTTGTACAAAATATAGAAAATAGTCAGAATCCTTTAGGAAAAACCGCTTATTATGATCCATCTCAAGAGGCCATTACTATTTTTATTTCCGGAAGGCATATTAAGGACTGTTTGAGATCTCTAGCTCATGAATTAGTCCATCATTGGCAAAACGAGCGCGGAGATTTAGATAATTGTGGACCAACAGTTCCGGGTTATGCTCAAAAAGACGATCATATGCGCGGATTGGAGCGACAAGCCTATGAAATGGGCAATATGTGCTTCAGAGATTGGGAAGATAACATAAAGACAACAAATAAACAGCTTTATGAAACTATTTATAAAGCGAAAGAAATAAAAGGAGATAATATAATGTCTGATAAGCAATGGCGCCAAGGCGAACTTAATACAATGTTAATGGAAAAGTGGGGTTTTACACCAAAAGAAAATTCTTTTCTTACAGAAGGGAAAGGGACTTATGATTTGTCGAATGCTGATTATGCCACCGGGCAATTAGAAGAAGCACCTGAAGAACTAGAAGAAGGTGACGAAGAAGAAGTTCTAGAAGCGCATCCGCAGTCCCCTGCTGCAAGATTAAAGGTTTTAGACGAAAAAGAAGAGAGCGAAGAGACAAAGCTTCGTGAGGCCATCAAAAAAGTCATTGAAGAATTAACAAAAGAGAAATAAAATGAAATTAAATCTCAATGATCTCACAAGAAGGTTTTTATTAGGTGAATCTGTCAATAAACCGTCAGTGCGCGCTTACGTTGAATCTGTTCTTCGTATTATAGAGGAAGTGCGTCCAAAATCCCAACGAGAAAACAGACAATTCAGCGTTGCAAGGCAACATCTCCAGGAAATTAAACGTTTAAATAGAAAACTCGAAGAAAAAATTACACTTCTAGAAGAGCAAGTCAAAATATTAGAAGAAGGAAAGTAAAATGGGCGGCGTAGCAGGACATTTAGCACATTTATACGATAATCGTGATCTAACTTACAACAAAATGGCTGAAATTCTCCAAAAAGCGGCAACTGGCGAGCTTATTGGTACCGAAAAGACCGATGGATACAACATTTATCTCGGCTTTGTTGATGGTAAGGCACGTGCGGCGCGTAATAAGGGTGACATGTCCCGCGGCGGCATGACAATGCAAGATTTAACCAATAGAACATTTCAAGGCGGCGAAAATGCTAAAAAAGCTTATGTTACAGCGTTTAAAGCTTATGAAAAAGCGCTTGATTCCCTCGCGCCGGAAGAAAAAGAGAAAATATTCGGTGTTGGAGGTGAAATCTTTTATAATACCGAAATCCAAGGGCCAGTAGCTCCGAATGTTGTGAATTATGACGAAAACGTCCTTAATATACATAGAATGGGCCATAAACGCTATAATAAAGACACAAATAGACTTGAAGTTGTCGATGCGGACGAAGAATCTGCTTTTTTAGATAGCACAACCGATCGATTCGAACAAGCAACACATGGTGAGTCCTTCAACGTGCGAAGAACTGCCTATTTAAAACTAAATCAAATAACAGACGAAGTTACTCTCAATACAGTACTAAATAAGATCACAGCTACTGGATATGAAGGTGATTTAACAATCGACCAATATTTAGAAAACAATATTCGGCCCATGATCGATAAAAAATTTGCAAATTTAGATGCATTAAAAAGAGAACAATTAGTAGATCGTGTTTTAAAGAGAGATGGATCAGTCTCATTAACTCAGATTTCGAAAGGCTTGCCACAGCAGGAAAGAGCAGAATTATCTCAATATGTAAAAAATTCGAAATTCATAATTAAAAAATTGATTGAGCCAATTGAATCTGCTATTCATGATTTTGCTGTTGAGTTGTTAAGAGGGCTTAAGAGCGCTTATGTGCTAGATAATTCTAAAGAGGTTGGGCGGCTAAAAAAAGAAGTTGAAGACGCAATTAATGCTATTAAATCCTATGAAGGGCCTGAAAAGGAAACAGCACAAGATATTCTGCGGCAACAACTTATAAAACTAAAGCATCATGATAACATCGATACAGTAGTTGAAGGCTTTGCTTTCCAATACGATGGGCAGATGTATAAGTTTACCGGAAATTTCGCTCCAATGAACCAATTATTGGGCTTATTTCGCTATGGTCGAGGTAATATACCAAAAATGGTAAAAGAATCGATTCTAGAGCAAAACGAAGGCGAATATGATGAAGTTTTACCCTTTAATGAGACGAAGATTGGCCTAGTGCCAATGTCCGCCAAGCCCTACCACGCTGGTCATCATATGTTAATCCAATTGGCAGCAATTAGTGAGATTACAGATGAAATTCAAGAACTAGAGTTGCCAGTTAACGACATTGTTGGAGTTTTCATCTCTTTTTCAGGTAGAGGCGTACGCAAAATCAAAGATCCAACAGACTCTAGAACAATAAATCAAGGAGCCAGAAGAATTGAAGACCCGAAGCCTGGAGAAACTCCGATATTTGGATCTGATATGGAACATATTTGGCAAAACATACTTAAACCTAATTTAGAATTATCTGAAAAAGTAAAGTTAATATCTCCAGCGGACGGAGCGCACGAATCTCCGGTTAGAAACATACACGACATCTGCGGAGCATTAAAGGAAGCTTTTGACGCTCAACAAGAAACTTTCGAAGTTCCCCATTTGGGCATCAGCGCGCGAGTTAACCAAACAGTAATTAATATTTATTCTGATAGCGAGGATATAGTGCAAAATTACTCAGATGACATAATGGAAGAATATGGAGAACTTTGGAAATCGGAGTCATTGCCGTCAATACGACCGATCGGAGTTCCAAGAGAGAAAACAGTAGAAATTAGCGGCACAGCAATGAGAGATTTTTTATGCAAGGGAGATATTGAACAATTCTCCGACATGTTGCCTCCTTTGCCGCAAGACAAAAAAGAAGAACTTGCAAATATTCTTATAAAAAGTATTGAATGTGGAATACCTCTTAAAAGACGCGAATTGCAGGAGGGCACCCATCATTTTATGGGTATTTTTCGTGGGTTAGTTGATGAAGTGTTAAAAGAAATCAGCAAAGCGGGGAAGAAAAAAATATCTAAAAAAATTCCCATTTTAAAAGATGAAGGATATCCTCATAAACAAGCAATTGCAATTGCTCATTCTATGGAAAAAAAGAAAAAACTAGAAGAAGATGACTTGGAAGAAACTTCGATGAGCGGCGGTTCAATGGCGTTTGCTGCTGGTGTTCCTAAGCGCAGAAAAAGAAATTTAAAAGAAGACGAAGTTAACGAAGTGATAAACTATTTATTACAGAAACTTGGGGTGTAACATATGATTGATCGCGACGAATTATTAGCTGAAATGAAGGAAGAACAACGGTTACGTAAAACTTTACGTAATCTTTTAGAATTATATTTTAAAGAAAAAGAAGATAAAACCCTTCTAGAAGAAAATCGATTTCGCAAAATTATTCGTTCTTTGATTAAAGAGGCCACTTCTGCAGACGTCCCTAATGAACAACCGCAGCGCTCTACTGGTATAAATGTTTTAGAGGGTTTGTTAAAAAATATTATTGCAATTATAGAAGAAGACTATAAAGCTTTAACAACTTCTTCGGAGCAAAGAGAATCATTTCGCTCTCACATTCTTAATGGTGTTGAAAATTCTTTAAGACCCGCTGAAGTAGCGGTTACGGCCGGGGATGATGAACCTGAAGCTGATATACCACTAGAAGAGCCTGAAACTGATATAGCACTTGAAGAAGCTGAAGAAGATATAGAAATGAGCATCGATATTGATAAAGAAAAAGATAAATTTATTCCAGTACGCGATCGTGATATGGAACCGGATCCTGAAGAGGCAGAAGAACCAGATACTTTCCAGCCAATTGGCGGTATGAATGTAACAGGACGTAACTTTGCTTCAATTACTTTTAATAAAATTGAGAATCAAATATTAGATGCTTATGAAAGCTTAGGAGATAAAGAAGACAGGGTGCTTTTTGAAGACTATTTGTTAACTAATCTTAAGCTATACTTTGATAGGTTTGAAGAAGAATTGCAGCCAACACTGCCAGAACCAGAATCACCTGATTACGATCAGGTTAAAGTATAAAGACACTTATAATAATATTATATCACATTTTTCTCGAATATTTAAACTTGATAACATGACTTGGACTAATAAAAAGAAAAGCTTGACATCTGTCGAAAATTATAGTATAATCAAAAAACTTGATAAAGAAGCTAAAATCAATAAAGCTTTTCTTAATACTATTAACAATATTTCTTTAGAAGACTTAATAGCTATTAAACTAGAATTATCAACAAGATATTTATGTGGGAAATTCTATGGCATGCCATTATGGAAAATAACTAGGCATACAGTCGTCGATGCACTACTTAAAACTGGGCTTAGTATAGCTAAAACTAAGAAAGAAGCAGCTAGGTTCTTAGGAATAGATTATATGGACTTTAATAAATATATTAAAAAATATAATACTATTTCATATTTTGAAAATGGGGGCGAAACGGTTTCGACAAAGAAAGAATAAAATATACGTGCAAGACTGTGTGAGTAACACAGTAAAAATGCTCAATTTTTTATAAACGCCAACGATAACGTTGAGTTTGATTACGCACTAGCTGCGTAATCTGGAGTTCCTAGCGCTTCATTAAAGAAGCTAGGCAAGTTTTCTTGTTTTTCGGGATACAAAACAAGTGGTACGCGTATGCAGGGTTTGAGTTTGTCAGAGTTCAAATAACTGACTAATCTTGTGAATGACGTTGTTTTTGATAGTCTTTGGACCCGGGTTCGACTCCCGGCGCCTCCACCTAACATTAATAAAAATTCTAACTAATTAAGTTAAAGGAGAAAGTTGTAATCATGAGTAAAAAAAAGAAAAATTGGGAGCTGCCAGAAGTCCCACCAAATGATTTTGATTTTGTGGAAGCGTACGACGATGAACCATCTATAGACGAAAAGATGCTAGCTGAAAACACAGCGCCTAGTGCTATTAATTGTGCTTTTATCGGTGTTGGCGGCGGCGGAGGAAAAATAGCCAAAGCTTTTCTGGATTTAGGATTCAATAAAACTTTTCTTGTTAACACTACTGAAAAGGATCAACCAAATGGCGTAGAGACAGAGAATTTCCTTCTATTACCGGGCGCTGACGGCGTAGGGAAAGACATTAAGCTAGGAAAGCAAATTTTACAGGACAATAGCGCTCTAGTAGAAGATGCCTTAAGGACACGTATTGGCAAAGTAGAATGGATATTCGTTTGCGCTAGCGCTGGCGGCGGCACTGGCAGTGCAAGCTATATTTTACACAAAGCAATGACTAGATATTTAGCTTCTATTGAAGCGACTGGAAAAGTAGTGTATATTGTTAGCAAACCAACTGCGCAAGAGCTATTAAACCCAACTATTAAATCTAACTGTGAGTCCTTTTTGAAAGATATTGGTAAGCATACACATATTGTCATTGACAATGAAAAACAGCTGCAGCTGCTACGAGGCAAGGTAGGCATGTTAAACATGTTTCCTGCAGCCAATAAGAATTTTGCAAAACTGTTAGCGCAAGTGTTTAAATTAGCCGACGAAGCCTCTCCAATTCAGGCTTTTGACTCTAAAGATTTAGAGCGCTGTTTACAAACCAATGGCCGCATTCTTTTGGGCAGTACTGTCATTAGAGAGCCGACGCGACAAGATTTAGGTGCCGCTGTTTTGCAAGGATGTTTAAAATCATCGCCTTGCCCTGCGCCACCAAGTAAATCAAAAACAGGGGCGTTGCTAGTTATAACTACTCCAGAAATGGCTGACGATCCAACAATAAGCAATCGCCTAGAAGCTGCTTTTTCATACGTCGGCGGTAGATCTGATACATTATTTTCTGGCGTTTATGTACGAGAAAAGTTGCCAGGATTGATTGCGCTAACTTTATTGGGTGGTATTAGCTAAAAACAATTGTTTTCTACAACAATAATCAGAGGAGATAACGATGGAAGTACAACAAACTAAAACATGGAAGACCGATGCTCAATATGCTTCATACGATGAGGCTTTAGAACACCGCGATAAAATCTTACAAGAGCATGCTTTGGTAAAAATAAGAAAAGCTTCTGTTAAAGGTCGTGATATTTTTAGAGTTAAATACTGGGATCCCGAAAAAGCTCCAAAACGTAAAAAATCAAAAAAGCACCGTTCAAATGCAACAAATAATTAAAGAAGCTAGCTATGTTTGCGAACCTCCGTCACTTAAAATTGTAACCAAGTATAAACTATATAATGAGTCTGGATTTAGGGGCACCGGTGTCAAAGTATCATTTTATGAACACCGCGCTCTGGTGTTTCATAAAGATATTTTGACTAAACGAAGCTTTTTCGAAAGAGAAGAATATGACAAGCTACTTAAGCAAGTACTAAACACTATTTTTAATATGGACAGAAATGATTTTCAGAAACATTCTCTTAAAAATGAGATTAAAGGACTGTTCTTTTATGATAATTTAACTTGTGTAAAAGCTAAATCAGGTAAAATTATATTTAAACGTTAGTTAAGCATATAATTCGAATTATTTTCATATATATATCGGCTATTTAAGTTGGTTTTTCTTTCATGTTCAATGATAGCTTTCCTAATAAAAGCTTTTAGATCTCCATAATTAGCTGATACAATAATTGACATCATATCGCGATAAACAGAATGCAATAATCCAATTAACTCACCGTCAGAATTTAATATCATTGATCCGGATGACCCAGGCGCAGCATCAAAGGTATAAAAGCTTCTATAGCCTTTTCTTCCTATATACCTTCCTTCAAAAATTGGCACAACATCCTTATAATGTACACCATATGGCGATGCTATATTGAATACCTTGTCACCTTCATCCGGTGCATTAGGGGCAACTTTAACCTCCTCAACGCCAGCCATTAGATCTTTGACAAACATCATACATATATCCATTTCTCTATTAGAGTCGAGGACTTCCGCCGAAAATACTCTGCCATCCAGAGTTTCCGCTTGCAACATTGTTGATGTTTCTACGCCTTCTAAAAGCCCAGCAGCGCCGCCATTGCATACATGTGCGGCAGTCATAACATATGAGCCGTTATATGCAATTTTTACGATGAATCCGGATCCGACTGAAACGCTCCTTCCCTCTACGCATTGGTTATTTTCGCAACTTTTTAATAATATTGTTTTCTTTATAAACATATATCCTTTTCTTGGTAGTATTTCACTTGCTGAAAGATGATGACTATTAAGGCTGCATGATACACATGATACCATTAATAATAGGGCTATGATTACCCTAGACATGTTTTTTCCCTCCTTTTGCTTGGCCAATTGATATTGGCCTATATAATAAGTAATAAATCGTACGGCTAATTGCATCTTTCAACGAAAATTAAATAAATTACTATTTATTAGTGAGTCAACAAATGGATTGTAAACATGGCTAAAAAAACTTATGTTATTGATACTAGTGTGTGTCTGACAGATTCATCATGCTTAACATCTTTCGAAAATAACGACGTCGTACTTCCATTGAAAGTTCTAGAAGAAATTGATAATCACAAGAAACGACAAGATAGCGTCGGCGTTAACGCAAGAAGTGTAATAAGAAAACTAGATGCTTTAAGAGAAAAGGGAAGCTTATATAAAGGAATTCGAATAGATAAAGGCAAAGGAATCATATACGTAAAGCTTTGTGTAAAAGACGGGCTCCCCGAAGATTTAGATTTAAGTATACCAGATAACGAAATCATAGGCGTCGCCTTGAATCAACAGAATTCATCGCCCGGGAAAAAAGTAATTGTTGTGACCCGCGACATCAACATGCGCGTTAAATGCGACGCGCTAGGTTTAATAACAGAAGATTATCAGTCTAATCAAGTGGTATCGGACACTAGTCATATATATACTGGCTTTGTTGAACATTTAATAGACGAACCAATAATCGATCGATTTTACAACGGTGACGAGGTATTTATCGAAGAAGAAGATCTCAAGTTACATCCAAATCAATTTATCATGCTAGTTTCAAATCAAAATGAGAAAAAGTCCGGCCTAGCAATGTTTAAAAATTATAACAAACCTTTGATTCGAATCAACGGAAAACATAAAAAGGGTCTTTGGGGTGTAAAACCTAGAAACAAAGAGCAAATGTTTGCTCTAGAACTCTTAAAAGATAAAAGCATTGATGTAGTTACTTTAGTTGGCAAAGCAGGCTGCGGAAAAACTCTTTTAGCTATAGCATCCGGATTGCAACAGATTATTGAAACAGAGGAATACAATAAATTGGTTATTTCTCGGCCAATTCAGCCCATGGGCCGCGACATTGGCTTTCTTCCGGGAACAATAGAAGAGAAAATGGCGCCATGGGTCGCCCCGATTCAAGATAATTTACAATTCTTGATGGGCAATGATAAGGCTACTTTGGAAATGTATATGGAAAACGGTATAATTGAAGTAGAAGCTTTAACTTATATCCGCGGCCGTTCCATATCCAATGCATTCATTATTATTGACGAAGCTCAAAACCTTACCGCTCATGAGCTTAAAACTATTCTGACACGTGTTGGAGAAAACACAAAAATAGTTTTAACGGGAGATATTGAGCAAATTGACAATGTGTACATTGACGAAACATCAAATGGTTTAACTCACGCAGTTGAAAAGTTTAAACAGTTTGATGTGGCCGGTCATGTCACATTAATTAAAGGCGAGCGTTCTAAAGTTGCAACAATTGCGTCTAAAGTCCTTTAAATTTAAATATTTAAATTTTATACTATAATCTAAAAGAGGTAATCTAATTATGAAACATGAAGAAAATCCAGAATTACTAATACCTGTCATTAAAGATAGCGTTATAAAAAGTATGCTAGTAGAGCACACCGGCGAGAAATTTCAGCCGGATAACGGTGAAGTAACCATTGAAATGGTGATTGAAGCCATGGCCGAAGAGTTTCCAGAAATCCTCCTTGCAATTGCAGAAGAAAACTTTATTAGAGGATATCAACAGGGCCTAAATGATAATAATCTAGAAAATAAATCAAAAAAATAATAAAATGAAAGAATATATAAGTGCTAGCGCTAATAAAAGTAACAAACTATATAAAACAATGAATATCCACGGAAAGCCAGTACAGGCTTTAAAGCCTTTTGAAAATAAAATTGATTTCAACTATGTTGTGGATAAAATTGAAAGCTTGGTTCCTGCTCAACTGATGCAAAATATTGATGCGTTTTATGTAGGATACTTTAAAGATTTTTTTAAAGACGATCGCGAATTCAACGCGATGTTTAAAGACGGCGCCGTTTATATATCTCCGGATCAGGACAACGAAGAAGATCTTTTAGATGATATCGTTCACGAAATAGCGCATTCTTTGGAAGAAAAATATAATAGATATATTTATGGCGATCGAAAATTAGAAATAGAATTTATAGGAAAAAGAAGAACGTTATACTTTTTTGTTGACAAACCAACTTTAAATATGTTATACTATAATAATCCAGAGTATGATGCCAAGTTTGATGATTATTTATACAAAGGTATTGGATATGACAAACTGAGATTAATAACTCCGGAGCTATTTTATTCTCCATACGCCATTACTTCTCTTAGAGAATATTGGGCAAACGGTTTTGAAAATTATTTGTTGGGAGATCGCAACATGCTTAAAGATATTAGCCCGGTGTTGTATAATAAAATTGAAAATTTATTTGAGGAAACACAAAGATATGAAAGTTGAATTTAAAAAGAAGGGTAACAAACTATTTCTAAATATGATAGTTATTCCCAAAACAGTTCGAGAGCCTAGACGTCGATACACTACAGAAGATATCGAATTGTGGCTCGCGAGCAATAAAAAAAATATTGTTTTAGATAACTACAGATTGATTGCTAAACCACACTTTGTACACGACGGAATGGGAGAGTCATATTTATCCGGAGAATGGATATATGAATTAATTGAACAAGAAGCACCAACAGAAACTCCGCCGGTAATTATAACAACGAAGACAACGAAAACAAAAACAAAGCGTGCGCCTAGGCAAACAAAAGCTATTTTGGAGGCGCATACATCTAGTCCATCAAAAAGCCCATCCGGAAAGTCTGCAAGTAAAAAAGCATCCAAAGCAAAAAAAGTTCAGAGGGTTTAATGTCACATATATCATTTTCAGAATTAAAAGAGTGGAAAAACTGTCCATGGAAACACAAATTAAACTATCTAGAAAAAATCAAGCAATTCAAAGGTAATGAATATACAGCTTTTGGCAGTGCTTTGCATAGCGTATGTGAAACAACAGTCTTAAACAATGATAAAGATGGTTTTGATTGGACCACTTATGATAAAAATAAACACTTTGAAACAGAGTTTTTGAACAATCTTAAAGAACTAAAAGAAAAAAGCCCTGATATCGTTCTTAGACCGGAATTGATTGAGCCAATGCGCGCACAAGGTAAACACATAACCGAATTTATTCTTCCAGCTTTAAAGAAAGATTTTGGCAATTTTAAGCTTGTAGCAGCAGAAGAAAGTTTGTATGAATTAATCAACTCAGAAGTAGACAAGAAGTTCAAAGGATTCATAGACTTGGTGATTTACACTCCAAAGGATGAGAAATATCACATTATCGATTGGAAAACCTGCGGCTGGGGCTGGGATACTCGCACGAAGACTGACAAGATGACAACTTATCAATTGACTCTTTATAAACACTATTGGTGTAAAAAGCATGATAAAGAATACAAAGATGTATATACCCATTTTGCACTCCTCAAGCGTACAGCAAAGAAGAATATAGTAGAAATATTTAAAGTTTCCAATGGTACTAAAAAAATTGAGAATGCTCTTAAATTACTCAACAAAGCAATGTATAATATTGAAAAAAAGAATTATATTAAAAATCGATTAGCATGCCATGGCAGATATGGAGTATGTGAGTATTATAAAAGCAGCCATTGCGCTTAATTTCAAACGAGGAGAATAATATGACAGACAAAAAAATTAAAATACTGACTTTAAGCGATATGCCGTTAAGTCCTAGTGGAGTGGCTACTCAAACTAAATATGTGATTGAAGCACTTTTAAAGAGTGGAAAGTTTCAAGTTAGATCTTTCGGTGGAGCTATGAAACATCCAAATTACAATCCAATTAAGACTGAAGAGTGGGGTGACGACTGGTTAATCTGGCCTGTCGATGGATATGGCAGCCAAGAGCAACTTCGTTCTATCGTTCGCGAAGAAAAGCCAGACATTCTTTGGTTTATGACAGATCCTCGTTTTTGGGGATGGTTATGGGAAATGGAAAATGAAATTCGGCCTCTTATGCCAATGGTTTATTATCACGTATGGGATAACTATCCTTATCCTACTTTTAATAAAAGGTTTTATGAAAGCAATGATTTCGTCGCGACCATTTCAAAGGTAACAGATGACATAGTTAAAACAGTGGCACCAACTGTTAAATCTCAATATATTCCCCATGCTGTAGATTCAGACGTTTTCAACATCATCGATGATAAAGAACAGATCGAGACCATAAAGAAAAATCTCCTGAAAGAACATTATGATGCTAATAAATTTATTTTCTTTTGGAATAATAGAAATGCTAGAAGAAAGCTAAGCGGATCTGTTATATTTTGGTTTAAAGAGCTATTAGAAAGAATAGGCCATGACAAAGCAAATTTAATCATGCACACAGCAACGAACGACCCACACGGACAAGATTTGCAAGCAATTATCAGCGAAATTGGATTAACTAACGGAGAAGTTCTTTTTAGTCAACAAAAGGTAGAAGCTAATAAATTAGCTCTGTTGTATAATGTAGCAGATTGTACTATTAACTTATCCGACGCTGAAGGCTTTGGTTTGGCTACTTTGGAATCGCTTTCTTGTGGGACACCAATTATAATTAATAAAACCGGCGGACTTCAGGAACAAATCGGCCCTGTAGATAACGAATTTGGAATTGGTCTGGAACCAGTATCTAAAGCAATTATAGGTTCACAAGAAATTCCATGGATTTATGAAGATCGAGTTAGCGGCAAAGAAGCTGTAGACGCAATGGAAAAAATGGTTCTCATGAGCAAGAAAGAAAGAGATAAACTCGGCAAAGCTGGCAGAGAACATGTTTTAAAGAATTACAATTTTGCAAATTTTAATAAAACATGGGTTGACACTCTCGTCAATCTTCATGAAGAAGAAGGTTCTTGGGAAACTAGAAATTATAACAATTCGTGGAATTTGGAGGAAATAACATTATGAAAATTTTGATTAGAGGCCCAGTTTTAACTAGATCTGGCTATGGCGAACACTGCCGATTTGTAATGAGGGCGCTAAGAAAATTAGAAAATGTAGATTTGCATCTTCTCCCAGTGCCATGGGGCGCCACAAATTGGATTTGGGAAGAAGATGAGGAACGAGCTTGGTTTGACGAAATTATTAAGAAAACAGCTTTATATCATCAATCCACGAACAATCAACCGCAATACGATATGAGCATTCAAGTTACTATTCCGAATGAATGGGCAAAAATGGCAGCCATCAACGTAGGTGTAACAGCTGGAATTGAAACTACCAAAGTACCTGCTATATGGTTGAACAAATGTAACGAAATGGATAGAATAATCACCATTTCTGATCATTCGAAGCATAGCTTTTTAGAAAGCACCTATGAAGGCACAGATCAGAATACCGGACAAAAAGCACAACTAAACTGCAACAAAGATATCGACGTTGTGCATTATCCGGTTAAACAGTTTGAAGAAGTTGATTTAAATCTAGAATTTTCTTCAAAATTTAATTTTCTCACTGTTGCACAATGGGGCCACCGAAAA
>Ga0208299_1000933_pt1 | contig 23684 bp, 33 predicted proteins | sample 15_taG_FD_184089 | JGI IMG/M metagenome (GOLD analysis project Ga0208299, IMG submission 184089) | Marine viral communities from the Subarctic Pacific Ocean - 15_ETSP_OMZ_AT15312 metaG (SPAdes) (version 2) | ecosystem: Environmental > Aquatic > Marine > Oceanic | place: Pacific Ocean | collected...
CACCGTATTCTGGTTTTGCATGAGCAGTGATAATCACGTTCATATCCAAACGCATCAGCAGATTCACCAAACGCTTCATGTGCTTACCCGCTTCTTGGTAATGCTTTCCCCACTCATTGCCAACCAGTTCTTCCATGCGTTCAACCAAGTCGAAGTAGAGTGGGCTGATTGGGTCAATGACTAATGTTTTGAAGTCATGTTGTTCCACGCTTAACGCACGGATTTCTTCAATCACTTCTTCAACGTCAGTTGTTTGGAACACAGCACCACCAGAACTTTTGATTAGTTCAGAGTAGTTGTCTGTTCCCCTTTCGCTGTCGATGATGTATGGCGAAGGCATCATACAACTTGCTGTTGTCTTGCCTACCCCTGCATCACCAAACATAAATAGTTTCAACCGTCTTTCACTCGCTGACGGTTCTTTCGCTCGTAGTGCCATGTTGCACCTACCTTTCTTTGTGTTCTGTCTTGCTGTACACCGTGTACTTTTTTCCACAAGAACTTGAACGGTTAATTCCTGTCATCATAAGTCATAAACATTGTCATGTAAACCATGCTGTGCCTTAGAAGTTCACATTTTTCTTCCCAATCATCAGCACGTTTTGTTTCCAGTATTGAAATCTTTTTTAGTTGTTCATACTTTTCACGAAGTTCAATTAAGTATTGTTCATCTGTTTTACCTTCCATTCTTATTACCTTTACTTCTTTTGTATGTTTCTTCAAGAGTAAACCCAAATGCAATTACTACACAGGTCGATGACCAAAGCAATTCGCCAACAGACATCAAAGCCAATGCAGTTCCTAAACACAACGCCACTTGAATCCAGTTGCTATATTCTTTTTCACTTTTCATTTTCATTTTCGTTTCCTTTGTTTGTAACCATCTTTGTGTTTGCTAATCTTGGTTGACTTGCGGTGTTCACCTTTGCCATCTTCGTAAATTACCAAGTCACCACCCAAGCCGTGCATGTTTCCAATGCCACCCTTATGTTGCCTACGTTGTTTTTTAAGTGCTTTACTCATTACGCATCCTCTCTTTGATTTATTATTTCAAATAACTTGCAATGTGCATCATCAAACTTTCGGTGTTCTTCTTCTGGTACTGAAATCTTCATTTCCATAAACCATTTCATGCCTATGTTCATCGCTTCGTTTAGTTGCTTGAGTTCTTGTTCTGTTACTATTTTCATTTTCGTTTTACCTTTCTGTTGTTGTTTCCAATCTTTCTTATCGACCATTGCACCGCAACCGTCTTTAACTTTTCCTTCAATAAATCTGCCACACCCAAGTGCTACCCAATTCATGTGATACACGGTAGCAATTCTTTTACAGTGTGGGCATTGTAGTTTAGTTTCGTTTGTCATTTGTTTATCCTTTCTTGGATGGGGCTTTCGCCCCACCCTATTCGTGTTAGTTTTATTCTACATCGCCTTCAGTTGGCAAGCCAGTAATTAACTCAACCGCTTTGCTTGCCTTTCCTGATGCAACTATGATGGCTCTCTTATCTTCTTTTAGTAGTTTCAAAAACCCTTTGATGTAACTGTTTCGGTTTACATCAATTGACTTGTTTGCAATTCCTGTTAAGCCACAAAGGAACGAAGCACCCATTTCAGCAACAAGTTCTTCACGGCAGTAAGAACCAGAACCAAACTGCACGTTCTCTTTGTTTGTGTCAAGACCACGGTTCAAACGCTTGCTGTGTCCAGTGCTGTGTACTTCTTCGTGAAACAAAGTTGTGTAGTAATGGTTGCTTGACTTAAATGATTCCATTGTTGGCATGGTGATTGAATCAAGTGCAGGTGTGTAGTGTGCTGAATCGCCACCGTGCGAAAGTTTGATTTCTTCACGGGTTAAGTAATTGTCTGAAATCATTTGTGCTTCTTCGATTACTTCGTTTTCATTTACAACTTTCATTGGTGCAACTTTTTCTAATCGCTTTTCAAGTTTTGCCACTGCTTCTTCTGGTAGTTCACACTGTTCAGCATTGAACACATTGAAGTGGCGAAGTATTGGTATTCGCTTGCCAGTTTTTTTCTTTGTATCTTTGTCTACTTCTTCGATGAACTTCCAGAATACAACTGTTGTTGCCTTTTCGCCTTTTCGTACTACGCCTTCAAGTTCTGTTGCTTGTTTGTAAGTCATCCACCAAGGTGAAGCATAGCCACTCATTGAAAGAAGCAACTGATTAACACCTGTGTAAACTTTACCAGTGCTAACGCTTCGTGCAAATCCTCTTGCACCTGCACAAGACCAAGGCATTTCCCAAGGAACTCTGCCTTCTTCAAGTGATGCAATTACTCTGTCAGTAATTTCTGCATATAAATCTCGTTTTGCTTTTTTTGTTTTTTGTTTTGTGTTTGTGTTTTTCATCTTGTTTGCCTTTCGTTTGTTTGTTTGTGTCATGCTCGTCGCCTGACTTCCAGAAGTATAATCGACCGATTCCGCTTCTGTCAACACAGTAATATGCACAAAATCATTCTTTTTTCAATATCGCTGTTCTTGGTATCGTGAGGGGCGATAATGGAATAAAATGAAAAAAACATAAAATAAGTGAAGATATGGGTTGCAAGGTGACGAATAATAGTAATAATGAAAGCAAGTCAGAAATGGTTCTGGCTTAAACGAAAGGTAAGAACAATGAATAAGACAGAAATACTAAGAACAGTAAACAAAGAAATCAAAGCCAAAGGTTACAAAGCAATTTCACTAACTTGGGTTTCAACTGAATGGATTAAATACGATGGTTGGCTAAAAGAAACTGTTGGCATGAGTTGGAGAAATGGCAAATTGAAATTGCAAAACATAAATGGAACGGCTTCAATAAATAAATCAATCACTGTTCAAAGCGATGGTGCTTGGGAAATAAAATAACAGTAAACAAACAAACAACGCCACAGGGCAAAAACGAAAGGTAAGAACAATGCAACATCCAACAAAGTTTAGAAAAATCAGTACAACAAAACGACAAGGGTGCAATGGAACAGTGGTTACTATTTTTGATGCAGACACAGGAAATGCAATTTTTGAAGTAGCAAAAGAAAAACACTGGCAAAAAGAGTTTGAGATTCTAAATGGTCGAAGGTCATGCTTTCAAGTTGGCTTTACAAACGGTGGTTTTGGGCATGAAGAAACTATTGTAAAACTATGTGGTGAACCTAAAAATGCACACGGTCATGGCAGTAAGTCCTTGAACCCAAACTTTAACCAGTGGCAAGAATTATCTTTGAAGGGTTTTGTAAAAGTTGCAGAACACTTTGCACAGTTTGAAACAACAACCTTTGAAGAAAATACTCGGCTTGCTGAATTAGAAAGGAAAGTACAACAATGAAAATCATTACAGAAGAACAAGCAGTAGCATTAACTGGCAACACAGAAGTCATCGGCACTGGCAACAAGTTGTACTGCAAGTCGCAAGCAATCATACTTGCAAACAATCACGCTCACGAAGGAACACCGTTGCTTTGCGAGTACATAGAAAAGACCAGTAGCAACAGAACAGTCAAACGATACTTACCACTCATTCAAAAACGAAAGGCAAACTGAAATGAAACCATACCTAGAAACAATCAAACGAATCAAATTGAAAGCGGGATATGTCAGCGATTACCAAAATGGTACAGGCAAACCTGTTGACACACCTGAATACCACTGGGCAGAATTGTGGAGCGAACGCAAAACTAGAATGCGAAGAAAGCAAGCAAGGGCAATCGACAAACAGCACAAGGCGAAATACCTTGGTGGTAGGCAAAGTCACCAGTACCGTTTTCTATCACGCAACACTTCATTGTGGTGTACACCGCTTATTGAACTTGTGATTGACTTTGTAGTAAAAGAGTTAAAGCAGAAAGGTGGCAGAGCATCAACTTACAATATGCAATTTGTTCACACCAATAGGGGCGGTCACGGACGAGCAAGGTTAGACGGCAGTTGGGTTCACATTGCACACGATAGAAACGCACCACGAATGAATTGGAAGTATTGTGGAATCAGTTGGGCAAAAGACCATGCAACTAAAACTGGCTTGCAATCTTTGTGCCATATCATTGCACACGAATTAGTCCACACAACCAATCTTGCTAACGCCAAGTATAAGAACGGACGAAGGCAATTACAGTCAATGGAGTTCAAGACAGACAACATTGCAGGTGAAGTTGTTTCTGCTTTTGCAAAAGAAGAAATAAAGATATGGCGTAAGTATCGCAAGTTACGAAGAACTGCAAGGAACAAAAACCTGCGAAAAGAAAATGCAAAGGCAGAACGAAAAGCACCTAATCGAAAACTTGAATTAGCAGAAATGAACTTAGTTAAATGGCAAAAGAAACTTGAACAAGCAGAGAGCAAAGTGAAGTCATACCAGACAAAAGTTAATCGGCTTGTTGCAGGTCGCAAGCGTAGCGAAGCACATCAACGAAAAGTTGCGTGCAAAGCCAAGGGTCAATCAAGCAATAAAACTTCTACTTCTTGAATCATAGCCAAAGGTATTTTGGTGACATGACCACACTCTTGTTCACCGACTGAATCCGTCATAGAAATGTGAGTGTCACATTCACAAAGCACGAAGCCAACCGTCTGCATTACAGGCGGTTGGTCTTTTGCTGTCTGCATTACTTCTTCAAGTTCTTGCCAAGAAGAATCGCCAACAGTTTCCGCATCCACCCAAGTTACTTTCGCAACTTTCATTTGTCTAAGTCCACAAGTTCTGCCGTCCAATTGTCCTTGGGGATTCTGTCTGGTCTACCTACTATCGCAGTTCCAAAGCAGGCACTCCTTCCCCACTGTTGCGTATCAAATCTGTGGCAGTAACTTGGCTTCTGCTCGAACGCCATCATACCCACGTTGCAGTACCACCACGGCAATTTCACACGGGCTGTTCTACGGCATTGTGTTGGCGGTACAGGGCGATGCGTATGACCACGGATAACCAACCTATGTGCATGACCGCCACACGCCATAGCCAATTGTATGGCTTCTAGTTCATCGCTGTTGGCTGAAGCCCCAAAGCCATGATGAAAGATTACCCCGCCAAGTTGAAAGCATCGACCGAAACGATACGGGATTTTTTGCCATCTCTTAAACTCGTCTGCAACACCGTGCATCTTCCTTGGGTCGCACAATGAACGTAACGCTTTCGGTACTCGCCTTGGGTCTGGTCGCTGTATGTTGTCATCATGGTTTCCATCAATCATCACAAGTTTAGTATCTTCTGGCAACGCTTCACGAATCCTTCGCAACATATCGCTTGCAATAAGAAACTCATCGTGCAACGTAACTGAATCTGAATCGTCACTATGAACGCTTGCACCATCTGCATCTACAACATCACCTAAATGCACAAAGACCTGTGGCTTTCTAATTTTCAATTCTTCAATTAGTTTTGCAATTGCCCGTTCACTTTGGTGTGGGCAATGCGTACAACTAATAGCACCAAACTTTACTGCTTCACTCATGTAACTGCTATTGTCCTGCCTGAATCAATAAGGAACTTGCCACCACCTCTACAATCTATTGAAGGGGAAGTGGTAACACTCCAAGAACCTGTGTTTGTTCTTGTATCGAATAAACCTTTTTTCCACAACATGATGTCCTCAGTTGTGATGGTTGCATTCTCATTGTTGCGAAAACTTAAAGTGCCATCAAAAATGTGTACGTCTGCACTTATTTCCTCACCCTGAAAATCAACATAAGAACCATCAGTAATGTAACTTGTTCCTGATTCTGCAATGTTCCCACCAGTTGCATTCATCCTTGTGCCATCACCAAGAACAAAGTCATTACAACCATTTGATACTTCTAACTTTGTATTTAATGCTTTTATTGATGTTACTGTTCCGCTTGTTGTAATGTTCTTTGTTCCTGTTTTATTTCCTGTTGCAGATAAATCAAAGTCACCATCTAATTCTAATGTGCCTGTTGTTTTAATTACTGTTGTTTCATACTTGCCTGTTTGTGTTGAATAAAACCTACCACCGCCTGTTGGACAATCCGTAATAAACAACTTCCAAGTGTTTGTAGTTGTAAACCTTAAATTAAACTTCCCTTCACTTTGGTTTACCACTACCTTGTTGGTAGTTGGGTATCCTTCAGAAGCACCAGAAACAACCATTATTTCACTACCATCTGTGGCTTCAATGTTACCCTTGTAACCTTTGCCAATGAATAAAGAGTTGCATATTATGCCACCACTCGTTACATCAACTGCACCATCGTTAAAAATTGCATGGTCATACGAATCGGGTGCAACATCGCCAACCCAATTACTATCAGTTTGTGCGTTGCCATCACCTGCACTTCCATCCCAAACAATTCTATCTGCTGTAATAACTTCTAACTGTGGTCGATTACCTGCTGTTGCATATTCCAAAGAACGATAAGTGCATTGTCCTCTGTTTGTCGATGTATCACTTAAAGGTATGCCAATCCAAATCAATAGAGTTCCAGACCTTGAGTTAATTGCATCTTTTACCATGTCAGTAATGTCTACAGAAACATCAGCAGAAACCCTAAACCCAACTGTAAATGTTGCCGTTGATTCTGTGATTGCTGTATTGTTCGCACCGCCAACAGTTGTGCCACCTGTCCAATCAACTCCATCTTCTGCTTCTTCCCAAGTTGCTTCATCTTCAGTAAAGTTTTGAGTCAACCTGTACACGTTGACAGTTCTTGTCGTGTTTCCCGTTGCAAACCCACCGTTAGTAAGTTTTAAGTTTACTTGTGTAAGCGTTGATGCGTTCAAACCAGAAACATCGAAAGCAAGAATTGCGTTCGCCCTTTCTCCCGCACCACCCATGCCAACTGTCTGCTGTCCAATCTTCAATGATTCAGTTGTTCCATAATTGGTTGAAACATTTTCGCCATCAAGCCAAGTATCTTTTGAAGTGTAGATTGTAGTTGTTGTAGACATTATGTTACCGTTATATCTCTGCCTAAATCTGGCATGAATACCCCACCATTCGACAAAATGGGATTGGTGTACGATGTGTTAGAAAGCCCATTGCGTTCATCAATCATAGAACCAGAATAGATTGTTGCATTCGTAATGGTGTGGCTAGGTGAATTGCAACCACGCATATCAAAGTAGCCACCATAGGCAACAAGCGTAGTGAGTACCGCAGTTGAAGTTGGTTGGTATTTGATAATGCCTTTATACAAAGTAACTGTGTTTGTTGTTCCATCGCTGTTTGCAAAAGTAACAGTACCGCCAAACTGCGTGAGCGTATCTAACTGTTCGTAAGTTACAACCTTCCCTGCATCAATTGTAATATCACTTGCACTTACTGTTGCACCTGATTCTATTTCTAACCTTGCACCCTTGCAACCAATCATAGACACCTCACCAGAGATAGTAGTTCCATCGGAAATAAAGATAGTGCCTGAACCGCCTGTGATTCGTAAAGTAGTTACCGTTGAATCATCAAACTTTAGAGCAGGATTGTCTGATGCAGTTGCTTGCACATTGACTGTTGTGTAAACGCCTTCTAAAACAACTGTGCCTACTTTGTTTGCATAATCTACTGTTGTTGCACTTGTTGTAATTTTAACTGCACTGCCAGTCCACTTCGTGCCAAAGTTCAAACTGTTAAGAACAACTGATGAAGAAGCATCAGTAGTTACACTGTTGCTACCGCTTACAAAGTAAACATCATCTGATGCAACAGGTACACCAGACGGTGACCAACTTCCTGCTGTATTCCAATTTCCATCTGCACCTACCCATGTTTTAGTTGCCATTTAATTCACCATATTCCTATTGGACATTTTTCTGTTTTCAATCGTACCTTAGCAGAACAAAAGCAACCACACGAATTGCAAACGCCAAAGTCATAATGCTTGCAAGAAAGGCACAATGCTTTTCTTTCATTTATAGTATCTTCATCACTTGCATCCATTCCGAGTTGTGCCTTCAATAATTTAGCACCGCCCTTCGCCAAGTGCATCAATCCGTTCCTGCGCTTATTTTCTTCACAGGAACTACAACCACCTTCTTCCTTTGCTACCTCTTTGTATTTTGGTGCTTTTTCTAAAGGTTTTTGTTTACCATAATTAATTGCTTCTTCGTCTTTAACTTCAAATCTTTTTGCCTCTACTTTTTTCAACTCCGTAATAGAACAAGTTTCACCCAATTCTAGTTTGGCTGTTTTTAATTCACCTTCGTATGTCCATTGTATGTATTGGTTTTCCATAATTAACTTACCGCACAGGTAGAACTTTCTGCTTTGCATATACCACCAACACTTACACAGTCCATTGAACCCCAATTACTTGGGTGAGCATCCCAAATGCAGTTGCCTGAACCATCTGAAACTTGGGTCGAACTTGTGATTCTTCTTAACGAACTACTCTCAAATCTCCAATGTGTATAGTTACAAGTACAATTATCTTCACAACAATAATCTTGGTGACCGCAACCATAATCTAAATTGATTTCCGTTTTAATTCCGTAGCCCGTAGTTTTTTGGTAATAAAACTCAACTTCTGTATTTGTTATGTCATACCATGAAGCACCATCGCCCAATCTCATGCCACTCATCAATTTCGTTCCACCGCCAGAACCTTGTATGCCTACATCTACATTTAAGTTAATTGCATCTTCCCAACCTTGCGTACTGTTCCCACCACCGCCAAAGGAATCTACGTTGACTTGGTTTGATGTACCGCCATCCCATTCTTTTTCGATTTCCCATTTAATAAAAATACCACCACCTGCACATAGTGCATATATTCTTCTAAGCCCCTTCCGTGTTGTACTGCACGGGTCAACTGAAGAAGGATAACCAACAAATGTTTCTGGTGTACCTTTTATTTTTAATCCAGAAGCGTACCAAGTTGTGTCAGCAACAGCGTAATAAGAAATGCAAGAACCCAATGAAGCGCAATCACCTTGAAAAGTAATTATGGCACAATCATCACTGCCTTCACACGGTGGCTCATCAAATCCAGACGCATCTTCAAAGCAGTCATCATAACCTGAAATATCTCCCGCACTAATACATACACCTGCTCTACCCGTTTGTCCACCACTTACGCAGTTCCAATCGGTGCTTGGGCAATCTGGGTTGGAATTACTGCAAGTAATATCACAGTCGTATGGGTCACCGCTAGTATGACAACAATTTGGTTCAAAGATTGGTTGTTGGCAAATAGAAATATCAGAAGCGTTTTGTGAAGAAAAAGAAGAACTCACTGACGATAGTTCATTGCCATTGCCATCATCGCAGTTGCAACTCATACCCTCACCAGAAGGTACTACTATATTCAAGTCAGCCGAAAGTGTTAGCGAGTTAGAGTAAACGCCACTCCTTGCATCTGTGTTGTAAGTAAGACCAGTACCATCTTGCAACCAAGCGTGTGCAGTTGCGTTGAAATCTGCTGGCACACAGCAAGTTGCAGAACATGGTGCTTGAGTTGAACGGTTGTAAGACATGGTTATTCCTCTGTTACATCGAATGTATAGTAGGTGTCATCCTTGGCTTTGAATGTAGGAACGCCCGATGCGTTAATGTATATGAATCCGTAATCAGCACCGTCTGGCACAGTTGGCACACTGCCGATTGGGTCTGATATTGTAATCGCTGTACTTGGACAACTTCCGTCATGTTCATTTACTGCACTAAAGATATACCTTGGTACACTCTCTGTGCTTCGTCCACCAATCTTGTTCAGTATTACAACTGCATTACCATCCAATGTAACTACGCAATCTGTTCCAGAACAAGAACCGCCACCAAACGCTTGCATAGTCCAACCAGACGGATAACCGCTTGCCATATTTACACCCGCAGAAGTATAGGTACTCAAGTTGACTGCTTCTATGACATTGATTGCAGAATAATCCCATTCGTCACTTTCACCTGTTGATGTTCTTCCATCTGTAACAGTTCCGATAGTATCATCATCTTTCAAATAAACTTCAGTCCAAGAATACTTATACCTATTTGGTGCAATACATTTTGCTTTGTCCAATTTAACTAAGAATGGTTTTGCAACTGTTGCATTGGTTTTTTGTCTTTGTTCATCTCTGTCTTTTTGTTCAAACTTTTCCAACATCGTCATCAATCTACGCCAGAGTTGTGGCGTAAGATTACCAAGACCATTGTTAATTGTTGGGTATTGTCCTTTAGTCATGGTGCAAAATCAAAACTTACTGTATCGGGAAACGGTTGTTTGAAATAAATGGGCAGTGTTGCAGGGTCAGTTGTTGTATCCCAATCTAATTCACCCACATCTTCTCCGACTATTCTTTTTGGTACTTGCCTCATGTGCGACCAAGCATCCCATGCAAAGGTATAGGTTACATCCCAAGTTGCATATTCTTGTCGTTGAACTGACATTCCTTTGAATACTACGCTTCCCGCATCAAAACCAAGAAACGGACTGCTGTTTCTTTTTCCCGCTTTAAGTTGAACATCATTCAAATAAAAGTATGCACCATAAACAGTTTCGCTTAAAGAGATTTCAGTTGTTTGCACAGGAACAGTTATTGCTTCGCCACCAACATGAACGACTGTTCCGTCTGATATTGCACCCGCTACTTCTGTTCCGTCTGTTGGAATGGTTGCACCCGCAACATATCCATCAACCAACGATACACCTGTTGTTAAAGAACAACCGTTGAATTGCCTTGTAGTATCGTCATCGCCACCGCTATCGGGTTCATCTTCACTAACGCCATCATCACCCACATCACCATCAGAACTCTGTTCTTCTTCACCGCCTGTTGGCGGGTCAAGAATACCACCATCATCGTCTGGGTCTGTCGATGTGTTGTCATCTTCATCTTCATGCGGGTCATCTTCACCACCTGCATCATCTTCTTCTTCTGGTTTTGCATAGTTCCAAGTGACTTTGTAAGTAAAACGCCTATCACCCATTGGTGAAACCGAAAACCCATCAGCAAAAATAGAAGATATTTCTGGGTGGCTATCTGAAAAAGATACACCGCCCGAATAGTTGACTGCTTCCGATGCCGTTAGTGTTGCACTTTCTAAATCATCGTACACAAGAAATGTTCTTGAAGCGGTAAAGGAATCTTTTCCTCTGCTTATGCTTCTTGATTCAATTAGTTCTTTGTACTGTATGGTCATGTCAATGGACTCGCTTGGCTACTGTTTATGTTTTTTAGTTCTTGCACAACACTTTCAAAACCCTTTTCGTTTATATCGTTGTTCTTTTTCGCTAATTCTTCTAATACATCAGCATTCATGTTGGCTGTTACTGTTGCACTTGAAACGCCAGAAGTTACCGCTTGTTGCAATCCGTTTACTTCTGTTTCGACTGTGCCACTTAACACATCAGCAGTTTTCTTTGTTGATTGCTTCACTGCTTCAGTTAAACTTTCCATGTTCTTTTGAACACTCAATGTTTTTTCTGCTATCTGTTCTGTTTTGTCTACTTCGCCTGCAATTTTAACTGTACCCAAGGCAGTTTGTAGTCCTTCAACAACCCCCTTGGTAACAATGTTAATTTCAATTTCATCTTCTGTATCTGTCTTTAGATTGCTAACTGCTTTTTCAAACTGTTCAAGTGTAAGCAGTTTTGCATCTACCATTTTTTGAAGGTTTGAAACTTCTGAATCGTATATTTCTTTCGGTGTTCGCAAAGATTCAATTACATTTTTTGCATCTGATGCAAGTTTTTGGTCTGCTTTTTGTTTTTCTTTAAGTGCTTCAAGTTGATTTTCTAGTACAACCGCTTGGTCAACCAACTCGCTTGTCACTTCTTTTTGTGCAAGAGCGTATGCAAGTGCTTCTGCTTTTCCCATACCAAAAGTATTTATTTGTTCTTGCAGTGAAGGCACTAACTGTCTTACTTCTTCTAGCAATTTATCAACGCCTTCTTTTAATTTCTTTTTGTTTTTATCTGTACTTTCTTCTATACCTTTGCTTGCACCATCACCGACTGCTTTGCCAATAACTTTTCCAGTTCCAAAAAGAACCTCATATTCTGCTTTAACGCTAGATGTTATACCGTTAGTTAATGCGTTCATGCCCTCTCTTGCTTCTTCATCTGCCCTTTTGAATAAGTTAAAAGATTGGTTTGCAAGTTCCTTCTGCATATCCCATATTACATTGCCAACTTCATCCCAACCAGAAGTATCCATAAACAAACCAAAGAATGCCTGAACACCATCATACAGAAAACCAATAACCATTCCAAGACCTGACAAAGCACCACTGATTAAACCTGCTATTGCAATTGCTATTGCTTCAACTGCATTTATCAAAAACTTTAGAACACCAACAACGGCTATTACGATTGTTGCCAATCCTAATAATATGCCATTCCACATTTCAGTTGTAACACTTGTCTTTTTTACATTTTCATCTAAAGCGTTAAACCCTGCTGTCAAAGCAGAAATAAAACCTGTCGCTGTTTGAGTTGCACCTCGCATTGAATCATCTAATTCTTCACCTATTGCAAGTGCTAAACCAGAAATGGCTGAGTTCAACAATGTAACATCACCTGATAGATTGTCCAATTGGATTTCTGCCATTCTTTGAGCAGTACCGCTTGCTTTGTCTAGTTCTTCTGTCAACTCTGCAACTTCACTAGAAACATCTTGCAACACGCCTGCACTTGTCACGGCTCTTGCACCAAACTTTTCAAAGTTTTTTATTACACCTTGTTGCGTTGACATAAAATCAAAGAACGCTTTCGTTCCATGTTTTTCAATATCTTGACCAAGCATCAGGAAAATCTTGCGTAATGCAGTGCCACCCATTGTTCCTTTAATACCTGCATCTGCAAGTTTGCCGAGCATCGCACTTGTTTCTTCTATGCTGAAACCAAGTTGTTTAGCAACAGGTGCAACATACTTCATGCCTTCGCCAAGTTCAGTAACGCTAGTGTTTGTCTTTGATGCTGTCATTGCAAGCACATCTGCAACCCGTGTTGCTTCCCTTGCTTCAAAACCAAATGCACGAACACCAACAGCAATTAGGTCTGATGCTTCTGACATTTCCATACCAGTTGCGTTTGCTAAATCAGAAACAGATTTTACTGATGCTTCAATTTCGCTTGTGTCAAAACCTGCCCTTGCCAAGTTTGTCATTGCACCTGCAATTTCGGTTGCAGTGTTTGCAGTTGTCGCACCTAACAACTTTGCTTGTTCAGTTAATCGCTTGAACTGGTCGTTCGATACATCAAGCAAAATAGAACGAACTTCAGACATTGCTTTGCTGAAGTCCATCCATTGTTTAATAGATGCAACCAACGCCCTGCCCATTGCGTAAATACCCGCAGTCAATCCTGCAAAAGAAGCAGTTGCAATACCCGCAGGAGAAGAAGCAAACTTACCAAACTTGCCAAGCATACCCCTTGACTTGCCTAGACCTTTGGCAAGCCCCATAGTATTGGCTTTGATGTTTATCCAAAGTGAACCAACTGTTGACTTAGCCATTGTTCTTGCCTTCTTGTTCTTGTGCCATTTGCTTCATCACTTCTTTCATTTCTTCGCCAGACATTACCTTTGGTTCGTTTATTACGAACGGCATAAAATCTTCTGGCTTGAACGACTTACTGTTTTTTGTCCTATTGCAATTTGCAATAGTGCTTGCAATTATTCCCGCAGGAACATCTGAATCTCTCAGTGAACCAAACGGTTCAAGTGAGTAGTAACCCGCCCATTCTGAAAGTTCTTTTGAATCTATGTTTGAAAGTAATTGCCTGACAGTCATGCCAAGTTCTTTCGCCAATAGAAAGTAGAACATTCTTTCGGGGCGGGTCTTTAGTTTCCCACAGCAGATTCTACTGAACTTTCAGTTAGCCCATTCAATTCTTGTGCCTTTGAAAAGCACAGGTCAAGCATCTTAGATGACTTCTTACCTAGTGCTTCAATATCTCTTGCATCAAAAAGGCGTTGACCTTCTTGGTTACAGATACAAAGAACACACAACCTTGCCCGAATGTTTTTAAGGTTCATCTCTTTGCCCTTCTTGGCTACGCAAGATTGTTCAAAGTCATCCCGTTCACTTCCTGACATAGTTCTAATCCAAACACTTCCACCCCATAGTTCACATTGAACTTCAACTTTAGGTAGGTCATCTGAATTAAGAATTGATTTTTTGTCTAACATAATTTGTTCCTATTTTAGAAGGTTACTGCTCCAGTAATTTTCATGCCTATCGAACAAGTCAAAGCAGAATCTAAACTTGCTGATGGTGCGTATGAAGTAATGATAGCACTAAATGTGCAGGTCGTTGAATCAGACCATGCAATGCTTACTGCTTTTGATGCGCCATCTATGTCCGTTTCTAGTGCGATGTGACTAGTATCTGAAGGGTCATAATTTACTTCAAAAGTACATTCGCCCCCGTCTTTAATACCACCGATAAATGTTCTCCATGAATCATCTAAAACTGTTGCATCAATTGTTGCTACTGAAACTGATGCAGGTGAAATTGAAATAACATCACCTATTAACTGACTGTCTACCGTTATTGTTGTGCCATTGGCTGTTACTGCTCCCATGTTGGAAACTCCTATTCTGTGTTATCCTGCGTACCAAATTATGTAACTACTATCAATAATAGAAACGCCTCTACTATTACCTATCGGTGAATCTTCTACAATTCCTATATCATTATCGTGTACTAGTGACTTTATTGCCACGCCTTCACTTGTACCCGTATACCCATTCAATGCTGTCCTCACCTTTTCGGCTAGGGTCTTAGCACCTGCGTAAGTTTCGGCAATTTGGCTAATAGACAACTCGCAACGGGTTAATGACTGAAAGCCACCAAGCCCCTGCTGTGGTTCTGTGTCCTCTAATTCATACACGATTGCAGGAAAGACAGAACCTTGTTGCCTCATGTATGGGTACACTCTGGTGCTTACTAGGTCTGTCACATCTGACTCTGCTGTTAGTATCGAACGAATTGATGCTTCAATTCCTGCCATTATTTTAATGCCCTTACTTTTTGTATTTCTTTTACTAACGCTCTACGCCAAGTGCGTAGCGCCTTTGGTGTACCACCTGCAAAACCTTCCTGTGCCATGCCTCTGCCTTTAATGCTACCAACATTTTGCCTTCTTGCACGAATGCGATAACCTTTCTTTTTCAATCCACGGTAATCGTTAATGGTTCTTTGACCTGTACCCGATTCAATGAAGTGTGCATGATACCCTTTCTTGCCACCACCACGCTGAAAGAACACACTGCCCCAAAGCATTCTTTTACCTACACCAAACGCTTTGACTTTACTTGTAACTGACTTTCTAAGGTTTCCAGTTTTGCCCTTTGGCGTTCTTCGTCTAACTTCTTTTCTGAACATGGCAGTTGTTCTGGTCATTGCTTTTTTAATGACTTTTCTGCTTACTTTTTGTTCAAACTTTTTTAATGCCCGTTCGACTTCTTCTATACCAGAAATCGAACCAGAACCCAATGACTTGCCTGCACCTAATGATAAATTGGGGCTTTCACCCATTGAACCAAAACCCATTAGTTTGACTCCTCTTTGCATTCAAGAACAAGATGTTCATTGCGTTCCATTCCGTTAATCACAGACACAATGCCAAGCACTTTACTGCCAAACAACAAACGCTTTTTAGGGCTTGCATTTGCCGTGTAACGCATCATGACACGATGGGTGATAATACCCGTCTGCCCTTCACCAACGTCCTGCTCGTTCCCTGAGAGAGGTTCTACCATAGCCCACACAGTTTCATCTGTTGACCAAGAATGCGTTGGTTCACCGTAGGTGTCAACAGAACTACTTTCTGCTTGAATTGAAACACGATGTCTTAACGAAGATGCTCGCATCAAAATACCTCTGGTACTTCGTTTGTTGCAACTAGCATTTGAATACCAAGTGGCAAGTCATTGACTTTTGCAACGCTTGTTGCTTCACGGTTTTCATAATAAGAACCAACAAGCAGGCGAATTGCCAAGCGTATTGATTCTGGTACATCAGTTGTTGCTGTTCCGTATCCTGCTGTGTAAACAACAGTCACCGCATTGGGCTGTGTTCGTATGCTTGGGAAACTCTTGTCATAAGCGAGTACAACGCTTGCAGGTTCAATTTGTGAATCAAGCGTGTAGTTTGAAGAATCCCATGTTTGGCTTGCCCCATCTGTGTCAATGTAACTAATGCTAGTCACTGCAATTGCAGGTGGTCTAGGCAAACGCATTTCAGTTGGAAAACTATCGTAACTCAATGTGATGGTTTGTGTAATAAAAGCCCTGCGCATTAGCACTTCAAGCGTTTGCCTTGCAACGGTGATGTAATTACCAATTAGCGTATCTTCATCACTGCCGTCAATCCTAAGTTGTGTCTTTGCTTCTGCAACTGTCACTGGTTCAATGGCGGGTGCTGTTGTTACTTTGAAACTTTTGTAACTCATTCTTCAACTGCTTGTTCTAGGTCGCTTGGCTTTGAAACTGCACGGCTCTTTTTTGGCTTTGGCTTTTCAAAGTTTACGGGTTGAACTACACCTTTAACAATTAGGTGTTCAGCATAATCTTTATCAAGTTCAACTACTGCACCAACAGAAAAAGAGCGACCATCTTTACCCATGCCGTCTTTCAATACTTCGTATTTCATTATTCAATTTCTCCTGCTACGGTTGGGGCAGGCAAACGCTTGGTTCACCTGCCCCCTGTGTAGCCGTTTAACTAATTGGGATTAACCCATAACTAGACATTTGACTGCTTCGCTTGATGTCAATTTGCCATCAACTCGCAGTTCTGCTTTTAGTCCTACATTTCCTGCCAACGCATAGAGTTCATCAAGTCGTTGGAAATCCATGTATTCACGCCAAGTAACCCAATAGTAACTTAGGTCACCAAACAGAATTGGTTTAAGTCCTGATGTCATTGCTTCACAATCATCATTGATTGCAACTGGTCTGCCCATTAAAGTATCTGGTTGACCTACTGCACCACTTGGTTGCCAAATGTAACCCGCATCACCAATTGTAAGGTTACGAATCGCAGAAGCAGTTGTTGAATTAAAGAGCCATGTACCGTTTGCACGATAGGATTCTTTCAAACTGTAAAAGAGCGTTTGTAATTCTGACCAAGTTACGGCAGTGGCTGAACTTGCGGTTGTTCCTGTATCTGCTCCGTCAGTTACGCCTTCTGGTTTTGAAGAACCATCACCGTTTACAAAAGCCGAATTAAGCAAAACATCGAAAGATTTTGCGTACACACCCGCCAAGAAACTTTGCATATCTACATAACTATCACTTAAAAGTTCCCGTGAAACTTGACAAATCCGAGTTGCCTTCTGCGGTTGGAACTTCAATTGTGTAAAGGTCGTGTCTGCTAAAGTTGCGTCTGCATTTTCAGCAGTCCATGTAGCATCTCCTTGTGCATTAACGACTGGCACGGTTATCTCGCCACCAATAGTCATTTGCGTTGCATACGAAAGGAAGTTATGAGCAGGTGACATTTTTTCAATAATCATATCTTGCAGTTGTGCTTGACCATCATCAAACATTGGTGCAGTGAAACCACCTGCTGTTCCTGTGCCTTCAACCATTACACGAAGTTCTGCATTGTTCAATGCTGTTTTACCTTCACGCATATACTTCCAGAAAGCATCACGATATTCTTTTGACTTAACGCCAGTTGCCCGTGTTTCTGTTTCGCTTGTTTTTGCAACTTCAAGTTCAGCAGTTTTTCCTGCTGATGCTTTTAATGCTCGTTCTTCTTTTTCGATTGCTTCGATTCTGTCGATGTCTTTTTTCAAAGTGTCGCTGTCGTTGAGCATTGCATCAACCTGTGACCTTTGTTCAGCATCGAGAACTTCAGCACTATCCATAATTTTGCGAGCATCTGCAATTAGTTTACAGCGTTGCTCACGCATTTCTTTTGACTGTGACATAAGTATGTCCTTCTCTCTGATTGTTTTGTGAAATTGTTACTACGATTCTTGCAACGGCAAGTAATAGCCAACGGGCTGTATTATTATAGTATGCAAAGAAAAATGCAGAATGGGGTAAAGATTTATGTGGGCTTAAAGCACTATAAAGGGCTATATTGAAAAAAAACTACATTTTCATTGAATAAGGGTCTTGCGGTGCGTGAATCGGTCGATATAATAAAAGCATGACAAACGAACAAACAACAAAAGGAAACGAAATGACAACAACAACAAACAAAATTGAAACAGGTAAAGTTTACTACTCAAGAAGCATTGCAGATTACAACTGCATTCACACAGTAGAAGTTACAAGAAGAACAGCAAAAACAGTTTGGTTTATTGCTTACGGAAAAGAAAAGAAAGCAAGAATCAAGCAATCAAAAAACAGTGAAAACTTTATGAGTGGCACATGGTTCTTTTCATCAGAGTATCAAGCACCACAAAACATTAACACACTTAGAGCATAACTAACAACCCCAAAACGAAAGGCATAACGAAATGACAAACACAACAACAACAATTGAAAAGAAATCAGATTTCACAGCAGAAGAACTAGAACGAATTGACAATACAATTGGTTCAGGGTGGAAACTTTATTTGCCAGAAGATTCAATTTATGCTGTTTGGGTTTCGGGTTGCAGGCGTTGTGGTGGAACAGGTATTTACAGCAAGTTTCATGGTGAATGTTACCGATGCACAAAGCAAGGTAGAAACCCAAAAACAAGAGAAGTACGCAAGAAAAGCATTAAGCGTTTAGTGAATCAGATTCTTAAAATTAGAACCGAAACATTAGACCAAAAAATCAAGAGAATTGCCCGTGAGGAAAAAGCAGAAGCAAAGCGAATTGCTAAACTTGAAGCAGAACAAGCACTTATTGAACAACAAACACAGCAACGAATTGCAGAAGAAAAAGCAATGCGTGATGCAGAAGTAAAAGCAGAAGCAGACAAGAAAGAAAAGTTCGATGCTCTATGGAAAAAACTTGACTGCACAAACAGAACAACCGTAACAGGAAAAGTTGTTTACTACGCTTGGAAAGATTCACAATTTGGTGGTGCTTATAAAATAATTGTTGAACTAGAAAACAACATTCGTATTTGGGGAACTTGCCCATCTGAAGTAAGCAAAGAAGATACGGTGCAATTCGACTGCCGTTTATCAAGGTCTGACAAAGATGCTGACTTTGGTTATTTCAGCAGACCAACAAAATGTAAAATACTGCAATAGCAGTTATATCGGGTCTGCATATCACAATAATTCTTGACCAGTAGAGCATTAGTGGGTTGCCTTACACAGAATAAAAACAATGCCAGAAGATATTGTTGTTATCACAAAGAAAGTTCCAAGTTCCATCAATCGCATTTTCGTTTTGTAACTCATTCTTGTTCTGCCAACTTAATTCGTAGGTTCATCGTTATGCGTTCGCCAACTGCATCAAAGTTAGTTTGCTCAACTTCTTTTTCTGCTTGAAACTGTTCCAGTGAACGCTGTGCTAGTTGCACACTCGCAGACGAATATGCGGGCGAAACGACAATAGACACATCGAACAACCTTGCACGGTTAATAGTCCTAATGTTCTTTCCCTCACGAACTTCCCAAGTGTCATCAACATCAAAGAAACCAAATGACATTGAAACCAAGTCATTTCTTTTAAGCAACTCAACAACATCATTACCAAGCGTTGTATTGGGCGGGTCAAGTTCCATTCTTAAACCGTGGTCATCTTCCCACAGTTTCAATGTACCTGCTCCACGCCTACCAAGCAGTTTGTCATCATCGTGGTTAAACAAAGCATGAACTTCATCATCGTTAGAAAGTGATTCTGCAAATGCTCCACGCTCTATCTTTTCAACAAAGCCACCTAAGTCATTTGAAAGAGAATCAAACACAGCAGGATAACCAACAATCTTGGGTGACGTTGTTTCGCCATCTTCGTTTCGTGTTTCAGCAAAGTGCAAATCATTACATAGCCGAACTTCTTTTTCTTCTACATTAACTCGTTCTTCGTTATTCTTTTTCATCTTGTTTACTCCTTTGAATTAGCAATTCAGCACTTTCATAATTTACAAAACTCTTAGCCCAAGCGTTGCAAGTTTCAATTCGTTGTTCTCTGGTTTCTGTTTTTCTCATTGCACCAAGCCATGTGTCTAACAGTTCCGTGCAAACAACTTCTTCATTAACATTTATACTTCTGCAACAGGGTTCTAGTATCTGTGAAACTTTTTGGTTTAATTGCTTGTCGCTTTGAATTAACCAATCGTTCCATTCTTCTTCTGTAACTTTCTCTGCTTTTCTGTTTGAAGCATTACGCACAATTGCAACTGCCCTTCTAACAGAATCAACCAACCAATCGTTGACTTGCTCTTGGTTCATAGCAGGTGCAGGTGCAGTACGTTCTTCTTCAACAACTTCTTCATAACCAACATCAGCAAAGTTAAGTGGTTGGATATACTTGTCACCTTGTTCACCAATGTTGTTGAGGTTTTCTCTAGCACGGATTTCGTTAATGGAAAGCCAACCTGATTCTCTTGCAGTTCGATAAGCAGAATATCTATCAAGCGTGTTACCACGCAATGCTTCTTCTGCTAAGAACTCTGCGTACACAGAACGGTCATCAACACCAATTAACTTTCGGTTTACTTCTTGTTCCCACCTACGCAACCAAGGCATAAGCGTTTGTGAAAGATATTGAATCTGTTGACTTTCAATGTTACTGTAAGTGGCGTGTGATAAATCTTGTACAACATGGGGTGGCATTCTGTACATTCTGCAAATGTCAATGACCGCAAACTGCCTTGCTTCTAGCCACTGACTTTCAGAATGGGGAATTGTCATAGAACTAAACTTTAATCCTTCTTCAAGTATCGCAGTTTTGCCAACGCTCTGACTGCCAGAATACATTTTATTCCAACCTTCACGCAATCTTTTTGAAGCATCTTCTGAAAGTTTTGCAGGGTGTGAAAGAACACCTGATGGTCTACTTGAGTTTGCAAAGAAACTTCCACCACTCTTTTGCATGGCTTGCATATCGCCAATTACATTTTTTGCATATTCAATGGGGCTTAGTCCAAGAATCCCATCATGCCCCATGCCCTTCAAGTGAAAAACATTTTCGCTTGCAATTGTAACACGACCACCATAAGTGTATATCACTTCACCTTCACTAACACTTACCTGCATATTCTCTGGCAAAAGAATCCAAAGACCAATGGGTTGCCCCTGTTGGTTTCTTTCTATTTCGGCAAAAGCATTGCCATACAAAAGAACATGAGAAGTCATTACCTCTTTGAAAGTGAATGGTGACATTTCACCATTGGGTGCAGTGTGCAACATCTTTGCAACTGGGTGGTCAGTAATAGGTTCACGGGTGCTTTCGGAAATGCGTGAATAAATCTTGATGGGTAGCGATGCAACATCTTGGCTTATCGCCTGCACACACGCCCAAACAACTGCTTGGCGTAATGCACTGTCTTGTGTTACTGTTTCGCCTGAATAACTTTCTGCACCCGTAAAAACTGACTTCCACCAAGATGGGTCTTTTAACTGTCCTCTTGTTTCTTTATCTTGTTTACCACTGAACCATGTTAATAATCCCATTTATAGAATCTCCAAATCTCTTGATTCATACACGCTATCTGTTTCTTCAACCGTTAGGTTTGCTACTGCTATTGCATTCAATGTGCCTGCTACGCCATCTATTCTTTCCGTTGAACGCCTCTTACTTATTTTCAAATTGCCTGAAGCATCTTGTTCACACGCTACTACTGAAAAGTTCCATCTCAACACAGGGTGATTACCATGACGAAAACGACCACTGCAAATCATACTTTCCAACTCCTTGCAACTGGGCGATTGGCTACGGTAGCCCTGACCTATGTATGCAACTTCATGCCCATTCTCTTGACACCTTATTGCAAATTGTGTGGCGTTCCATCTGTCACACACCACTGACACTATATTATAGTGTTCTGCAAGTTCGTTTATCTTTATCTGAATTGCTTCGTAGTCCACTACATCACCGCTTGTTGGAATGATTGCGTTGCCACCTTCTTCAGAAGCCCACAATACATAAGGCACATTATCGTCACGCTGTCGCTTCAGCATATTATCTTCTGGTACAAAGAAGAAAGGCAAAACATCATAGCCACCGCCTTCATCTTTAGTTCTAGGGAACACCAAACAAAGTGCAGTTAAGTCCATTGTTGATGAAAGGTCAACGCCTGCAAAACACTTTCTGCCTTTGAGTTCTTCAAGTGAATAGCGTTCTTCACACGATTCATAATCTGCCATGTCAATCCACCTAGACATTTGGGAAGTGGGTTGGTTCAGATAAAGCCGTTTGAAACTGTGTTGATAAGATGGAAGTGCTTTTGCCTTTGCACACTCTTGTTCATAAAACTCCATCTGAACAGTGTGACCAAGTGCAGGGTTCACACGCTTCCAAACTTCTGGGTCATCCCACGCATCATCTTTTTCAGCACCCCACAACGCAGGCAAGAAGTCCATTGCTTCTATCGTGTTCTCTTGAACTTGCTTGGCATAGTTGTGCATATCCAACCACAAAGATGGTGCTGAAGTTCCTGCTGTTGTAATGGATATATTGAGTGGGTTATTTCTTGCACCCTGAGAAGTTACAAGTGCTTCGTGAAACTCTCTTGCATCTGGCTTAGTCCAAATGTGAAGTTCATCGCAGATAATAGTGCTACAGTTCAAGCCGTGTGCTGTGCCTGATTCTGAACTTAACGCTTTCATAACTGAACCAGTTTCTTCAACCACAATTGAGTTCCTGTAAATCTTGCAACGCTTAGAAAGAAACTCATCGTTCAAAACAAAACGCTTTGCGATTCCAAACACGATGCTTGCTTGGTCACGGCTTGATGCAGTGGTTACAATTTCAGCACCGTGTTCATTATCTGATGTTAAACAATACAATCCTAGACCTGCACACAAATGGCTCTTGCCTGTCTTTCGTGGAAGTTCACACAGCACACTGCGGTAACGCCTTGTGCTATCTGGTCGCAACCAACCAAAGATGTTACTTACAATAGAACTTTGGTATGGCAAAAGGTCAAATGGTTTACCCGCCCAAATGCCTTTGTCATGTTTGCAAAACAAACTGAAAAACTTACACGCCCGTTCTGCAACCTCTGTGTCATAAACGCAATCACCCGCTTGGTCATACGGGTTGTACTTTGGCAGAATTAGTTTTGAATCTTGTTTGCTCATGAACTAAAATAATTCATCCGTTCATCTGCTTTCTGTGTTCTTGAATCTGGCACTGTCTGAATCCTTGACCTTGCACTTGGGGTTAGCCCAAACTCGCACAGCATATTCTTAAACTGCAAGCCAAAGTTTCTAACCATCGCAACATACGGTGTTTGTTGAAGGTACTTTGTATCGCCATTGTCATCTTTGATTTCAAATACATCACCGTGTTTATCCAAAAGGTCTTGGCTTCTACGCCAGTTTGCATAGGTTTCACAGAGCAATGACAGGGCTAATTTGTCTTGCAAAGTAAGCACCTTGATGCCTGCAAGCATTGGTGCGAGTTCATCCCAACACGCCTTGGAATTACCCTGCACAAAGTTAGGCATTTCGGGAATACCAACTTCAACTTCTGGTTCGTTTTTGTTTATATCGCCACGCCAACTTCCACGCAATTTAAGTTGTGCAGTTGGTGTTGGCTTTGTTCCTCGTCTACCCATTTTTAATTTCTCCTGAACTGGTTTGAACTGGTTTGGTGAACTGGTTTGGTTTAATCACTTGTAAGTGTATCGGTCAAGTCACCCCTATGCCCAAAACCCGTGTGTTTTTTCTCTTCTC